>Ga0123355_10005034_pt1 | contig 19253 bp, 10 predicted proteins | sample TergutEmb28metaG_3_FD_89872 | JGI IMG/M metagenome (GOLD analysis project Ga0123355, IMG submission 89872) | Embiratermes neotenicus P1 segment gut microbial communities from Petit-Saut dam, French Guiana - Emb289 P1 | ecosystem: Host-associated > Arthropoda: Insects > Digestive system > Gut ... | reverse complement strand
GGGGGGGGGGGGGGGGGGGGGGGGGGGGGGGGGGAGGAATGTGGGTTCATGCATGCCTAATCATGCACACACAGAATTGTTAAACATTCAAGGTGGTGTTGTATATAATGACCACTTGTTTAATGTGTATGCTATTTTTTAGTGTAGCATTTTGAGTACACTTGAATTGCTATTATTTGGAAAGTAACAACAAGCTACTTTGGTTATCACCTTTGGTGTCCTTTTTGTCCTTTAGTGTTCATTGCTGAGGGAGGTCCAGAATGTCTTTCTGACAATCAGGACGCTATACAGGCCTGTGCTAACAAAACCATAACCAAGAATCTACCTAAAGATACATTGTCAGTTGACAATTTACCTTCGCTGGTGTTTGGTGAGGAACAGTGCAGGTACAGTTTTTCTCTGCATCTCCCATTACAGTTGGTATATATTGTTGAATAATTTTAATACGAGATATATTAAAATTTGAGTGTCACACATGGAAGTTCTTGTGGTACACTTTATGTCAATTATTTGAGCTTTTAATTACTGTAAAAAGAGGGAATCACTTGGCAGACTCTACCCTGCCTATATTTAGCAGTAGAAGTTCATCCTACGATCAGTAGTATCATTCCACAGTCAGTCTGAAAACCATTTGATTGGATCACATACAGTTATTGGCATGTTTAGACACTGATACTGAAAATATACTTTTTGCAGAGATATGGCAGATCTTCAGAAATGTGTGGTGAAAGCACTGGAAACATGCAGCGAACCCACTCCTGCGAATATTGTTGACAGTATGTTTAATTTTGTGCGCAAAATGACACCATGTGCAAAGTTCAAGACGGGAACAGGAGATAACCTAACTGATCCGGACAGTGCAACCACCACTACAGTTACAGGAATAACAGTCATAGTATCAATATTTTTTGTGTTTATCACAAAAACACTACAGCATCAGGTATAAAGAAGAAGAAGTTCCTAAGATTAGATTTCACATAATACATTTTTACTATACCAAATGAAATGAAAATATTTTATTATGCTGGCAGTTCTAAATATTTGTGAGGTGCTGTTACCAAGTGTGGTACATCTGTACCATGCTGATAGATTGATTCCGATGCATTAAGTGATTGATTTTTTATGTTAATATTTATGTTATTAAAAGCCCTTCTTAAATCCTAATTAAACAAGAATAGTCATAGGTTGAATGTAAATGGGGGTAAAAGAAAAAGAAACATCTTGGGATTTTGGGTAGTAGAGCTTCATGGGGACAGTGCTGAAACAGTATTGGTCTCTTTCTGTGCACTTCTTAGCCGTACCTTCACTCACCTATAAATACTGTATTTCACAAGGTAATGGATTACTCACTGCACATGGTATTACAGTTCAGTGTGATTGGTTTTGTATAATATTGTTTTGCGTCTGTAAATGCATTGTGTACACCTCTCATTTATGTAACTTTCATGCTTTATTTTATGTTTATGATAGATTGTGAGGATTTAGACTATTACAGTACATTTCAGTTTTGAGAAACATGGTTTCTTGAGCCTTAGTAGAGATCACATGGACTAAGAATTCCTAAATACAGATGTTTTGTATGCATACATACATGTTTTACTAATATGAGATTTTCACTGAATGCTTAGTTATTTTTGTTGCCTTTTCTTATGCTTGACTTTTGTTGGGAAATTTATCTGTTAGTAATAAGGATTGGGGGGGGGAGGCAGCATTCATTTACTGCTTGGCAGTTGTATGTTTCTGTCTTTCAGTACGGTGGTGTCACTTTTTAATGTTTAGCAAAGGAAACTTAATGCTGGAGCTTCACAGAGTTGTATTTCTTCATATCAGAGGCTAAAATATTTTGTCAGGGAGAACGCACCTCAAAGATTTGAAATGGGCACTTGCCATATGTGAGTCACAGCTGAGCCACTTTGATTCGATGTAGTGTAAACATCTTGACTGCAGTTGTGAGTTCACCTGTGTACCATGTGACCTGACAAGAAGCACAATCAACCTCAATTCTTACTCCCAACCATGTTGATATTTCTTTTGATTTGTATTATCTGCTTTTATAATATAAAATTATTACCTGTATTTGTTGTGCATTAATGTTGTGATAGCATTCATCAGGTATGCAGGCAGGCATCTCTCCTGTTTTGTCTGGCTTTAGCTTTCGTATTCCGTAACAAGGAATGTGGTTGAGAGTGTTAAAAATATTGAATCGTATACAGTAGAAGATGTGGCTTTGAGCGGTTTCCAGCATGTCTGGGGCTAAAGGGTTGCTGAATATTTTAATTATCTGGAGGTACTAGAATGTGATACCTACTCTGTGTGTTCGTGTACCTAGCAGTCGCATTGACAAAGACAGAAACATTTAATTTGTCATGTGTTTCCCTCTCCTGTTTTCTCTGCCACACATTCTGTTACATTTTCATCACTAATTTTGTAACATGGCATATATATAATTTGGAAAACCACCAGGACACCAGTAATTAAAGGTTGAACTTGGCAGATTTGAGCAATAACTGTGATTGATCATATTAAAAATACTGAATTTATATACAGAAAAAGTTGGAATGTCTTGCATGTCTGGGACTTTTAGTCTCAGAGATGCTGACATTTGCAATTTTCAGGAGATATTAGCATGTTGTATGCAATGTGAAATGCCCGTATGAACAATGTTTCCCGAATTTCACGCCATTTTTAGGTGATACCCACAAACATGTAAAATCACAGTCTTACTGTATAAATAATATGACATATATATATATATATATATATATATATATATATTCCCCAATTAATATTTATTTATTTCTTATATGAATTTAAAATATTATGTGATAGCTAAGATTTACTGCAGTGACTTACAGTTGAGTACACGTATTTGTATTTGTCAACTAGAAATTATGTATAGATTGGTGAATGAAAGTTGGAAGGATGCTTAACTATTGGTAATTTTTTTTTTCAGTGTCATATTACAGTTCAATGCATGTATCCTGAACTTTCCAGGCATCTATTAGGTTCATTATGAGACTAATTTGTTTACTGGCATATGAAGCAGTAAATTTGGGACCAGTGTGTATGTTGCTGTTTATAAAATTTTGTAGGTCTGCCAAGCAGCTAATAAATAAAACACTACTTTATTAGTTAAATAACTTTCATTCCAGTGTATCCCGTTTTATTAATGTTGTTATGCTTTTTTCATGTGTTGACATAATCATATTTTATGATATGCATGTTTACAAAATACATTTTAATGTTCTTCCATTTTTAACATTTTCTGTCAAGTAAGTTGGTTGAGGCACTGCGCTACAAGCTGGAGGATCGTAGGTTCGATTCCCAATGGTATCATTGGAATTTTTCATTGACATAATCCTTCTGGCTGCTCTATGGCCCTGGAGTTGACTCAGCCTCTAACAGAAATGAGTACCAGGAATATTTTCTGGGTGGTAAAGGCGTCCGGTGCATACGGCTGAAAACCTTACCACTTTCATGTGCCGTCTCTTGAAATCTGAGAGTCTCAGCCTCCTGGAACCCTCAGGGCCTGTCCAGGCCTGTAATGGGATTGCTTTTTTTTTTTTAAGTGTTTATTTTACTACATTTAAAGTTTTTGCAGCTGGCATTCTGATTAATCAGTTGCCCCCTACCAAGACATTTACTTCAGATTTCACCATCACTGTATTTTCAGCTTTGATAATCTTTTTAGTGAAGGGATGCAAAGTGCATATACAGTTCTTTCTGCTACAGTGTGGTAGTTGCGCTCTTGAGACCTCTTATTATGGAAAATTGCATGATTTACCCTTCAGCCAATATCAGTCACTGAAATCGGCTGATGACTAGTACATTAGAATTTTGAAAAACAAATTAACAGAATTTATTAAAACAAGAAAATTGGACACTGTGATTGTGTCGTGGAACATTTGTATGTACATCAATGCAGTTGCAAACATTGTTATGTTATAGTTATACTTACAACATGATTTTTGTAACATGATTTTTAAAATGAAGCATAAATTCAATATAACTTTAAGGACAGCCCTGCACAAATGAGAAATTCTGGGTGTGCACCTGCTGTCGTCCAACCTTATTTCTTCATACTGGTTGCTGAAATTGCACAATACCCAGCACACATATGTAAAGGTTCACATTACAAAAACAGCATTCACCTATTCATCAATCACATTATAGCCAATTCAAAACAAAACATATATATTAGCAGAACTGACTATATAATTGAAAAACATGACCAGTAAAAGGCATTCTGTTTTGTATTGTTGCATGTCATAACAAATTACATCACCCTTTTTTACATATTGATGCAGTATCATTAGGATGATAAAACTGATGAATATAAGTTGGGATGGGTCATGTGACACGCACATGAAATAAGAGAAATGTGTACAGGGTTTTGGTGGAAAATCTTAATGAAAGATTCCACTCTGAAGAGCTATGCATAGATGAGAGGATAACATTAAATTTGAGTACTGACAAAACAGTGTGTATGTAATTTGCTGTCCGTTACTCCCTGATATCTGAAACAACATTGATTTGCTCGAAGATTTCCAGACTTTACCTACTTGTTCTGATAACAGTACTATTGAGATGAAGATTAACCTTTTGGCGCCGGAATTTAGTGGCCGTTTGACTATGTAAAGGGTTCACTGCTCATCCGCTTTAGTTGGCGTTCGGCACTAAAAGGTTAATACATAGCATTGGTGAATGATACTGACAGGAAAAAACCAAAGTACTCTGTCCAGTTACCCTTAGTTTACTGCAAATTTTACATGGACTGGCAAAGATTGAACCGAATAGTGAGTGTGCACATATGCGTGCGCAGGACAGCAGGGACTGGGGTTGAGTGGAGATACAGTTCCACTATATGGAGAATATGATGTATGATAATTAAAAAGAGTGGACGGTTAATTATGTTTAGGCAGAACCCCTTTAAATACACCATGGGCAAATGTTTTCTAATGTTAGAGCAGGTCATGCATTTAGTAACCACTGTGCTGTAATGGTTAAAATAGATGTTAAGGAAACTGGATGGGAGGGACTTCCTTGATCTGGCTCAGGATAGGGACCTGCTCCACCAAGTTATTTCATTTTACCGGCAGTGAAGTTGTGAATCAGTGACAGGAGTATCTGACTCTTCTGCCCAATTCTGAATCCCTCAAAAACCTTTCCTGCACATCTGATTCGTGTTGTGATGAATGATCTGTAATCTTTGTTTTGCACTTTGTTACACCACACACAGCAGGTTGTATTTCACTTGCAGTTGTAATATCACTGTGCAATTATGCCCCAGAATCTTATGGTTTGGAGAGGGAAGATGAATCAGCTATAGCAGGAACATTCACCTCCTTGCAACAGTAGAGCAAGAACACTTCTAAGGAAAAATTACTGATAATAAAAACCAGCAAATAGGGAAATATGTTAGCCATGTTGATCCATAATTAGTAAAGTGTAGGTTTGGGTGCACAATGCATGCTTTTAATAAAAGATAATCAAGATTTGGGATATTGCTTCTTGGTAGAGATATGTGCTGTCTGTTGGCTAATTACCGTCAGTTTGTAACCTATCTGTTTATCCCAGCTGACAGTTTACAGTCAGTAGAACATATTGAAAGCATTTAATATGTTCCATATCAGTGTATTAAAGGAAGGGTAATGAATAATATGTGCTACAACATCTGGTATACATGTATATTTGTCGGTTTTATTACATAAGTTCAGATATTGAAAGCAGTTTGACCTATGTGCAGAACATGTGTTTCCATTTGGTTTCACGTGAATTTTTGTTAGTTACTGATGAATTTTCTTCTATATAGGCTGTAAAAAATATAATAAGCCAAATCTTTTCACAACTAGTCATAACATATATGCCTGTACAGGCATATACATGTTGCCCCCCCCCCCCCCCCAACCATTACTGTATAATACTGTAAAATACTGTCCAATGCAATAAAGGAGCCAAAAAGAATATATTATGACAAAAAAATCCAAAAATCAAGCAATAAAGGTAAAACCACTTAGGATATCATTAAGAAGCTAACTAACAATCACCACTTTCATACTGATATACAAGAGCTAATGATAGACACCGAACACTTAAAAGATCAACAAGATAGAGCAGATGCCTTCAACTACTAGTTCTTGACTATAATTGATAAAACAAGTATAAATAATGTAAAAAAACAAGACCAATAACAAAAAGATTCCTACTTTCCATTATTATTATCCTCCCCCATCTTTGGTTATCAAGACATTTTCAACCAGGGAAATTACTTCTATAATTAAAGCACTAAAAACAAAAAATGTCCATGCATTTGATGAGATCTCTATTAAATTATTAAAAATTAGTGCCACTTACATACACTCAACATTAACTTACATCTGTAATAAGACTATCTTGTCAGGAATTTTTCCTGACCGTATAAAGTTCTCAATCATAAAATCTATGTATAAGAAAGGAAACAAAATGAATCCAACAAACTATAGGCCCATATCACTATTGACTTCTTTCTTGAAGGTTTTTGAAAAAGCTTTATATATTAGACTAACTGAACATTTTAATATTCATAAATTACTAGTGGGAAACAAGTTTGGTTTTAGAAAAGGAATAGCAACTGAAGATGCCATTTTTAAACTAACAAATGAGATATTAAATGCTTTAAACAATAAAATAGTGGCTAGTAACATGTTCTGTGATCTGGAGAAGGCATTCAACTCTGTTAATCATGATATATTACTGTCTAAATTACTGTATTATGGGATAAGTGGCAAGGCTAAATTATTACTTGAATCTTATCTTCAGAATAGATATCAAAGAGTTCACATCACTAACCCATATTTTAATTCTAATACAGTCTCAAAATGGACCAAAATTAAATATGGGGTGCCGCAGGTCTCAATTTTAGGCCCATTGTTCCTAGTATACATTAATTACTTACCTAAAGCCATAGAACACAAAGCTCTTCCTATTTTATTTGCTGATGATACCAGTATTTTACTCACAAGCCCTAACAACATTCAAATGCAGAGCGATCTTAATCTAGTCTTTGAACAACGAAATAAGTGGTTCAAATCTAATCAGCTTTCTTTGAATTTTAATGAAACTTATTTTACTCAATTTACACATAAAAGTAAATGCACCTCTGACATACAAATTAAATATGAAGATAAACAACTAAGTTTAGCTAATGAAACAAAATTTCTTGGTCTATTTATTACTAATAATCTTTCCTGGAAAACACACATTGAATGCATTAAGTCTAAATTAAGCTTGGCTTGTTATGCTATGAGGTTAGTAAAACCATTTGTACCAATAAATACTGTGAGAATGATTTACTATTCCTACTTTCACTCTAATGACCTATGATTTGTTATTCTGGAGGAACTCCCCAGACAGTGTAAAGATTTTCAGGTTGCAAAAGAGGATTATTAGAATTGTGCCAGGCTGTAGATGTACAGATTCATGTAAAAAATTGTTTTTTAACTTGGAAATCTTACCTCTCCCATCTCAGTACATTCTTTCCCTTCTTTTGTTTATGATAAAAAACAAGAATCAATTCCTGGTAAATTCTGAGATACATCACATTGACACCAGACAACATGCAAACTTACATCAACCTTCTGTCAACATGACTAAATACCAAAAGGGAATGTACTGTTTAGGTGTAAAGGTGTTTAATATGCTTCCCTCTTACATAAAAACAGAGTTCGATAATCCCAAGAAATTTAAAGTGGTTTTACAAAAATTTTTATATAAAAATTCCTTTTATTCTGTGAATGAATATTTTGAACTTCAAAAACGTTAATTCCACATATGATTTGGGTACACACATGAAAGATTTGGCATGCATGTTCCTTTTTTTTATCTACCTATCTGCACCATTTATTTGTTGGTGTATATAACTAGATGAAGGTTCTATTCCTTATTTGTATTGCAGTGAACTAATTTTTCAGTAAATACCCGTAAACAGTTCTTGCTCATGCCACAATTTTATTACATTTTATCATACTGAATAATTCGTATTATACTAAACTTCAAATGTTGTACTGGACCATGTGATTGTTGTACACTTTTGTGTTGGTTTCACCTTTTAATTCCTAAAAATGTGACTATTTCCATATCCATATGGATTTTGTAATCCTGTATGGATTTACAGAAGGAAAATAAATATATGATATGATACCTACCACACAGACGTGGGAAAGGGTGTGTAGAAACCAAGGTTAGGCTTTTGATTTGGTGTATAAGCCAAGGTACAGTTTGGGCTTGTGTATCAACCATGTTGACACTTCATTTTACAACGTCCGCAAGTGTTTGTGACCTGCCTCAAGCCGAAATTTCTTAGCACGGTTACCCAAGTAAATCACTCGCCCAACAAACATTGGCAACCCTGAGAACAGTGGGCTTAGACCGTGGATTCCCACTTAGGGTGAAAATTTCTTAGGCATATGTTATGTTCAGTAGGCAGTGTTTATACGTGTCCGTGTATGTACGCTAGCACCCTTTTGTATGCTACTGTGGTGAAAAATAGCCAAGGGAATCTTAGGACTAACGGGCGTGTTCCACGTGTTACAGGGACACTTGTACATTGCACCATATTTATATTAGATAGTAGTTCCAAACAGCACAAGGCTAATTTTCATCGCACTGTTTATTTATTCATTATATATTACGGACATTAAATTCCTGATATTGTTGCGTTTAGGAATATCACATGAAATTTTTGGGACTAAAGGTACGTATTGCACAAGGGCATTAAATAGTAAGATTTCAAACGTTGGTAGGCATTTCGATCGTCGTAGCTTCCCAGAAGCCGTTGCGCCAGTGGTGGCCGTGAAAGCTGGCTTTGCATGTGCTGAGGGCCAACATGTTTAAGAGTTCTCGTACAGTTTTATTTATATGTCAAGTATTAAAAATACGTAGGCGTCAAACTTTATTGAACTGTTTACCGTCTTGAATACGTGTACATTTTAGGCAGTTTGGGAATTGTGGAAGAAGTCATGCCGAAAGGAAAGCGAAAGGGAAAGTCAGGTGAGTGCCATGCTTGCAAGACCTTGGGAACAAAAATGGAACATTATGGCCGATGACCACGTTTTGCAGGGAACACGCTGTGAACATGTGTAACATATGGTGTTATATTTAGTGACGGCTTATATGGATTCACTACATGAAATATTGTAAGGGAATGCCGGGGCACGTTGCGTAAATGTAGGTTTGAGTGAAGACCACGACCTTGATACGTTATTCTTTTGCAGCATTTGCATATGTTTTGCTATCAGATGCATTAATTGTTTAAAAAATCCATTATATTTGTGGGAAGTTTATTGTCTAGATAATGGGTAAAAAGTCTGGGTTGGATATAGTGCAGACATACCGTTGTAAAGACTGTCCTCTTGAATATGCCCGTGTTCAACAAGAATATTTCACACGTTGCAGTAATTCAGGATCTTTGCGTAGTCAGTGACGTACGACATTGCCATGCGGGCCCGTCGTTTTCAGGAGCACTTTTGTAATCCAAAAATCTAAATTAATTGGTAGTTTTCATCGATGGTTGGCAACGTAAACTTCGTAGATACCCTCTCGGATGCCTATCTTCCGACTAGCCAAAGAGAGCGAGAATATTTTCTTAGTAGGATGTACGGTGTTAGTGTATTGTTTACTGCGTGGCCAGACACATGCATGACATATTGTATCACATAAAACTATGAGGTTGAAACTTGTAAAGGAGAGTAAGTTGGAATTGAATGTGTTCTGGGCAGGTACTTAAAAAAAGTGTACATTTGTGGAATATTTGTATATTGACATTATTAGGACCTGCAGTGTTCCCTACCAGCAAAAAAATGAAGGTAGAAAAACATCAAGCAACTTTTTGTGGAACTGCAAAATAATGTGAAATGATCTGAATAAATGACTGAAATTTGTCATTTATTTACATCTCTGCTTTCCAGACATTTATTTTCCAGATGTTGACATTTTGCATGACAGTATGTGACAGTAACATACAGAGAATCAGCCGATTTAAAAAAAAATTATGAGAGGATTAAAAAGTGTTGGAAAATGTCAGTTTAAAAAAAAAATGAAATAGGTGAGGACTGATTTTACTAAATGTGCCCATGGCATTAATACTGTTCCTACATTCTTATTATGAGGCATTTCAGAAATTTCCTGTGTAATGGTGACAGTACAGTGGTTTATGAAGTGATCAGATCTTAGAGGAGAAATTTATATCTCCTATATGTAGTAGATATTCTTTTTGGACTCATATGTTTGGATTATGTTGGTATATTTGTTGCTGTGGTTGTATTGTTGGTCTCTCCAACACCAGTGCTTACACATGACTGGTGCAGTTCTCCACGACATGTATCAGCTTCAGTAAGCTGACATGTGGTACAACATGTAATGTATAGATTAACTGTTATGTTTCATATATTGTTAGTGTTTATTATTGAATTCATCACCAATGTTGGCATATTAATTTTTTCATCTTTAAGTAGGTTAACACTGAAATTGAATGGGGAAGAATAAATATATGTGTAATAAATTTAGTTGTGTGTGTCACATTTATTGCTTGCATTGTGGTTCTGCAGTACACTGTTTGAGAAATTCTTGTAAGGCGGTTTTGTGCATAGTACTGTATGACGGGAGTAGGCAGCCAGATGATTTTTGGCATCAGCATTTTAGGAGGTAATGTAGGCAAGAGCTGTGCATTAATAAAATAAAAAATATATGAAGAAAAAATCCCCCCCCCCCATTTTGTGATGACTTCTTATTTTTATACCGCTACAAACGCTAACTTTATTTGGCTGTGGCTCTTCACTTTTTTAAAAACACCAAGTACATTGCCATTCACAGTCAACCTTGTATGCAACTAAACTACCAGAGTATTATTTTTGACAGGCAACTCACCTGCAACACAACAGTGATAATCTCGAGAGCCATGTTCTGGCCACCCCTTCTGTATAAGATTCTCTATGGCAGCCACATTTAAAAGAAAATAAATGAGTGATTTGACCTAGTTGACCTGGTATATCATTTTAATAGAAGTCTAACTTTGTTTTGGATTTGTTTTAGCATCTCTTCAGAAGTCTCGGACAGATGTAATTGGGATAACATCTGATGAAGATTCTGTCAATGATAATGGAAGTGTCACCAGTATTGTATCAGAAACAAAGAGCATAATTGAAGAAGGTAAGTTGTTTCATCATTATTTTCCTGTTTCCCCTCTTTTCCCTACAAATACTGTAAATTGCTATGAAATCTTGTGACAGTGTCTAACATGGATATAACAAGGTACCCAAAATTTTGCTAATGGCAAGCTGTTTTGGGAAAAAACTTTACACTGATTTGGTCTCACAATTTACTCGTGGTGGAACTTAAAGTGCTTACAATTTACTCATGAGAGAACTCAGAGACTGCATTGTAACAGGATTCCAGGAGAATAAATTTGAAGGAGACATTATGTAATGTGACCATGTTAGTGCATTGCTGCAGCATTTTGTTTTCCTTTATTCTTTGTTGTAGAAGAGTCAGTTCTACAAATGGGACAGTACATGAATATTATCACTGGACTTTGGACATGCAGGCACTAAATACTGCCTTGTTTGATGCTGAAAATAATCATGAATGTGCTTGAGAAGATACATATCTTTGTTGAAAACATGCGCTAATGATAAGACTTTGAAACTGAAGCATGAATGTTGAAGATGCAGGTGTTCTGGATATGATACCATATCAAGTAGCAAATAGTTACTGATAATTTGAGGATCTTGATACCTCAGTCTTAGGGTATATACAGTTCTTGGACTGCAGCAAGTTTCTCCAAAATGTTGGTGTTTGACATTTGAGTGCAGGTCATATCCCTGAAGTCTTAAATCATGAACATAGCTGTAAGAACTTCAGATCTCTGACACTGGTTTAAATGAGCATATGTACCACTGAAAATTAATTGGTGGAATTATTACTGATAACTAATCAGTGTTGCAAGGAAAGCAGGCTAAAAGTGTGTGAGAGCTGCTCATTTCACAATTAGTTAAGCAACCCATAAGTTATTATAATCTCTTTAATGTCATGTGATTCAGACTTCAGCTTTTTCCTTCCAAGCATTATTTTATAAGTTAGTAGATATTAAAATACTTGTGAAATATGTCTGACACCAAACTTCTGCAGGAATGTTTGATCTGTCTGTGCCCAGAATTTTTGGCATTGCTTTCAATGAAGTGTCCAGAATTTTTGCACAGTACAGCATCACACTTGTTCTTTCTTTCACTCTTTTTTGGAGGGGGGCATGAACAACCAATCACCAAGTCATGCATTAACCCTTAACCCGCTAACATGGACAATATGGTGAGCTTCTAATAATGCTAGCAGATGGCAGATGGGATTTAACTCGGTGTTTAAAGGGTTAATATTAAAGATGATTCTGTGGCATGTTGCAATGTGTAATGCACTTGGCCAGCCAGGATATCTACTGCCTGAGCAACACAATCTCATAAAACCTGACACAGCAGTTGGGAATGCAGATAAGAACTGCAAGGGAGGCACTTCACTATGAGATGCGAAATAGACTAGGGCTGCAGAAATTGTACACAGAGATAGAAGTAAAGTGTTGTGTGCATATATAACTATGTATGTGTTTGTCTGGTAATTTATGCCCATACCACCACAATAATATTTTAGTGCTTGTTGCTGTAAGAAATTCTAAGTTTCATCTTGTATATGCACTATCCCCGTTACTAACATAAACATCTGTTACTGGTGATCCTTGTTTCGAGAACAGATCCCAGATATGGGTGGCGGAGAGGTAGGTAAATAACGTGTGGCTGAGTTAATTATAAGATTATTATAATTTGAACGAAATGGATACTGGCACATTGGATGGAGCTTAATGTGCAGTACTGGGAGGTACAGACCTCAAGGCTGTAAGATGTGAGGAGTAAGATGTTATTGTTATGTTTATGGCCTTATTTGTTATGAGGAGGAATTTGGCTACCCTAGCTGAGGGTTAGTGGTGGTTTTTATCACTCTTATCCCTACAATTTAACCGTGATTTGCACTTTTGGCTACAGCACAAAATTGAGGACATCTGTTTTATGAGAGGACAAGTGGTCGGGAAGCCATTCCTAGCTGGGTTTGGGAGATTCAAGTGAGAGGCCTCTGTACAGACCAGTCAAGGGACACAAGAGAATGGGGATGCTAATGAGCAGGTGGTGATGATAAAATCTTCAGTGCTGTACACAGCCGACTTTGGTTTTGGTCAGATAAAGGGTTGCATGTTGAATTAAGTGCTAAGGAACATTGTGATTGAGATACAATTACTCTGGTAATCAGTGTCGATAGAGTTACATTTGTATCTTCTGTAACCACCAACACACATGATATTTCCCGAGTGGAGTTATGTTTCTTGACAGAGGGATTTGGCCCTCAATACATGCTTACAGTTTCCCTCTCCAAAGTCATGGCATGAAGGTATATGTGGGAGTGGTGGTATAGTGCCACTCATTCTTAACCTCAGCATTAGAGGGAGGGGAGAAGAGGGGAGGGGGGAGTGATCAGCCTTATGCTTCATCCTCTAAGGTTTTGGTTGTAATATTCAAGTGCCTTGAGCCATGTATATCATTGAGTTATACAGGGTATGAGGGCAGCCGTGTGGTTGGAAGTTTCTTATTGGAAAAGCAGTCCTGGATGGGGCTTTGCAGAATATTTTCATTTTTAAAATGAGGCTGTTCATTTCACATAGTTCATTCCTGGTTTATACCATGTGCTAATTGTGTCATATGTATGAAATGCCTGTGCAATACCTTTAGAATTCTGCATCTGTGCACAGCAGAATCTTTGTATAGTTACTGCACTGGGATACAATGTATGTTTCTTTGTTGATGAAATAAGCAATTAATTGGCTGTTCACTTTCTCCAGAATTGGGCATAAAAGATGGGATTTGGAAGCTTTGTCCAGATCCACTTTTCAAACTGTTAGAGGGGCAGTGTACCTGTCATGAACGCCGTTAGGTTTGTCTGCAGATAACCGGTGCATCACTGGTATCCTGTCATACTGGACTGCAGTTGGCTCGTTGTATGTAGGTTGTTGGTGATCATTTTGGGTGGAACGAACTGGTAGCAGTATTTGCCCAAAAAGTGTTTCAATATCTTATCACAGTCCAGGGCATATTTTCTGGCACAAGAACTTGGCACACATATGAATAGAACTGTTATATATTTCCACTAATGTGCTCTGGCAATGAAGTTTGCTTAGTGACTACTTTCTGTTCTGGCTTTGCTGTATGGCCATTCCTCTGCCTGTGTTGTATTAGAAAATGTTATTTCTCACTGAACATCTGTAATAGCACATTAATACTGTTATCATTAGAAGTGTTACTGATATTTACTGTTGAATGGCATTAGAACATTATGTGTTTAGTGCAATAGAAATTTAGATTACAAGGTGGTTCAGATATGACCAGGACGATTTGTGTGTAAATCTGGCGACATCAGTCCCGGTCATATTTGAACCACCTTGTAACATGGTAACAAATGGTACATATCTTGTCATTGCAATGCTGATAGAAAACAATTTCACAATTTGTTGTTATGCAAGGAATTCTTTAAGCCCCTGTTGAGTCTGGTTACTTAAAGTCAAGAATTCTGAAATGTAATTCACATGCCAGCAAAATGATGCAGAAGCAAGTACAGAATTATATGATATGAAGAGACTGTGATTGTTGTCAGATGCTTTTCAAACGTACAGTTGCAAAAGTAACTTAATGTGGTTGTTGATATTCTGAACAATAGAATCTCTGACTCTGGAAGTACATTCTAATTAGCAGTTTTATATATTGGCAAAGTAAAAAGTACCAGTTGTGTATAGCCTGTGTGATGCTTGTATTGTGGGAGTCCACTACTGCTTCTCAGAAAAGGAAATGTATGTTGTATATGGTAGCATTCCAAAGTATTTCATATACAGTAGTTTTTTAAAATTATTTCTATGGAGTAAAATACAGACAAATTTTTTTAAAAATGAGCTTTTATGGGCAGTAATCCTGAAATAGGGATTGACATCAAAACATGCTTTTTTAAGCATTAAGAACTGAAATATTTTCCTTGAGATATTTTGAACATGTTCATATATCTCATTATGAAGTAGAGGACATTTGCCTGTAACATCCAGTTCATAGTCACCATACACTGGTGTCTAGGTGTAATGAAACTTTTTGGTATATTATTGCACTCTCTGTTTGAAGATAGTTTTATGAAATGTTTTCAGCATTGTTGGTATAGGCACACATTATAATCGGTGTCTGTGTAAAATTTCAGCCATACTTGCCTGGAATGATGCAAGCCCATATGTTGCTGTAATGTATGCCACTTTTACAAATAGAAGGAAAGCATTTTGGATTTGTTAATTACACTGACACATAAGACTCAGATAAAAGTGGCACCTGCCAGACACTGGTATTGGTGCTGTCTGATGTAATTTCACTAAGTCTTACACTGCAAACAGGCACAGCGAGTGAAAAAGGAAGCTAGTCATGAATGATTACTCATCTAACATTCTGCTCTCAGATACTTAACCCTTCAAGGTTCTGTGCTGGTCTAGTTTTCAACATTTATGCAATGATCTTGCACTATTAAAAATTGTAGGGCTGTTGTTAACACATTTGGGATATGAGTTCTAAAGCAGTATTAGGATGAATTTAAGAGGACCTAGAAAGTTATGTCTACCTGGATGAGACACGTAGTTAGACGAAGCAGATTTGACATTAATTTAAATGTCAATGTATTTTTTAAATTAGTGAAGTAAGCACTGCAAATTTTGCCTTTCCCATTGTTTAATAGTGATCTTATAGGGTGGGGTGCACGTTGCTGGGTTCTGTTTCAGAAGAACAAGTGGACTTAGCATAGAAAGTACAATAACCACCATTCTGAGTGTATATGCAGACATAAGCATGCTACAAATTATTACATTTAATAGGATTTTAAAGAATTGTATTTCTATATTATTTTTGGAAGTAATATTGTATGTTCTATGAGGTTTCTTTAAAATAAATTGTGTATTGTGTGTCAAGAACAACGACATTTGAATTACGATACTAAAGCCTCAAGTTTCACTGTGATAAAAAAAATTGCTGCAATACAGTATCTTACTGTCAAGCAGTTGGAAATTGCAACCATATTGTTTAATATTTAAGGTCTTTCTGTTAAAGTAGTTTGATATCCGCATTTCTGAAAGCCTTAGCTCATTTTTCACTATCAGTGGAATGCTGTTTGCACTGGGCTGTAATGAACTTAATGTCAGGGGTTAAGGAATGCCATGTTTCTTGATTTAAATTTAGAATAGTTTGAATAGAGGATGCAGTATTCTGAGTAGTGCAGGCTGTGTACATTTGGTAATTTAGGGCTGACAAACACGAAGATTATTTTTTATGTCATGCTCTTAACCCTTTGATGCCTAACGACCCCTATAGTGGTCATACTGCACCGCTAACCTCTAAACGTTGCATTTTATATATTTATTCAACAAATGCAGGTACTGAATATTTTAAACATGGTATATACTCTCCGTTTTTTTTTTTCCTCTTCAAAATGCAGTTTGTTTCATAATTCGAACATATTTTGTTCCTGTTTTATTCACATTTTGTATACAGAATGTGCTAAAATTTAAAAAAATAATTCCGGCGCCAAATGTTAATGGCCAAAGTAACGAATTCTTGGAATTTTTAAGAATCTTGTGTGTTGGGCAGGGGTAATGATTATGCTGCAGTGTTTAGTGAACAAGTGTAGCTGCTGTTTATTTTGGCATTGTTGCTAATTATTAAATAAGCAGTTTCTTGGCTTATAGTATTAGCAAGAAAGGAAATACATACAATACTGTCCTAACTGTAAGCACCCAGCTCCACTTGGCCTGTGGTCACGATGCCAAAACTTTCACCTGAATTTCTGTCTTGCACATTGAACTTAGCCTTGTATTGAAGTCACAATCTTATATTTTCTGAAGAGAATGTGGTTCAACTTTTGTGCATTTGTGACTTGATTTTGGCTGTCCTATATCAGGAATTGACGTGGGGTTCAACAGGTAGTGCATGGTGAGCATTTGAGTGTTGAATTCCTTCAGAAGTGGATCACAGATTGGACACTAAGCATGGGATTAGCAGGTTGGATACATAACCCTCTTATGAGTGGCAAGACATAGTAATTTGAGCTGTAATATGGTGATAAAAACTGGCAAATTCATGGTAATTGCACACTTTTATTCACTAGAAATATCCAAATGTGTGATGAAGTTAATTGCCTTGCACTGTACTCACAAAGTAGGATATGACATGATTAATGCTTTTAAGAGGGACCAACATGGTTCTGTTCATGCCTTGCACAACGAAATCCATGTATGCTGCGGTGGCTTAAATCAACTTAGCCTCATCTTTCTATACACTTAATAGAGGCTTTCACTTCATTTATAAATAATGCTTAATAATCATACTGAATTGCTTGTTTATCTGTGATTGATAAGTGTGACCTTGAGATTTGAAATCTCAAAATCTGTTTGTAGATAAGGATTGTGTGTGAGAAGTTTTGGAACACTTTCAAACTATTGAGTTTTGCAACTTGTAATTCCATTAAGTGTACAAAGGCTACAGTATATGATCACACACTTGCAAACTCATATTGATGTTAGGCTTTCAGTGTTTTACTGTTCCATAGCCTATGTGCTGTCATTTCCTGTGTTTATGAAAGCAGGAGTCTTGTATGGGAATTCGGTGACATGCATGTGATGGTACTTAACTCACCAGCATGGTAGGTGAGATTGACCACCATTTTATGTATGGTGAAACCCATTATTAATGTAGTTGGGTTGATTATTGTATTACACGTTTTTTGTAACCTGGCATCCCTGTGCTTCTTGCACATGCTCTTTGTAATAATTAATCTGTAGTTTCAGTATGGTCCAGACACACAAATTTAGCTGTTGTAGGAGCTTACATTGCATCAGTAAATTGTCTGTTACACATCATTAATTGTAGACTATATTAAAAATATTTAAAATATAAGTTACATGTTTATAGTTCATGAAACGCACACTGGATAGGTTAGTAATTTTGAAGAAATTAGCATGTTCAGCTTATGCTACATGTACAGTACAGATTGTAGTGACTGATGCATGACAACATTAATGTCATGCCAGCGTTAATTTGAATGCTCCCATACATCTTACCATAAGTTTTAGAAGAAGACGTACCTTTTAATATGTTAGTTCAGTGAATGAAAAGAGGTGTGTAGGACACTTCCAATTCATAGTAGATATGATTGATATGATTAATGTATACTGTGTTGTTCTAGGTACAGGTGGAAGGACAGTCTTGATATTGGTCTAATCTTTTAAGGCTCACAGTGTCTTTTAAGTCACAGCAGTGGTATCCCTAGCTGGCCCACTGTAGAATAAAATACAGCCAAGTACAGTGTTAGGATTTAACCCATTCTGGCAAGGGATACTGGTCTTCCCGTGCTTGGTGCTTAAAGGTTAAGGATTGGAAAATGAGGGCAAGGACTGTATTCAGTTGGCTGATGGGGTTGAGTGTGGTCCTGTAGGATGTTATAAAAGATGGAGAATTTCTCGACTGGCTGGGTAACTATTTTTCAAGGTGGTTGTGCCACATGGAATTCAATAGTGTGAGAAAAGAAGCATGAATGGAGATGAGTTTTCAATAATACTGTAAGCGCTGCGTGTTCATTTGATTAAGACAGTGCACAAAAACGTTATTTTAAGTGGGAGTATTACAATAATTTTTCAACCCAGTGTGTGGTATTTTGACCTTAATTGTTTCATGTAGTGAAGTACTGATTCTTCTGAATTTTCAGGTGCTGATGAGGTGGATGAACAGACACAAGAAGAGGCTTTTGAAGAGAAACTGCGAGAGGCAATTGATGGACTTAATCAGAAATCAGCACAGGGTCGAACATCTTCACTAGAATCTGTTGCCAAAGCATTTATAAAAAAGTGCATACCAGATTTTGTGTCTGACAGGTATGATTTGACTTCAAAGTTTGGTACTTGATAGTTTCAGCTACTTCTTGAAAAGTATATCCAAAATTTGGGTCATTGAATGTAGTGTCAAACAAATTGTGAATAAAAAGAGAACTGCACTGTTCTGTGTGTGTGTGTGGGGGGGGGGGGGGGGGGGGGGCTTATATTTTTTGTGTGAAAAAAAAAAGAAAAAAAAGATATGTTAATTTTTTTGTTGTGGGGGGGGGGGGTGGGTGGGGGGGGG
>Ga0123355_10005033_pt1 | contig 19255 bp, 14 predicted proteins | sample TergutEmb28metaG_3_FD_89872 | JGI IMG/M metagenome (GOLD analysis project Ga0123355, IMG submission 89872) | Embiratermes neotenicus P1 segment gut microbial communities from Petit-Saut dam, French Guiana - Emb289 P1 | ecosystem: Host-associated > Arthropoda: Insects > Digestive system > Gut ... | reverse complement strand
TTGCGTGCTGTCAGTGTCGGAATGATTAGTGTCGAATGTCGCCGCACGAATTTTAATTCATACACAAATTTAGGACCGCCAGTAAAACTCTTTCAGCATTACGCATTTTCGTCTCTCGGAACCCCAGACACCCGCGGAACCTAGTTTGTGAGACACTGCCTTAGATCGCATGGCAACCTGGATCAGCATTTCGGCAGTTGACCGTTGCGAATGCACTAAAAGGAAATTAAGTTCTTCGCCAGATGAGTGCAACACCTAGAAGCAAAGAGAAGGGAAGTGAGGAACAAGGTCGCCAGTTGTGGGAAAAGTATTGGTACTTTATTACACACTTTAGAACAAAGGTTAATCGAACATGTAAGACATGAAAAGTAATCAATTACACAAGATAAAGCGTATGTCATCCTAATTGTAGCTCTGTGGTGATAGAAAGATTACACCAGTGATAACAACAAATATGTTCAGCACACGAGGCATGCAGATTTAGTAAACCACTACAGTAAAGCTTGTAGGGATTTAATGATATCAAAAAAGCAAGGCGTATTTCAAATGTACATACTCAAGAAGCCCATATGTACGGATAGAAGCCTATTATAAAGAGCAGGTCTTAACTCAGATCATTCAAATCACAAGACGGTTGCATTTATAAAGCGTGTTTGAATAAATGATTTAACACTAGCAATAAATTAAAAAAAAATCTTCATGTTGCACCGTGCATCGTCAAGATATAAATATTTATTGTCCAAGTTATGCACAGTTATATAATATGCAGATACAATTAAAATTATAAAATATTTAAAAGTACTCCAACATGTTTCGGATCACAGAGGATCCATCATCAGGGAGCCTTGTACAGAACTTGGCTACAATTACAAGACTGGATCTGTCGTGTCCGTTGACATGGACGTGGTCCATGTCAACGGACACGATAGAACCAGTCTTGTAATTTTAGCGAAGTACTGTACAAGGCCCAACGGACACGATAGAACCAGTCTTGTAATTTTAGCGAAGTACTGTACAAGGCCCAACGGACACGATAGAACCAGTCTTGTAATTTTAGCCAAGTACTGTACAAGGCTCCCTGATTATGGATCCTCTGTGATCCGAAGCGTGTTGGAGTACTTTTAAATATTTTATAATTTTAATTGTATCTACATATTATATAATTGTGCGTAACTTGGACAATAAATATTTATAAAAAAACGTGTTCAACGTGATTAGCAATAATGGATAGTGCCTATAATAAAGGGAGCAAACAGACTACTTGATCCCAATAAAAAGGACACTGAAGATTGAAAGTGGGAACGGGAGTGAAGTAATAACGCAAATAAAGGATATTTTTGTGTGCATTTGGATTATGTCACATTTGAAACTCGTTTAAGCATATAGATACATATAACATGGGGTTTAGAGTAACTCTCGTAAAGCGTACCTTCCTCTTGCGTGTATTTATAATCGTACGCTACAGGTAGTGTTTATATTTGATTTCATTTTTGTGGAGAATTTTTTAAGTACAAAATGTATCGGATGTGACCTCGGTTAAGGCTTTCCATATTTGTTATTTACCTACAACCAGTGTTTCGTACGTAATAGAGAATGTGATGATGTACATATTCCGTGCAACAGTCTTCTGACCCGCCAGACGCTGTTTGGCTTTTATGATGCAGTTCATGTGTCCATTACACATATCCGTCATGTTCTTCTGTCCTTGTCACAGTGTTTAAAACAAATAAGTAATTTAATTAACTCCACGGAGCAGAATCCAGTTGTTTTCATTTCTGATTTTCCTGCTTAGTACTTTTAGTTTTTCTTTGTCTTTTTACTATTTTAAACTTTGCCGCTCTCAGACGCCTCCTAAAATAGACCATGTAACCGATACTGTCAACTGATACGAACACTGATGGATGTGACTCGAAACTACCCATAATACGCCTCGCGGAATGTAGATCTTTTTTGCTGACGTGTTTCCAATGTTGCCTTACTCAAATCTAAAATACCTTGTGGGTCAGAAAACAAGGAATATTTTGGTATTTCTTTCCGAGTCGTGGGAGGATGGGAAGGTAAAAATCAAGAACAAATATTAAATCGCAGATGTGTGCAACACACATCTGCGATCTTATATTTGCACAGGGAGTTCAATTGAAAACCGAAGCCTGTGGTACGGTAAGCTTAATGGCCTTACATTTACTCACATGGTATGTTCAAAACAACTTATCACTCACAGATATGCTTGACGAGGGGTAAACGGTTATTAAATACTGTTTGAAAATGTCTACAAATTGCGGATACTGCGTCCTTGATGGTTTCTTCAGGCACAGCCTGTTTGTGTGGATTGTTTTTATATGTGTTTTATTTCTTTCAAACTTTCCTATAGATAAGTCACATGCGGATAGATCGGGCAAACGAGCAGACCACAAAGGATGACTGTCCATTCGGTACCAGGACAGGTCCTGTAGGGCAGCCATTGAATTGCACGGCGTATGGGCAGTTGCACCATCTTGTTGGAAAAACCCGTAGTCCCTGTCATTAGCACTTACTTAAAAAAAATACATTGGTGCTAGAATTTGTCCAGTATACCTTTCCGTGGGAAGACCTCGACTACAATACTTAAAGCAAGTCGCCGGAAACACAGGATCTTAACAGTTATACAGCAGTGAAAAGAATGGCTTGCAACAATTTCAGATGGAAAGCTGCTAACCGATCAAAAGACTGAGGGATAAGAAGAAGAAGACCTTTCCGAATTTATTGTTTCCGAAAAGAAGACGGATCCGACTATTCTTGTCGCACTGACTGTAAACTATACGCCAGATTTAACGTCGTGTAACGACACCTCATATAGTATCGAATCATCTGCCGACCAGTATCTGCTGTTTTGAGTGTTTACATGGCCGTTGAAGTAATACCATCCGTCATGTGCACAATACGTTAACATTGGATTGATTACGCCATTACATACAGCTTCACTGAACCAGTTACAAAACCGTACCCTCGCCGCACTGTCTGCCTCCTGGAGTTTCTGCACGTTCGAATTTGTGTAGTTTCAAGGGGCTTATTTGTGGCTGCGTGCACAGGTGACTTCGATACACTGGTCTCCTGTGGTAACCTTTTCAAAAAATTTTCTTGAAGATGCTTCTTATCGCTCTCCAGTATCATATAATGTTTCGTCTGAAAGCACACGTCGTGTTTGCTGTCGCTTCTTATTCACAATAACCCGTTGTTCGAAATGTGTATAGCATTTTATATATTGTTGGTTTCGAAGGAACTGAAATACCAGAAAACCGTGTTCTAAATTTCCGACACTTTTCGTACAATTTCTTCCATTTGTAGTTTTCCACTGTGAGAATCCTTTGTATTACACTGTAATGCGTGCACACACAGCAGAATAAACTCGGCTGTGTGACGAAGACGTCAGATGGTGCAGTGTACTGTACAAGCGGCGTTAGTACTGGCAGTGTGTGTGTCATGCAGCGGCCGCTAAACTCCGTGGGTTTGGGTTTGGTTTTCAATTGGACACTCTTAGTATGAAATAAAGTTGTGTACTAATGTAAAGCGCGTATTATCTTTAAAATGAGCTCTCCACCATAAACCATTCCGGACATTCCGTGTTCGAAACAGTCGCGCGCTGAAAAACCTCTACCAAATGAAATTTGTGAGATACAAATCTCGATACGCAGGTTCTCCTTACATGTGCTTGTTGTGTTCTGCGCTTCCTTACCATCCGCTAGGCTGTACGCTGTGTGCAATAACGTATGCGTCCGTTACATGTGCTTGTGGTGTTTTGCAGTTCCTTACCATACACTAGGCTGCACACGGTATGCAATACATGTATACGTCCGTTACATGTGCTTGTGGTGTTCTGCAGTTCCTTACCATACACTAGGCTGCAAGCTGTTTGCGATACAGTATGCGTTCCGTACATGTGCTAGATGTTTTTCTGCGGTCCCACACACACACATATACGTTGGACGACACGCTGTATGCAACATCGAGTATGCGGGTTGTCTGACGTAGCCTGCTAACGCAGACGCAGGCTACCTCAGCTCCATGTGATACGCTGTCCGCAGATTCTTGGGTTGTGCATTGTGCCTAATTCATAATGCATAACATATTTCGTCGTGTCGAGTCCATAAGCCCCACAGCAAGTAACTTGATTAGCCTCCGTCATGCAGTAATCCCACATTACCAGGCGGGTCACGTCCCACCGAGCGCGGGTTTAAGGGATGAAATCACCCCCGCGTTGCAAAACATGAACCAGGGAATATGAGGACAGTCTGCATCCCAACCGTAAAGTTGGGCGCGTTTCATTTGTCCTGCTTTGGATTTGAAATTAGTTTCGCGAGATGCGACGCCATGTGATGTGGAAGTGCAGTAATTGTCAGGGTACAGGATTTCAGAAAATCCAGAAAGTGCGACTTACGTAAAATATAACGCTGATGTTATTGGAGGCTGTAGGGTTCTAGTGTATACACCACCATCTTGATAGTTAAGTAAATGTTGCCCTTAGGTTTCCTATGTTTGGCCAGTTTTCGCCAAGTTTTCGTTTGTTCTAACTCCATGGAGCAGAATCTTTCCTGAGAAGCTAACAGGCGCTCATTTAGTTCAATTCCCCGCGTTTTAGGGAACCCGAAGGTTCATTACTGTATTTAAATTTGTGAAATGTTTCGTAACATCGTAAGTCTTTAGGTGAAGAGTTGTTAGTATTTCGCCCAACCCCCAAGCTGGGGGGACCATAACTTGTCGGCTGTCCGCGACTGCTTATTCGGTGTGTTGACAGCTACCGTCAATATGATGAGGCCATTCCTTCATCCGCAGCCTGAGGGCGCCCATTGCTGTGGTGACAGGGACGGTCCAATTTATCTTTTTTTCTTCTTCTTCTTCTTCTTCTTTGCTCTATTTACACATTTTCATGTTTTCCTTAAGAAGTAACTTTTTGTTTTAGTTCAAGAAGCGGTAGATGACAAGGTGCGAGATAATGTACCGCAGCTGCTGGCAATGGTAGTGCAACCTTGAGCTGGTAGGCGGGGAACGGTGTCCTGGGTTTCCAATAGCCGCAGTGACTTGTGCGTTTTATTTGACCTGTTTCTGTTGCAACATTTGCATGATGTTTAAGATACATTCTGTGTGTCCGGTAGCGTGCAGGATTTTAGTGGTGAATCTCCCATTTAAATGAAGTAATAATTTGTGTTTTCTTTATTTTGTAGAATGTAGGTTTTCAGTTGCATTTGATTACGTCTTATTTTAGTGGACTCACTAACTTCTGTTATTTCGGTTTTCATCAGATTTGCGTGAAATTCATTAAGAGACAAAGGCAGAAATATCCACGGTCATCTCCGTGAAAACCGCAAATTTCATAAGATATTGGAAGATCTGCTGTTAGTGCTAACGGACCGGTTTGATTTTTAGCCATATTGACCCACTACGAAATGTATTTTATATGAACTCACTTTACCACGTATCCCATAAACATTTTCACATATTTTGTTGTAATTCGGTATTTTTTGTTCAAATATGAATCTTTCTATGTAGACCTAATATATGCTCCGTTTTGCTGAAATGCAGGTAACAAACAAGACGCCGTTGCGAATTTTTTGTACTACATAATGGACTGTACTCTTTCAAATCTTGTTATTTTAAGGATATTCTTCTGTTCTGAAGGCTGTTTGTAGGTAAGTGTTATGGGTACTGATGCCCGTTTCGTTTGAAAACAAATGAGATGTTCGTGGAATTCTCAGGCGAAGCGTTGAATCGTGCTAGCATGGACAGATACCCATATGATATACAACGCATCCCGCAGCCAAATCCGTTCAATAACATTGTTGAACGCAGAGAAGAAAGACGGGCGACATCTCGTGAGTTGGTTGCGAAGATATTTGCCTGAGTTTGTTCAATGAGGTTAGTTTTATCGATCAGGGAGACAAAGACAAAAAGTAGATGCATGTTAAAAAGAAACGGAGCGAAGTACGTACAAGAATCAACGTGAACGCAGTTCTGTGTAAAAGAACGAATTGTATTTAGAATGCCATCGTTCTTGGCCATTTGAGTGTCTTAAAAATTGGGTAGAATTAGCACTGGTTCACAAACGGTGGCGAGCCGAACGGTTCTGCCTGTTTGAAATATTTGCGTCCTCATTGAAGTGACTCATAGCAGTAAGGCTATGTGTTTGTGAGGGGATCACCCAGTTTTAATCAGCTGGAGGGGCTGCCGCTTTCAAGTAGGCCACGACCACTTCCAAATAGTTACCCACTTGTCATTTATGGTCATGATCGCATCTTACTCAACCCTGCAGGTGGAAAAACACAATGAAATCAAGCATTCTAACGTTGTGAAACCTCCTTTAGCCTTACTAACTCTTTTACGAATATTCTACATATGGACTGGACAAGATCTGTCAGGTACAGAGTCTTATTTTCGTTTTGCACCACATGTTTGTGATCTTAGACTGTTCGATGTTTTGTGTCTCTTGTGTCAGTATTGCATTGGTTATCATCATTCAACAGAATGGCAAGCCTTAGTTTGTATGATCTCTGTATTGTTACGATTATTATCAGACGCAAATGCATAAATAAGAGAAGTTTCATATTGAACAGATGTTGTGACATCATACAAAATTTTTGTGACTGTACTTTGACCTAAAACCCCAAAAGGTTGTGTGGCTGAAGGTTACTCTTTAAAATACAGTGCAACAGTGGCACAGTTTCCTGTACCATACTGCTAGTCTTGTATCTCCAGGCCCCTAGCTACATGTAATGGGTGCAGTGGGATAGTTCTGCTTTCACATGATGAGACAGAATAAATGTCAAAAATGTGTTCCGATGTGCGATAATATTCAGTGTGATTAAATTTTACGTTTTATAGCAGTTGAAACATGTGAAGAAAAAGCAAGAAGTATATTTTATTTGCAGTTCTCATTGACAAGTTACTAGCAGACTCTTTCATTCATTTCCAGTTGCATGTTTTCATTGTACAGGGACATTAATTAATCTGACCCATATCGTTGGTCACTACCTGCCAGCTTATTTAATGTATAAAATGTAGGTCAGTGGCCTGCCTCAATGTGCCTTGTCAGAGAGGCAGCTTGTTAGGTTTGTATGTGTCATAAGTCACAGTGTGGAACGCATTTCAGGATTAAGCGTTTCTGTATGACACTTGCTAAATGCAGTGCTAAAAGAAGTGAATTTTGTGAATTGGTAGCTGCATGGCTTCTGTGTTGAAGAAATAGACACCATGATTGTTCTGTTTAGCAGAAACGTTTCGTTTTATCTCAGTGGATGTGTGAACTCGCAGAATATTAGTTATTGGCCTGCAAATAATCCCTTGTTAATGAAGAGTGCCATTCGTGATGTTAAGGTTGGTGTGGTATGCTTTGAGTGCAACAAGAGGCCATAAATTCTCACTCTGACTCCATTTTTGGAGCACCTGTTCAATTATGAGAGAATCCATGCACATGCCACTGAAAACTATTCTGTGCACTGTTTGGAGAGTGTTTTTTGTGACAGAATGATAAGCAGGAAATCATGGCATTCCTGTTTGCTAGATCTCGACCTGTGCAACTTTTCTATTGTGGAGCATGTTAAAGGACAATTGGGAAGGAAACATTTAGGTTGTAGTGTCTGTAGTTTCACCAGCAGAAATTCTACATGCAGTGACCTGTGAATGTGTTAGATGTGATGTGTGTATGTGAGCCAAAGGAAACCATTTCCGGCACCTTTAAATGTGACACGAACCTAATACGTATTAACTGCATGACACTGAACTAAAACTTTCCAATAAAGGTAAAGTAATCCCGTTACAGGCCCGGTGTGGCCCAGAGGGTGGGTAGAGGTTTAGCTCTACTCTTCCATGAACGCGGCACTATAAGGGGGTGAGTGGTCAGCAGCAGACCCCGGCTGCACTTTACCCCCAGGAAAGACCCGGTACCCATTTTATAGGAGGCTGGGTGGGCCCCAGGGCCAGTCTGGACGGGCGGAAAATCTCGTCCCCACCAGAATTCGATCCTGGACCGTCCAGCCCGTAGTCATTCGTTATACCGACCGAGCTACCCGGCCCACAAACTTTCCAGTACCTTCTTTAAATATGATGAATAAAAACGTAATATTAACTGCAGTACAATGAACCACAATGCATGGTCTCTGAGTCATGGCAAATTGGAATAGCAGTGGGAAATGACCAGTGATACGTGTCAAATAAAATAATGACCTTGTAGTAGAGCATAAAGATCATGCTTTAGTTGAGTGCGTTGTATGTGTGTGTGTGTGTGTGTGTGTGATGGAGGGAAATGAATTAGGAGGAGGAAGGCCATGGTGATTTTGATGAAAATCCTACCAGACATTACCTGGTCACACATTAAACTTAAATAAACCATCCATGCTGCTGGTACCACCAAGATTTATGCTGGTTACATCTTAACCTTGTGCCACAGCTTTGCAATTGGTAACAATTATGAGGAAGTTATAACAACTTTTTCATCTGCCTCTCTTTCATATAAACATCTGCTAAGCTTTAGGTCAGATGCTGTCCTGAGTTTGTGATATTGCATAGTCTAATAAAAGTACTAGTGACATTTAATAGAAACATGACTCCATCTTCATGATAGAAACGAGACTACGATTCTATGCAGCCTGCAGGACACAAATGTTCATAACCATTGCCATTGCAGACTTCAGGTGTCACATACATACAAATTATTTATGGTAATTGTGTGTTTTTCAGATTGTTGCACTTGTTTAAACATGCGGTTTTAATATTTTGATTGGCACAGCAATTGTACTTATGGTTTTGGCATACATTCTTCTGCATTTAGTTCAGGTAGACTAACTGACATTTTGTTTTTTCTGCATTTTATTCACATATACTTTTTTTCTATCAACAGATGGGAGCGTGATTGTCGCTGGGACATGCAAGAGGGCAGCACTATGGTGACCCCAGGCTACGAGCAGACAGAGGCTGGAGGTGGAGTGGCAATGACTACAGGATCAAATGACCAGGGCACAGGTTTTGGTCCACCAGACCAGGCACAGTTTGAGGCTGACAAGAGATCTGTATACAAGTACGAATGAGTATTACTTGAAAAGTTCACTTTATTGTAATGGCACTGTTTCTTTATAGACATTTTATATGTTTCTTGGTCATGTTGTCATTCCATTCCATTAACATGTTGTTGATAAATGTGTTTCAATGTTTGCATGCCAGATCTTCATGTTACTGTGTTCACATTCTTCAGTTCTTCATGTTACTGTGTTCACATTCTTCTGGGTTGTGATACCATGTAGTCTTGGAGGTGTATACCAACCTTCCAGGTTTTCATACTTCCACAGGAATAGTGTGGTTGGTATAGGAACTAGCCTATGGACTAGAGTGTCCAGGGTTGGAATCTAATCAGGAGCAAGAGAATTTTCTCTTCTCTAAAACATCTAGACTGGCTCTGGGGCCCATTCTGCTTCCTGTTCAATGGGTACTGGAATTCTTTCTGGGGCTAAAGTGACTGGAACATGATGGTGACCACTCACCTCCATCTAGCACGGAGGTTAAGAATTAGTAGAACTGTATCTCTTCTCTGCCTTTTTGCCTTCGTGGCATGGATAGGGACAACATTACTTTTACTATGCTTCCACATCTAGAGGGGCAAAATTACTGGTCCAGGATGTAACAAGGTTTTGGACAATGGGTAGCAGGTAATGTAGTGACAGCTGAGCTGTCGAGGCCAGTAGGAAAAGTTCAGTGGCATGGTGAACAGCTGCCCTTTTGCAGTAAGGGTTAGGTGACCAGGTAGTTGGTAATGTGTGTTGCTTGAAAATGTTGCTGTCCACCCCTAAGATTACATGTTGCTGCAGCCTGCACAATCATACTGTGCACATGTTCTGCCATGAAAACCTGATCTTATAACTCTCTTTGCTGTTTGATGCAGACATCCATTATTCCCATTGCTGGCACTGTTATTTGAAAGATGTGAGCAGGCAACCCAGTCAGCTGAGTGTCCAAACTCTGAGAGCTTTAATATGGATATCCAGGCATTTGTGCAGCATCAAGAGCGGGACAGGAAACCATTCCTTTTGAATGACCCAGAAGTTGATGGCTTGGTACGTACAGAGAGAAAATGAAGAAAACATATTTGTGGCCTACTTCCATGTACAGTTCAAGACTTTGCTGTATAACCCTAGAATCCATGGAAATAAATAAGAAACAGAGCTTCAGAGCTCAGTCCCAAACTGTACTGTCCAGTGTTTGCTTGAAAAGTGTGAGAAGGTTTTTGGTAAGTGTAGCATAGTTGCTGGTGTAGTCTTAAGTGTGAATCTAACATGCTTGATGTTTAGAAGATTAAGTTAAATATACCGCAACTGAAATAGAGGTGCATTGTTTTAAGTATGTAACACACTGAAGCAAAACGAAACGTTTGGAAAGAATGAATTATTTTTTTTGAGGGTTTGATATTCTTGATGGTATCCAATCACAAGAACAGATCAAGAAGAATGATGTTGCTACATTGGAGTGTTTCTTCATTGTTTCATAATTTCAGGTTCTTTTTATGTTGGAAAACACATAGAATGAAGCATGCACAGACTTCATGCATTCCAGACAGATTGTGAAATATTAACTATTTTTAGCCAGAATTAAATGTAATTTGTTCCTTTTTGGGTAATTCCCCCGCGTCTGAGTTCTAATTGCCGACGTTTTGGAACTCACTATCGGTTCCATCTTCATAGGCAGGTGAATGAAGTATTACCCAAAAAGGAACAAATTACATTTAAAACATTAGCGAAGACTCACAATTTAAATGGTCACCCATTAATCTGCATATCCATGGCATAGTGGATATTCAGTTTTCTAGCATCATACTTTTCCTTGAGTGTAGGCAACTTTTGGCCCCAAAAGGTTAACCAAATGAGTGAACTTACTTATTTACTCCATGTAACAGAGCCCTTCTTGAACAGCTAACCGGTTTGCAGCTAGTCAAGAAATTCCCTGCATTTTATGGAACCTGAAGGTTCATTACAGCATTCACAAATGCCCACCACCTGTCTCTATCCTGAGCCACATCGATCCAGTCCATGTCCTCACATCCCATTTCCTGAAGATTCATCTTAATATTGTCCTCCCATCTATGCCTGGGTCTTCCAAGTGGTCTCTTTCCCTCAGGTTTCCCCACCAAAACCCTGTATACACTTCTACTCTCCCACATACATGCTACATGCCCCACTCACCCCATTCTTCTTGATTTGGTCACCCAAACAATATTGGGTGAGGAGTACAGATCATTAAGCTCCTCTTTATGTAGTTTCCTCCACTCCCCTATAACCTCGTACCTCCTAGGCCCAAATATTCTCCTCAGCACCCAATTCTCAAACACCCTCAGCCTACGTTCCTCCCTCAATGTGAGCAACCAAGTTTCACACCCATACAAAATAACAAGCAAAATTATAATTCTGTATATTATCTTAATCTTTAAATTTTTGGATAGCAAACTGGAAGACAAACAATTCTGCACCGAATGATAGCAAGCATTCCCTGACTTCATTCTGATCTTAATTTATCCCTGAATGGAATTTTGATTAGTTAAGTTTGTTCACAAAAGTTTTAACTCTTCTACCCATTCAAAGGGACTATTATCAGTCTTTATATTGTGAACACATATGTCAAATTTAAGAATATAAAGATAGATTTTTGTTGTGCTAATTTTAAGATTTCATGAAGCAAGATTTATCACGAAATTAAATTTGCATTTGCCTTTGTTGCAGATGATAAAAGCAATTCAAGTGCTGCGGATTCACTTACTAGAACTGGAGAAGGTGCAGGAGCTGTGCAAGGACTTTTGCAATCGGTACATTACCTGCCTCAAGGGCAAGATGCAGAGTGAGAATTTGCTTCGGTCTGACTACACAAGCTATGAGAATAACAATAACAATAACAATAATAATAACAATAACAACAATAGCAGCAGCAGTAACAGCCACTCGAGTAACAGCAACAGCCCATCTGGAAACACAAACTATGCCACCTCACCTCACACGCTGCAGGTTAGTGTGTATAATATTCATGATTTGCATCCCTCTCAGTTCCTTTGTTAAGGAAAACATGAAGCACATTCAGAATTTCATTCTTCATGTACAGAATTTTCTTTGTACGTGGCTGACAATAGCAGAGCAAAGAGAATAATCTTAAATGGATCTAAACACACTCACTCCCAGTAACACTACTGCTTGCTCAATGCCAGCCCAGCCATTTTTCACAGTAGTCTTCTCTTAAACTACTGTAGTTGGATAAATGAAATTTTTACATGGCACAGGTTGAAATTTCTAGTAGTGTTTTAGAGTGTGATATTTCATGCCACACATCCTTGGATAGAAGGAAAACTGCATTTTTGTGTATGCTACACAACAAAACATTAAACCTTCTCCATTCTGATTTATCAGAGCCCTCTAAAAACTGACTGGACTGTTCAAACACAAAGAAAATAATGTCAGAAAGGCACTTCATACACCACGTAGTGACTGAAGTGGAAACGACATGGTCAAAGTATGTTTGTATTGCACCAAGCGCTTGATCTGGCAAAGCCTCCCATACAATGGGTACCGGGTCTTTCCCGGGGGTAAAGAGCAGCGGGGGCGTGATGCTGACCCCTCACTCCCTTCTAGTGCCGTGGTCAAGAATGAGTAGACCTATACCTGTACTCCTCCTATGGGCCGTACGGCCTGTACAGAGCCTCAGTGCCTGTACAAGGGTGCACTTTACCTGTTTTACCTTTCTTAATCTGACAAAGGTGTGATATGGGAGCAAACTTGTTAAAAGTTAGCTGACAAAGTGCAGTACGAGTCATATCCCTCATTCTCTGCCAGTCTTTAAGTATGCTGGCCTGCCTTTATTTTTTTCATGATATGAAGAATAGTAAGGGTTTCCAGAGTTAAATTTCACAATTAATTTGCAGTATGTGACATCTTATGTGTGTTAGGGTTATGAGAATGAAGTAAACATTTATCGTACTTGCTTGTGTAATTAATGCTAATATCTGAATACTAAGGCCACCATTTATGTGTGTTTAAACATGCATAATGCCTACCAAGGTGCTCTGTTTACAGCGTTGCTTTTCACCTTGAGGCCTGGAAGCATAGTTCTGCTATGAAGAAATATGTGTCATTTGCACCTGTTTTACTGAAATAATTTGTCACAATCTTCAAGCAAGGTCCTTTGTTTTTCCTTGAAATAATGTTGTAATATAACTTTGACAGCTGCCAATCTGGCTGGGGGTCTTCTGGAGAATCTGAGCAGACATAGATTCGTTTAATCATTCCATTGGCATGTGCAGAATGGGACGATTCCTTGCCATTCTCAGAAGCTTCTTCCATTCCTCTCTGTTATATACCCTTTTCCACCAACTAGTGTTCCATCCTCCCTCACTTCATCATGCCATCTATTTCTTGGTCTGCCTCTCAACCTTGTTGCTTCCAAATTCATTTTAATACTTTTCTGGGAATTCTGTTTTCTTCCATTCTCTGTACATGCCCAACCAATGAAATCTCTTTAACTGTATTGGCTCTGTTATGGTGGGTTTTTTAACCATTGCATAAATTTCTTTATTGGTTAATATTCTCCAATTTTCTTCATGGACTTTGTCTTCCAGAAATAAGAGATTGTTGCTGTCGTGATACTGCATGGATACAGCCAGATTTTAACTTTGGCATTAACCCTTTCGCACTGAAAGTCGACTGTATTCGACATGCTGTCTATGTTTACAAATCACAAGTCACCTACAGCTCTCACTAAGAACATGCTAAGGAATGGCAGACATTAAATTCTTGTCTTTTTAACCTTTAAACAACCAGGTGATATTTACATTTTTGCACAGTGCTTATTAAAATTTTGACTATTACTTGCACAGAAAAACATAAAATTATGAAATATAAGGTGTTTTGTGGAAATTAAAACAGACATTATGCAGTTTATCTTAAAAATGCAGTGAATTTCCTTGTTGCATAAGTATATAAAATGAATTTGTAAGTTTGTTTTCTCTGTTTGTTCACATTTGTTCATGTAAGTCATTTAAAGGTTAAAATTACCACAGGCATTTAATTCTTACACAAAAGGATTGGTGATGTTAGTACTGAACATGGAATCCTGGACATAACTCATAAAACCTAACTGCCTCATAGAATTCTAATCCTGCATATCAGTTTCATTTCATTTCATTTATTTCACATTCCATTGATCTCATACAGATGCAGAACTAGTCATGTATACATTTAGCATAATAAATAAAGCAAGTGTACATTCAGCATAAGTTGTGCCTTATTGTAGTGTCATAGGATAGCTACATTAACAAATATAAGTACTATGATTAGAATAAGCATAAGTAATAATATGAATAAAATTAATATCATAGTTAATTATGTGTTAAAATATTCCTCCAGACCATAAAAGGAATTATGTAAGAGATATCTTTTTTAATGGCCGTTGGTAGATGATTGTAGATCTTAATTCCTGAGTAATGAACACCCGTTTGGTATATTGCCAAGTTTGCTGTAGGTACGTACAGATCAGAAGTTTGCCTTATATTGATTTTATGTACTTGTGAGTTAGACAGAAATTGGTATTTATTTTTAGTAACAGATAAAAGTATTAAGAATATATATTGGGATTGAATTGGAAGGATATTTAATTCCTTCAATGGTTGCCAACAAGAGACATTCTGACTTGAATTCATAATTATTCTAATTATTCTTTTCTGAATTTTAAATATGTCTTCACTATGAGATAAATTCCCCCAAAATATAATTCCATAAGATATAATTGAGTGAACATACGAAAAATATGTACTTCTCAGTACATCTAGGGACATAAACGGCTTAATCGATCTGATGGCATAGCAAGCCATATTCATTCTAGACGTTAGTTCACTATTATGATGCTTCCAAGTCAAGGAAGTGTCGATAGTCAGTCCCACAGATTTTAAACTTTGAGCAGTAGCAAATTTTCTGTTACCAAACGATACTTGCGTATTAATTTCATGATCAGTTTGGAATTGCAAAAAATATGTTTTATCATAGTTTAACATTAATAAATTACTATGGAACCATTTATTTATTTCATTAAATATCTCATTAGTATTAAACTTAAATTCAGTCTCATCGCGATTTGCAATAATGAAGCTTGTGTCTTCAGCAAATAAGATTGGGCATAAGATTGGGCTGGATTTGTCAGATACACTTTTGGAAAGATCATTAACATATATTAAAAACAATAATGGTGCAAGAACTGAACCCTGTGGGACTCCGTGCTGTACTTCTTCCCATTTAAAAAAATACCCATTTGAATTATTATGAGCATTTGTTACTACTGTCTGATGTCTATTTCTTAAGTACGATTTCATTAACTTGTTAGCAACACCTGATATACCATAAAATTTCATTTCCAATAATAGTATGTCATAATTTATGCAGTCGAAAGTTTTTTGAAAATCACAAAATAACCCACCGACTATTATTTAGTTACTGAGAGATGATAATATATTATTAAGTAATGTATATGTAGCTATTTCAGTTGAATTGTTACACCTGAAGCCAAACTGCTCCTTTACCAATATATTGTTTGAGGTTAAATGCTGATAAAGTATTTTATATATAATCTTTTCAAAATCTTGTTAAAATACAGAAAGTAATGAAATTGGCCTGTAATTAGTGATAAGTGTTTTGTCACATTTTTTATTTATAGGTTTAATTTCTGAAAATTTTAATCTGTCTGGAAATGTTCCAGTTGAAAGCATTCTCTTACATGTGTGTGTTAGGGGTAATACAATAAACGGACTGCTAATTTTTAAAATTTTTGTCGTTATTTTATCATATCCACATAACTTTTTACTTTTTTATTCTTTGATAATTTTTTCTATTTTATCATTAGTTGTATTTTTTATTTTAATATTTGTGAAAGATTGTTTAAACACAGAATATTAATAATATTGTCAGCAACAGAAACATAATAATTATTAAATTTTTCTGCAATGGTTTGGTGATGTGTTGTGATCTTTCCATCAGTTTCCATCATTAATATGTTATTAAGATTCTTTTTGTTGTTAGTGATTGTTTTTATAATGCTGCATGTTGTTTTAGGTTTGTTGGTGGAGTTTGGTAATTTATTATTGTAGTACTTTTTTTGGCTAATATAATAACTTTAGAAAGTATTTTGCAATAATTCTTATAATATATTTTCAATTTAGAATCATTACTTTTCCTATATAATAAGTATAATTTCCTTTTATTACTACATGATGTTTTTATCCCAGTTGTTAACCAGGCTTTGGAATTCTGCATAAATTTTGTTCTTTTTTAAGGAAAACTAGCTTAAAATTTCCTAAGGAAAGTATTTAAAAAATTATTACAAATTGTATTTGTATCATTATTACTGAATACATTCTCCCATGCTTCATGTCTTAAGCTAGTTTGAAATTCTTTTAACGAGTGTTCACTAATTTTCCTATAGGAATAAAATTCATTTCTGTCATCTGGTACAATAACATTAAATAAGCCGAAGACTTGAGCATCATGGTTGGATAAGCTGTTAATTAAGGAAGATACTGAATAATTTTCATTCTTAAATTTATTCATGAAAATATTATCAATCATAGTGTGCGAATTATTATGAATTCTCGTAGGAAAGTCTATTATACTACAAAGACTGTAACTAGTTAATAAGGAGTTTAAGGTTTGCTTATTCTGGTTATCATTGAGATAATTAATATTAAAATCTCCACATAATATTATATCCACAGTATTATTATATATGTGGTTTAGAGGTGCTTCCAGATTATTTAGAAAATATGCTATATTACCAGTTGGAGATCTGTAGACAGTTATTATAATGATGGTACGGGATAAAATATGTAATTTCACAGCACAAATTTTTGTTTCCTTTTCATTGGAGTATCTATCCATATTAATATTAGTACAGTGCATATTATCCTGAATAAGTATACACACACCCCCACATTTGTGCGTTCGTCTACAAAATTGGGCTCCCAAAGTATAGGAATGAAGTGTTATACTTTCCAACTCTTCATCAATTAAGTGACGTTCTGTTATACCGATAATTTGCGGGGAGTTTCTTGTTAAAGAATTAAGTAATTCTTCTTTTTTGTTAAGTAAGCCACAGATATTTTGATGGAAGACTGTAAAAGTATTCTTATTTTGTTTATTGATACCGGTTTTTTGTTCGACTGATCATGATCCTTATGAATGTTATTATTCATGGTTCTACAAGCACTATTAAACCCAAGGTTATTTACCATAAAAAATCTTTGGATCTTGTTACTGGTAATTTTCTGTTGCATGTAGTATCTCTATTGAGTAATTTATCCTCAGATATAGAGCCATCAGGTTTGTTCCAGCCTAAACTTATATGACAAGTGGCTTTTTGTTCAAATAAGGAATACACCATTGAAGCTATTTGATGAAACAAGTATTGTTTTCCAAATCTGTTATGATGAAGTCCATGTTTTTAAACAGTTTCCTATTTTGGTCGGTTTTCAGAAAGCTAGCATGAGGAGATGCTATAATAAGTTTCTCTAATTTCTCATTGAATTTTTCAATACCTTCAATGTCAGTATTTGTCTTTACTGTGTCATATCTATAGGGGATGTTTACTAGAATAATATTGGTGTGATTATTTTTTGTTAACCATATTTGAAATGTTCTGGAAGGCCAATGCAGATTTATTGATTGCTAGGTCATTTGTACCACTGCAAATTATTAAAATGTCATCATGATTTAATTTCTTTATCTCTTGACTTGCAGTTTCAAGTAACTGACTTAAACTTGATCCTGGCTTTAGAACACCGTAAATTTCAAAGTTATTGCTTACAAGGTTTTTTTTTTTTTACTACATTTGTGAATCCTCTGATATGACCATCTCCTATACCGATTATTTTATGTTTTTTGTTTACTGAATGACTATTTCTTTTACTAGTCAATTCCATTATCAACTCACTCATAGGATTCTGCATACTTCCTTTATCATCTGTATTGAATAATTCTACTTTACTATTTTTTGTTTCAATTACTTCACCATTCACTTATAATTGGAATATGTTGAGTTGTGTCATGATCATCATGCTTCACCCTGTCACTCACACTTATATTGGTATTGGCACTCATTTGGGGGTTATTATGATCTTTCTCAAAAGTTAGGTTAGGTTTCTTATCACTATTATCTTGGTACATTGGTTCAGGTTGAGGTATCTGGAAATCTGTCGGGTGCTGCACAGAAGTTCTTCCATGATGATTATTTACATTGTTCCTCACATTTTGTCATTTCTGATTCTGTTTCCTCTTGTAGTTGTAACTGACTATTGTTTTTCTACCTTCGGGTGGAGTTGCTTCATTTCTGGTTGTGGGGTCTGGAAGCTTTGTCAATACTGAGAATCAGTTAATTAACAGATACGGGTTGTAATGACTGAAGGGCTTCAGACCTTCTTGAGTTATTGTGATTGCACTTAAATGTGCATAATTGAGACCCAGCAGTCGGCCTTGTCCACTCATCCAAGGTATTCATTGATGTGCCATTGTTTAGCTCTTTGTAGAGTAGTTTGTTTAGGAATTGCAGAGCACTTATTTCCAAGAGAGCTTTTCTGAGCAGGCTTTCAAGATCAGTACAGCTAAGGCAATTAGCACCGTTATGATACTCACAGTTATAATTTATTTGCTCAGAGCTCAGAGTGCACAGTCCGTTACACTCCACCAGCTCTTGTTATTGTTCTTTCAGTGTTTAAGTATGGTTTCTATTTATGGTACAGTTGTAGGATATAAACTCAAAATTTCACATCATCACCACGTTTGTAACTGTTGACTTACAAACAGTATTGTTGTATACTGTGTAGATATGTTGAAGACTGATCTCTGTATAAAATGTTTGCATTATCATTGTGGTGTTATTTGTCAGTTTGTCAGATATAACATAAATATGTCACTTATTCACTGCTTTTGTACTTGTTGACTTTAAAACAACATTTATTACATACTGTGTATGTGTGTGTATAATCTTTCTCAGTACCCAGTTTCTTTAGTTCATTAGTTATCATTACACTGGAAATTAAAGAAACATTTGTCATGATTATCATGGTAGTACAATGAAACCTGCCAGTAACAGAACTGCAAGGGACCAGTTGTTTTTTTTTTTTTTTTTTTTTTTTTTATCCAGGTTGCTTTTTATATTGGTTCTTTGTTTTTTGGCAAACCTTTTTGTTTCAGTTTTTTCCCAAACATCTTGTGCTTTATCACAG
>Ga0123355_10005032_pt1 | contig 19257 bp, 12 predicted proteins | sample TergutEmb28metaG_3_FD_89872 | JGI IMG/M metagenome (GOLD analysis project Ga0123355, IMG submission 89872) | Embiratermes neotenicus P1 segment gut microbial communities from Petit-Saut dam, French Guiana - Emb289 P1 | ecosystem: Host-associated > Arthropoda: Insects > Digestive system > Gut ... | reverse complement strand
ATTATTATTATTATTATTATTATTATTATTATTATACCTTCGACCGAACGTCGCGGTTAAGAGCGTCCTATTCGGAAGGTTCCGGAACTCAAGCCCCTATCCGAAAACTCGTTATTCTGAACCGATTCTATTCATTCTACTCGCATGGACAACTCATCAGTTCGTATATCTATAATTGCATCTAGTTTGGTTGTTTGTCGCTTGTCTGTATGTGGAATACGTTTTTGGTTGGTTTTCAACGAAGGCCTTTTTTTTTGTTCCGCTTTGGTGAGTCTGAATTGGTAGTTGGTTCTTTACTGAAACTCTGGCGAGTGGGTTTACATTGTCTTGTCGAGTGTGATATTATTAAGTGTGATACAGTGTCTTTGTACCTCAGGATTTAGGTAACTTGTTTACAGCGTTATTGTTAAACGATCACGTATCAGGAAGAAGGACAAAACTTTTTCGTTGTTGTTAAAGGCAGAGCGTCAAGAATCACCGTGTTCAATGAATCTCTTTGGTTAACTGAGACAGTGACAAAATGTCTGGATATTTGTCGTAGTTATTACACACTGTACCTAATAAAATTCATCATCGCTGGCTTGCAGAAACTAATTAACTTTATTCTGTAATTTCTAATATGAGACTTCATGTTGGTGTCTAATTACCATAGCTCAGAACCATCCAATAACCGCATTCTTTGCTTATTGATCTTCTCTTTTCTCAGTTCTTGTAATGCCATCTCGTTTGTGTTCCACCACTATCAATGGAAAGTGTCTTTGAAACCCACTGTTTAGGAAAATAAAATTGATGATACTTGTTTGTGTGGTGTAGAGTCCAGTTGAAATGTGATGGCACATTGTGACGCACGGGAGGGGAAGTGAAAGGGAAACCTTGGAACATGGTGTATCCAGCATTACTACCATTACTACCGCTGATGCGCGCACCTCGGCTGCCAGTAGTCGATTGATTTGACACCCCCACGGATTTAAATGGACTCGTCCGTTTCGCCGAAAGACGAAGTCAGGTTTCTGCGCGTGTGCCATCGCATTTCAAACGCAGTCTAACACCCTGTCGTGTGTTATTCACCTATCGGTCGGTTTACATTCTGAGATTATGAATGATACTTCCTAGGAAATCAGTGGAAGCGCGTGCAAACAGAGTTTGCTAATTGTATTATTGCCTGTCTGGTTGCGGAAGAGATATGAATATCGCAAGAGAGTCGTAGTACTGGTGTTGAACAACGATCGGCGGCTACTAGAAGATATGTAACGTTTAAATCAGGTGTTGCGGTTTATTAGTACTTAGGCGCAAGATAGAGGAAAACATGACGAAGAGCGTCATAGTCGTTTATCTTAATACAGGCCTATCATGATGAGCGGAACGTGTAGCGCGCACAGGGGTATAAATGCCTACACAATGTTAGTAGATGCAGTTTAGGGGTATTATAAGGGTAATATTAAAATGGATCCCCAGTAAATTGGACGTGAGTTAGATTCATATGACTGATAATTGGGTCTAATGCTAAGGCTTGTTATCAAGGTAATGATACCTTGTGTTTTATAAGAGGTGGGCAATTTTTTAACCATCTAAGCAATTACCAGCTTCTTAGGATGGACTCTGCATCGCGAAGTTGGTTTCAAGTAACATCGTGGAGGTGGGCGAATGCTGTTTTTGTTTTCTTTGTTGCTGCAAATTACCGTCTGTGAGATTCGCTAACTTGTGCTTGTATCATGGACTTAAAAGTGGGTTTTTATTATTAATGTCGTTTAGAGTGGGGTTATGTACGTTCCCTTACGTGCAGCCCACATGCGGATTCTAACCTGAGTCTCGGGTATTCCTTTCAGTTCTCAATCTCATATTGGACGCTTCTGTTGCTCAGCAACACGGTTACTAAACGAGGGTGCTTGTGTTCTTCAAAGATTTATAGGACTGTGCGGAATTCAGCCCGACTTCTCTGTGGAAGACTTGAATAACGCGTATACATTTAGTACTAATAGAAGACTGCGCAAAGGAAACCGCCAGACGGATACTCTTAGGCCTGCATTGGCTGGGGGAGGAAAAAGTTAACATTATGCACGTTAGGAAAGTTTTTAGGCGCGTCCGTAAAATTTCGAAATGCGACTCTTAGCTTCGTCCTATCCGTCCGTTCGTCCGTCCGTCCGTCTGACCACATTGAACAACTCGGCTTCCACTGGAGGGATTTTAATGAAATTTGATATATACTTGTTTTGCGAAAATCTGTGGAGAAAATTCAATTTGCATTAAAATTGGAGAAGAATAGCGGGTACTTTACATGAAGACCAACATAATTTTTGATCATATCTTACTCAATTCTTCTTAGAATGAGAAATGTTTCAGACAAAAGTTGTAGAGGAAGTCGAAACACACATTTTATGTTCAAGAACGTTTTTCGAAAATCGTGCCATTTATGAGATAAAGGTAAAGCAGTCCCGTTACAGGCCTGGGCAGGCCCAGAGGGTTCCAGGAAATTAAGGTTCCCAGATTTCGTGACAACGGCACAGGATGGTGGTAAGCCTTACGCACCGATCGCCTTTACCCCCAGGAAATGCTTCTGGTACTCATTTATGTTAGAGGCTGAGTCGACCTCAGGGCCATAGTGCGATCGGAAGGATTATGTCAATGAAAAATTCATGACACCATCTGGAAAAACCAGCGAACCTTCCGATTTGTAACACAGCGCCTTAACCACTGTGCTACCGCGGTCCCCCGTTTATGAGATAAAGTGGAAAAATATTGCAGAGCCGGGCTGGCCACAGGTGACAATATGGCGCATGTGCATTGCATTCTGGATACCTAAGGCCACACACACACACACACACACACACACGCGCGCGCGCGCGCGCGCGCGCACACACACACGCACGCACGAACACACACACACACTCACAATATGTAATGCTTAAAGCTTTTCCACTGCAACAGTGGTTGCACGAACGCGTACGTTATGCATATATTGTCTGTCTTGTTACTCTTTCGATGTGGCCACCAGAAGTCGTGCCAACCGCTGGACCTGATGCTTTAAAAGACAGTAATCCATATCTAACTACCGATTATTTTGTTGAAAATTGTAATAAAGTTGACATATTTTACGCACCTTTGTACGATACTGACTCGCCAGGACTGCCAATGGAAATTATGAAAATATCTGTCATGTGATCTTCAATTATAACCGTAAGAAACCTCTATGAGCTGCCAACCCCAACATCTGATGCTGTCTCGCTTACAGCATCAGGCAAATCTTACGATCGTGATGTATTTATCCACGAAGTGCTTTTCTTCGCCGTGGCTGTTACGTAATAATTTCAGTTCTCTGTTTCTCTGAACAAGGTATCTCAGAAAGGCTTCGAGCCATTATTGTTCCTGAGGGTAGATGAGACACCTCTAGTTACCTTGGAGTCATTTCCTTGCCTACATTGCTAACTGTAATTGTATTTGCGTGCACACGTCGTCCCCTCTGCTCTCCCCATCACATTTTATCATCTACTTTCATCCCCTTCCCCCCAACTACATCAAAGTGTCATCTCCATCTCTCGGCTTTGCCTGTTCTCCTCATTAACCTCCTTCCATTTCTCCGGCCCCCTTCTTTCTGTTTTGCTTCTCCACCCTCCCTTAACCGCTCGCAGTTACTTGTACTTGATGGCATCTACTCTTCTTCTGTCTGCATCGTGACGTTTCTTGAAGGGCGTTTGGAAAACGCGTGGCTTTATTTCGTTGTGTGGCTGTAATTTGGATAGCAGTCGTCACTGAAATTAGCGGTTATGGAAGTTGTTCGATTCAGATTGTATGTAACGTGGATATGGCGATAACGGTGATGATAATGGTGCCTGAATTCTTTTCTTAATTTTATTTTGAACGTAAGCTTTGTTTATTTTTGCTTTTCCCAGATGTTGGCATTTTGAAATGTTGGGTTGAATAATACATACTAATAATAAAAGGGAAAGCAGTCCCGTTACAGGCCTGGAGTGGCCCAGAGGGTTCCAGGAAGTTAAGGTTCCCATATTTCATGACAACGGCAATGGATGATGGTAAGGTTGTCAGCCTTACGCACCGGCCGCCATTACCCCCAGGAAATACTCCCGGTACTCATTTCTGTTAGAGGCTGAGTCGAACTCAGGGTCATAGTGCGATCGGAAGAATTATGTCTATGAAAAATTCCAGCGACACCATCTGAAATCGAACCAGCGACCTTCCGATTTGTAGCACAGCACCTTAACCACTGTGCCACCGCGGTCCCCCACATACTAATAATGTTATCACTAAAAGTAACAGCGGGAGTAGCGACAACAACGGCTAAAACAGAAAAAACAGACACAGTATTATGGTTGGGGGAGGGGGCTAGTGAGTTTAAAATTTTAACGTATGTTTTCCCATGAAGTCGTGAATTGAAATATTAAACTTCCAGGTGTTTGTGGCACCTGGAATACTATGGCGGTTTTAAGCCACATTTTCAACAGATGTATTGTTAATGCTCGTCATAATGAACGTAAACCTACAGGCAATTTGCTTTGTAGTTTACGGCAATGATTATGGGGCCAGTAATTTTAAATCTATTTAATCTTGTGTGTGTGTGTGTGTGTTGTGATAGCATCTTATTTCGAGTGCCTGAGGCTTGTCTCAGAGGGCAGAGGTCTGTGTGTTTGTTCACTTCCTCATCTCTGTATTGATTTTTCGCCACGCCCCGACGCTCGACCTCACCAAGAAGACGTCGACGTCACGGCGATGGCGGGCTGGTTCGTTACGTTATCGGACATTCCTCAGCAATCCATGTTCCTGCAGTTTGTAAGATCGCGTTAATTGAAATCCATCGGTTTTTGTCATATTAACTTCATGGATTTGTAGAATTAACTAAGACTGGGGATTTTTGAAGCTATGAAAGTTCATATTATGTCGTCTGCGTTATATCATGTAGTCTTTTAGGAGAAACTTGCGGATAACACCAGATTTGTGAAGAAGTTAACGAGTTAATCAAATGCATGCAATGTTTGCTACCTTTATGTTCGGAGTCCTTTGTCTGTCCTTATAGTGTCCAAACAGAAAATCGAACTTAAAAAAAGTTGATTTCCGTCAAACACAACTTCGTTTTTTATTTAGAAAAATGGCCACGTGTTGCGGTCTAAGAGACCTTCATCAGGCCATCATTACAAAACTTGTGAAAATAACGTGAAATGCAGTACAAATAAGCTCATGCATCTTACCTCATTGTTAGAATTTATGTAGCGATTGCCTGATGATGGTCTTAGACCGAAACGTGTCTTCGTTTTTCTAAATAAAATTACGAAGCTATGTTGGACGGAAATGTAACGATTTGTTTTGTGAGTTCATAAACATAACGAGGCGTCCTCTTTAAAATTAAAAAAAAATCGAACGCTTGTAAACAGACCGGACACTGTCTTGGTGTGTCCCATGTTAATAAGTTCGTACTGTGCCTGTAAACATCCCAAGGATATGGGGAATTCTGTGGTTATCTGTTACATCAGGTCTGATGTCCGGACGTGTGAACATTTAAGATTAAAATCTTGTGGGTTTTGATGCCGTGTGTCGTTATAATTCCATGCCGACGTCTTCAGGGTAACATTGAGATTGGTCTGAAAGGAGGAATATTGCGGAACGATTAGCTTGTGCTTAATCAGTTAAAAGAGCTGATGTTACTACAGGGCGAGTCTCTCGCTAGAGGCCCCAAACTATTGTCTATAAAAAGTATGTTATTGAGATAATGACTTGAAAGTTTATATACACATATCGGGAACGATGCAAAACAGGACCTGTTCATAATCGATGCTTAAACTGGTCTCCTTTCACATCCAAGCACACTTGAGTACGTTTCTCCAAATTCTGGAATACTTTTCCCAAAGTGTCGATGTTGACGGCTTGAATCTCTTGGCGTATAGCGTCTTTGTGTTGTTCGATTGTGCGGGGTGATTTTTTACACTTTGCCCTTCAATAGACCCCAAAGAAAGAAGTCGGCAGGCGTTGGATCGGCTTCCCCTTGTCTCTAACTTTTTAAACAATTTCTGGATGCAACACTTCGATGTTGCACGTCTTTCATCAAATTCCGTTCGAAATGCCTTCTGGCATGCTTTAAATGAACCTGTTTGCCAATATTTTCGAACGAGAAACCCGCGCTGTTCGACTGTACATAGACAATAGTTTGGGGCCTCTAGCGAGAGACTCACCCTGTACTACTACTACTACTACTACTACTACTACTACTACTACTACTACCACCACCACTACCACTACCACTACCACCACCACCACCACCACCATCACCACTACTACCACCACCACCACTACTACTACTACTACTACTAGTACTGCTGCTGCTACTACTACTACGACGTCAGTATTAACGATTGTACGTGATTTGTGTGTACGCCGGCAGACATGTTTTCAATTAGTTAACCGCTTGCCACTTGTTACATCTTAAGCGAGTTTTCAGGTTTTCGAATTAGTGCAGTAGAATACTGCGTTTTTGTGCGATTTTGCGCTCCGTCGCACAAGGAAAATCCAGTGACGGAGCGCAGTATTCCCAAAAAAGGAGTTCTCGACCTTATCGTATAGTACGTCGACACTTGTCGAGGGTGAAGTACGTAATTCGACTGATATGTGTTTGTGAGGTTGTGTTCAGGTGATTGCAAGCGATACGGATTTATTGAGTGAAAAATACGAAGACCAATTAATGTGTTGCTTGTTTTTGGAGAGCCTGTAGAAATAAGCGCAGAGTAAGAATTCGTGTGTCATCACCAGAATGCAGGGGAAGCTCACGGGTGCGAGAAATGTGGGTTGCCATTTACTGCTGTGGCAAAGTTCTAGTGTATGTGAACGGCAGTAACAGTTCAAAGATGGTCAAATTTACGAGCAACTTTAGAGCGTATTAAATTCTGAGAATGCTGAGCTCCGTTCTTTGGAGAATCTTTTGTCTAACAGGGGAATGGAGGAGATTGCATAATGAGGAGCTAAATGATTTGTACTCCTCACCCAATATTGTGCGGGTGACAAAATCGAGAAGAATAAGATGGGCTGGACATGTGTCGCGTATGGGTGAGGAGAGGGGGGTGTATAGGGTCTTGGTGGGGAAACCGGAGGGAAAGAGACCACAGGGGAGACCTAGGCATAGATGAGTGGATAATATTAGGACGGATCTCCAGGAGGTGGGATGTGGGTATATGGACTGGATTGGGCTGGCCCAGGATAGAGTCAGGTGGCGGACGCTTGTGAGTGCGGTAATGAACCTTCGGGTTCCGTGAAATTCCTTGACTAGCTGTAAACCATTTAGCTTCTCAAGAAGGACTCTGCACAATGGAGTAACACTGGCCAACACACAAAATGTATCCGTAACCAAAATAGTTGATTCTGCTTCAATTCAATGTGCTGAAACCAAATATGGCTTTAGAATTCAATTCTTGGCTCCAGTTGTCATGATACATGAAGTGTCGCTTAATGCGTAAAATAGTTACTTGGTAAGGGATACATGTATTAGCACTGCGCTCCCAGACAGTGAGTAATGATGTTTTCTGAGTGGTCACACTGGCACAGTGTCAGTTATTGAGGTGGCTGTCGGTGATTTTACTGTTGATCTTCAGTTTAACGAATTCCATCGAATTACACAAGAGGAATTAAATTATCTAATTAGTGATCTCGACTTACCTCAAATTAAGGCTGAAATGTTAGATTCAAGACTGCAACAATGGGACCTTCTGAAAGAAAATGTCAGAATTTCAGTGTATCGTAAAACGCACGAAGATCTAGTTCAGTTCTTTAAAATGGATAGGGGCCTTGTTGCTTGCACTGGTACTGATGGCCTGATACAAACAATATTAATCACAATCCTCTGGACTGGCGACACTTATGGACTCGTTAAGTTGAGTCTAAAAGCAGTTCTCCTTCTCAACGGCAACACCCTAACTTCTATTCCTGTTGGTCATTCGGTGCATAATAAGTAGTCACGTGAGAACATGAAGATTCTGATGGAAGCCATTAATTATGATAAATTCAAATGGCAAATCCGTGGTGACCTAAAAGTGATTGCCTTACTACTTGGACTACAACAAAGATTCACAAAATATTGCTGCTTTACACGTATTTGTGAAAGGGACAGCGGAGTTCGATCTCTTCATTACTGAAGAAAGGATTGGCCTGCCAGAAAATCTCTGGAACCAAGAATCATGAATGTGGAAAATCAACCACTAGTCGAACCGAGTAAAATTTTGTTGCCATCAATGCACTTAAAGCTTGGTCTGATGAAAAATTTTGTGAAGGCCATGAACCAAGAAGAAGCTGCCTTTAATTACTTACGAGAAAAGTTCCCCAGACTAATTGAGGCAAAATTGAAAGGTGTTTTCATTGGTCCACAAATACGAGACCTTATCAAGGACGAATACTTCGACCAGCTCCTTCAAGGCGACAAAAAGGCGGCTTGGGACAGTTTTAAATTCGTAGTAAAAGGGTTTTTGGGAAACAGAAGGGCTCGAAACTATGAGGAGCTTGTAACCAACCTTTTGCAGAGCTACCAGAAATTAGGCTGCAACATGTCACTAAAAATACACCTCCTTCACTCGCATTTGGTTTTTTCCCCAGAGAATTGTGGTGCAGTGAGTGATGAACACGGAGAACGTTTCCATCAAGACATTTCTTCAGTGGAGAAGAGATATCAAGGGAAATGGAACTGTGCAATACTCGCCGACTACTGCTGGACTTTGGCAAGGGATGCCCCTGTCATGGAATACAAGCGACGGGCAAAACGGAGGGGGGGATTTTGTGTTAAATAATGAACATGCGTGAAAAAGACTGTGCATATGTTCAATTTACTTTGTAAATATTATCCCTAAACAGAATAAGTCTACTGAACACATTCTTTTCCACTGAATAGTATTTAGTTTTTTGTTTAATCTACCATTCCCTATAATATCTCAACCTATTTTGTAAAATATCATAGTGGTAGCATAATTTGAAACTAGAGCCAAGTAATTTTTATGTCCCTTTTCTAACTTCATAGACGCAAACAAATAAATTAATAACATATTCATTACAGATACAAAAAAGTTTTGAAATTTGTTGTCTAGTGTAATCAGACTGCGTAGTGGCGAATGGTAGGGTGACTGGTAGCTGATTGGTAGCTGATGAATTGGAAAGGATTTAGAAGGATCCTGTGGTCGCTTAATCGTGGTGCAACCCCGGCATTTGATTGGACGAACTGAGAAGAACCACGCAGAACATCATTTGAAGCAAGCGGTTTATTATTATTATTATTATCCGTATAAAGCTGCCGTCTCTCTGAGCCATTTTGTGGCCGAATATTTACAGAGGGTTTATGTCCCACATACTGAGATGAAACGTAAGACTTAAAAGAAAAATATTTAGAAGAGCTCTTTACTGAATTCTTGGAAAATGGATCGTAACAAACTTCATAATGTTCCCAGTTCATTTCATAGCATAGTTTCGGAACGCATCAGACGGTAGTTTGGGCAGTTTATGAACCACGAAGGAGGTAAATGCGAAGCTAGCCGGTCCCAAAACACCTCGTCATCAAAGTGCATAGGGGCGTGTACATAAGCCTGGACAATGGAATCCATCTTTCTCAGAGTAAAGGAGCCTACGCAACCCACTGGACTGAAGACTGCCTGGGCCTAAGATGTCGGTGTGGCAAAAGAGGAAACACATAATTGTTCTGCTTCATCCTGAAGATGGAAAATTTACGCTTCTCCGAAACGTCGGTAACTGCCAGTCTGCACGGTACAATGTCCCAGAAGATTGGAATATTCACAACCTCGTTTCTAAACACGGAAGTAAAATGTAAAGCAGTCCCATTACAGGCCTGGACAGGCCCAGAGGGTTCCAGGAAATTAAGGTCCCCAGATTTCGTGACAACGGCACAGGATAGTGGTAGGTTGTCAGCCTTACGCACCGGCCGCCTTTACCCCCAGGAAATACTCCTGGTACTCATTTCTGTTAGAGGCTGAGTCGACCCCAAGTCTATAGTGCGGTCGGAAGGATTTTATGTCAATGAAAAATCCACTGACACCAGCTGGGATCCAAACAGCGACCTTCCGATTTGTAGCACAGCACCTTAACCACTGTGTTACCGCGGTAACCCAAACACGGAAGTACTCACAGCGAAACGACTCGCGGTCGCCAGTCACTTCATCTCGTCGCTCAGTCGTTAATGCCGGGGTAGGGTGGTTCTTGTCGGGATTCGATTCCGGATTTAGAATAAGGCAAGGTGTGCTCTGAGACAGCTCATTAATTGTTGTAGTAACGAAATGTTATCATATTAGAAATACAGGTACGTGACTGATAAAGTAACTGCGTGGAGCATAGTCCTTCCTGCAAACATAGTCGCTTAGGTTGTGAAGAAATTCCACACCGTCTGTGGACTCACATTTTCATTACTGCTTATACAAAAACTCGCCATTGAACTCATTCTAAGCTAGAAAGTCCTGCGCACTTCATCACACCATGTTTCTTACACATTCATGTTATTACTGTCCTTTCCTACTTTAGGCCCCAAAGAGTTTCTTCCCTTACGGTTTGCACACTAAAATGTTATGTATATTTCTCATATCGTGCCTTGTATTTGCCGTAATATATGCTGAAGAGTACAAATTATCGAGCTCGTCATCACGCAATATTCAGCAGCAGCATCTTTATTCTTCTGCTTCTTCTTCTTCTTCTTCTTCTTCTTCTTCTTCTTCTTCTTCTCCTCCTCCTCCTCCTCCTCCTCCTCCTCCTCCTTCTTCTTCTTCTTCTTCTTCTTCTTCTTCTCCTCCTCCTCCTTCTTCTCCTCCTCCTCCTTCTTGCACTCGTGTTTATTGTGGTTAGGAAGTGAGACTTGTTTCTTGTGGCAGCATGTTGACGGACCCAACTTAAGCATGCAGTTGATGTTAGTTATCAGTTTATACGGGCCGTTCGCACTGCGCGATGCAGAATTACGCCAGTGCCCGGATGACAGCAATTTCCTTCCGTCCAGGACACTGATCTGTCCGTCCGACGTAGCAGGACATGTTGCAGATACTAGGAGACGAATGCCTATGTAGTAAGAACCAACAAAACGCACACTTTTTCATGCATCCGTATAAGCAGTCTGGTCGATGCCAGGACGTGTTTGGTACAAACACATCCTGACATCGACCAGACTGCTGATATGGATGCATGAAAAAGTACCATACGTAAAACTGCATGTGCATTTCTTCCTGAGAATGAACACTTGGTTGTTCGCAACATGTCGAAAACAGTATAATTAAATTAAATTAAATCATTAATGAAATAAGTGCGCATTATGTTTGTTCTTACTACATATGTATATCACGAAGCGCGGTTCAAAAAACGCAAAGAGACGAATGCCATTGCGACGCAATTCCATGTAGGTTGTTGCAACTGCAGATGCACGTTCCCGGCCGCCTTCGCTGTGCGTTGTGTCGCACAGCTCTGAAAGGAAGTATGTGCAAAGTTGCTGAGCGTGCAGCGAAGCAAGGCGTAAGGAAGTGTCGCAGGCAGGCACCACCTAACATAAAAATACAGAGAAACCGTTGGTCCTCGAGTACCCTCCGAATGTGTAAGCATGTTTTAAGATGGGAAATGGAATTGGTCAAAGTGGAGCAGAGTTTTCTGAATTTACGTGAAGATAAAGAGGTCGTCCCTGTGCATGCTATGCAGTCACGCTGAGGAGTGCAGATACAACCCCGCTTATTCTAAACTTTGGCATTAGATGGAGGTGAGTGGTTAGTTTCACTCTCCGGCTGCTTTACTACCGGTGGCAGCGCGTATTTTCAGACGGCTTTGTGAGGACCATTAAATGCCATTGCCATTCGCACTGGCAATATCGAGTCCTGGCTTGGAGGAATCTGACACGCATGTTCTGTCCCTCGGGAAGAACGCTTTTATCTTTCGTATTGCAGTAAATTTTAAAATCCTCTTCGAAATTGCACAAAACAACAGTTCGTCATCTAAGCGCTTGTTTCTGTCTTAGCGAAAGCAACGAAACCGTCCTTTGGATCGAATATCGATAGAGTTTTGAACGGAAGAGAGGTCAGCCTGTGTCTTCAGCAGGCTGCAAGACTGAAGGACTTCTGTGGAATTCCAGGCGTTCCATGGAATGACTTGCTTGTTTTGTAAACGTTTAGGCGATTCAAGCTCGTTTTAGATAAAGAATGGCTTGCGTTGAAAAGACGACAGGACGTCGTCACACTATGGCTCTGCGACATCTTACGGAAAGACTGTCGTGACGCTAAAACTCTGTGTTTTTTTTTACGGCTTTGTTGCGCTAGTTTCGAGCCATCTGTCCGCCGCGCATGACAGTAGTATACGGATGATTAAACAACTTCCATTGATAAAGCCATGAATACAGTAGTGCATGAATAAGTAAAGTCGGGCGTCTCTGCTGTGATTCAGGGTTCCTGATCCTGGGGCTTGTGAGCCACGTGTGGTCCAAACTTATTGCACGTGGGTCATTCCCGGTGGTGTTAATATAGCCAAGCCCTGCGTGAGAGCCTAGCCCCCGTATTTTACGGACCCCGGAGTTTCATTACCGTGTTCACAAGAGCCCGACGCATGAATCCAGTCCTGTTTAAGATCCTTATTGATCTACGGTCCTTGTTTTATCTGACAGGTATCCTTTGTCTGTTCCTGTGGCTACTCAGCAGCGCGTGTGGGCGGTCGACCGACTGGACTACATTAATGCGAGCCAACAAGAGGTGGCAACCGACAGTTGTCACATCAAATAATGGCCCTATGTTTTCTTCCCATCCAGGCTTAGGTCTTCCACGTGATCTCGTTACTTCAGTTGTCGCCACCAAAACTCTGTGTGCATTTCTCTTCAGTCCATGTATACGGATAAGTTTGAATACTGGGGAGTGGCAGCTGCATGCACGAGGGAACTAAGAACAGTTGCAACGTTTCGTCTTTTACAGCGACGTTGATAAAGATTCAAGTCTTGTTTGATGTGATACCTTGTCATTAGGTAGATACCGACGTTTCGGAGGGCATTATTACCTCCAATTTAATAGGGCCCAAGAATGTTTTTTGAGCTGGCCTGGATATTGGTGCAGAAAATACCTTCGAAATTTTGGTAACTGTTCGCCGGTCGACAGGCCGACATATCCTAGGAGACTGTGACCTTCAGGAACAGATATACTGTGTCTGTTATGTAGAAAAATGACATGAGTGTGAAAATATGGTTTTCACTATACGGGAAGAGCACGGATTGTGCACATTGGAGACCAGGCTGCTGAGTACAATATTTGAAGCTAGGTGAAGGAAAGTATGTTGTAGAGGAAGATTGGGAGAATTACAGAATACGTCGCGCCGTAGTTGTAACCCCCTGCTAAATGTTACTGTTATCGAATCTCATCTCCACCACGCATGATGTGGATAAGAAAGGCAAACAAATCTCGGATTAACCGAAAGGGAGGAGGAGATCAGGTGGGAGACTTAGTGTAGGCTTAAATGAATACACTGTACTGAGATCGATTGCAGAGAAAAAACGTTAAGATGCAGATGAGTGTTAAGCTCTACAAAATTGAGATTCTGAGGCTTTCTGAATATTGTGGTGATATTTTGGGTGCCATAAGAGCGGGACATTCTTGACCCACTGTCCGAGGAAGGTCGTTTGGCTAGTTGTTATTCCGAGCACTTGTGTGTGGCATATAACACCGCTGTGGGACGTTACTCGCATGAGTGAGTAGGTACCCTCTGCCCTGTACGAGGAACAAGTTTGGTGACGCTTATTCTTTCTCTTGCTTGAGTCTTATAATTGAAGGATTATGGGTAAACCCTGTTCTGAGCCGGCTCTTCAAATAGAGGTCCGTTAGGGTAGCATCTCCACTGTTGTGGCCAAAACTGAATTCTTGACGGTAGCTCATCGAATGGATGGCGGAGTGCATTATTGTGACTCACCGGAATACTCCTGTTTGTGTATTCGTATATTGGTACATTGGTGACGGTGTCGTATAGCCCGTCATATCTGGTTTTGGCTTTCGGATTCACGTCGCCTCTGCCGCTTCCCGCACCGCTTGTGCTTAGTTTTCTCTGAGTAGCTGACTTGGACGACCGGGGTGATGTTCTCGACGTGGGACGCTATCGTGTTCAGACCGGCTGTGTCTGTGAGTAAGGTAGGCCGAGTGCGCGGCCCCGTTAGTGTCTACGTGTGGACTGCCCGAATGAAGTTGACCCTCACGAACCTGCTCTGTGTTTAAGGCGTTTCTCTTTCCTGCATTACGATTTGAACTATTTTACATATTTTCTGACAGTGTGATGCATTGGGTAATAGTTTTTTTTTTTAAAGATTTTCGTAATAACCGAATAAAGGAACCACAGTAAATACGTCATGTTAATTGTATCGTACTTTAGAGAAAAGAGTGCTTTTTTGAGAAGGTTATAGTCCCTGAGCGGATAAAGAAATTTCTCGCCTTTTGTGCAAGCAGAAGGTTTATTACTGTTTTTATAAGATCAGTGCACTGCGCCGTGTCCAAGACCAGATCAATCCAGTGTACACCTTTGTGTAAAGTGTCTGTGAGATACATTTGATCGTAGGCCATTCTTTCCCATGTAAGCCTAGTTGACGCAAGTGGCCTCTTCCCTTCGTGTTTTGCGACAAAATTTGTGTCTCTGTTTGTCATATCTTATCATCCTAGATTTCAGGCTTCTACGTATGCTTGGCATTTTAAAATCATTTATCACAAAGCTATCAGATCCATAGATTGATTTTTTAGTCTCGTAACAAATTAAGGTTCATACATTTGTGTGGGTAATTTTTGAGTTTCACAATACAGACGTTAAGTTGATACAGGTACATCTTCTTGCGCCTTGAAGGGTTATTTACATGGTGACTCGGCAGTGGCGATCTTACTCCACCAAACCACCTGCGGTTTCCATTATCGAGTGAGGCTGTGTGGTTATTAGCCACGCTAACTTCGTCTCTCTGCCATGGTACCCCACTTAACGGAATCTGTCACGTGGTTTACGCACAGAGAAAATAATACATGTGTAAACCAGTTCTAAGGATATATTGTATAAAAACTAAAGAGCGAATTCGTGCGTTACTTGCGACTTAACTCCACAGTGTACGGTTTTCTTTGAGAAGCTAGTGGTCTGTTCTGCAGGGAGACCTGAAGTTCTGCATTATTCGATTCACACAATAAGCTTCAAGATTCTTTATTATCGTCTCCACAAAGGGCCGCCACTGGGCCCCATCCTGAGACTTTTAGCCATGGTCACGCCTGTATGTCACGCCTGAAGTGTGTTTGGGGGCGCTTCTCTGGAACTATGCTACCAGATAAAATATGAGTCGTTAGCTTATCTCACCCCGTTGAAGAGGCCTGGTGCACATTGGGTGCATGATGGCGATGGCATGTGCGAGGTCAGTGCTGGGAGCAGAACCCCGGCCACTGTGATGGTTCAGAGTCTGGAGTGGTTCCACAAGGGCATAAGTAAACCTGCCACCAGTCACTGAAGACACGGAAATTTTCCTCTTGCAGTTATTTGAAGGTGCAGTTTTAACTTTTAGTTTGGGAGACCCGGGGCAAATTATGTAAATGATTATCGAAATACTTTTGTAGACTCTGACGTGGGACATTTTAAGGTGCATGTTCGGCATTTGCCTGTAGGAACTTGCATGGTTGTACAGGATGGTTCTGGTGACAGTTGTGTGGACGATGCATTATTTTGTGACATAACCCCATATATTGATTAGAGGGATGGAGGACGCACGGCGCATACTCGGATGAGGTTGATTGCTAATCACACGCATTATGATCAGGTGGAGTTTGGTCGATTATGTTTACTAGCTGCTGGGATGACCTGAGCTAAGTTTTATATTCCGCTGGTCTATACTTGCTGACGCAGAGGTGGATGTGTATTGACATAGTCTGGTTATGGAACCAGTTTATCTCTTTGTTGTGGAAGAACAATATTTACTACCGAGACCTCCAGCTGGTTTCCAGTCAATCAAATATCACGTGATTGAAGCGCGGTTTTGCGTTCTTTTGTGATATTTGTGGGCTAATTTATGAAACGGTGTGGTTTTCGTACTCGATACGGCCTGCATCATCATGAGATGGACTTTGCTTCCTGGACGTTACATTTTACTGGTGGAAGATCCCTCTAATCTAAACTGAATCGGAGAGACAAATAAAGCTTCATCAACTGACAACATCACTACTGCTCGTCAGTGACTGTCGTCTGTTGTAGATTTCTTTTTTATAAATTTGATGTTCGTGTGACCCTGCATCCTTAATATGAAATGACGTGTGAGACCAACTAGATGCAGCAATGATGATTTATTAATAATCCATTAGCGCAACATGTTTCGGGCATCATTATTCCCATCTTCAGGAGCGCTAGACCGTACATTACTGCATATGGTTTTCAGTACATCAAGTGCTGAAAATCGTATGCAGTAATATGTGATCTAGCGCTCCTGAAGTTGGGAATAATGATGCCCGAAACATGTTGAGCTAAAGGATTATTAATAAATCATAATTGTTGCATCTAGTTGGTCTCACACTTATTTATTTTATGATTTTTGAAGCTATCAATTACACGCTGTAAAGTTATATTCACTAAATATGGAACAAGTAGGGGGAAGTACGAATAAGAAGAGGACAAATTCATTTAATGATATGTGATACACCCGCTGTTGTCTGGCAAGCGGAGTGTTGAATTATTCTGCTAGTCGCGAAATGCGCTGCATTTATGGAACCCGAGGGTTCATTACTGTGCTCACAGCACCCCGCCACTTGCCCCTATCCTGAACCAGTTCATTGCTATTTGCATTCATACCCCAAGTATTACTTAAATTAATTTTTAACGTTGTTCTCACTTCTGTGCCTTTGTCACAAATAGTTGCTTCCTGTGGGGGTTTTGTCGAAAATTAGATGTGTATTGTTTCAGTTCTTTCCTACTTGTCTCATCCCGTTTAAGTTCAACAAACTAGCTGTCATAGGTTAAATTATTGTATAATATCCTCAGTTTTTAGAAGAAGTTAATGCAACGTATGACGTCTGCAGCTTAACTACGACGGATTGGTGTCAGAGTTGTGGCTGATAGAGAACAATTTCTGCCCCTACCGCAAATCGAATCCCCGGTCCTTTAGCCGTAACCAGTGACGACTGAGTGAGCTGTCTTTATCTCACAGCGTTGCTCCTGTTTGTAAATAAGAGGTTCTGACGGGGTAACGCAGTTTGTAATTCGTTTCGCTCTTATTAACAAATCGTACTTTTCATACTCGGCATGGTATTTGCAGTAGGATAGACTTGAAAGTTCATGTATCTTCACCGGTTCCTTATGTGTGGGCATAATAGACTGCCAGTGGATTTTTACCGTAGGTATGGGCCTGTAGGACATAACCGGAATGTGTAATAAGATAAAACAGCGGAGAAGTGTATCATATTAAGCACTTGATACATCCATGTGTGTGTGTGTGTGTGTGTGTGTGTGTGTGTGTAATTTACACGTACTGTGTAGCAACTCGAAAATTTTCAAAATAAAATTGTAAATTTTCAGTGAGTTGTATAGGTCTAAAACATGTCATTTTCGTAACATGAGTCTTTCTGAGGGGGGAAAAAAAGTTATACTCGTATTTGTAACTTTATGTGTTTTGGTTTCATTACTAGATTTTAACAAAAAATGTAAATTGGTCGACAGATATTGGTAAAATTATCCAGCATAAAATGGAATAAGCGTATGACGATCGCTGTTTTTTGGATATGATGTCCTTGCAGCAGGTTTCTCTGAAACGTCGGTGCACATCCACCAGAACGATACACGATTCACCTCGCAGAAGACAGTCTTACTGTCACCGTTGTGCCAGTGATGTTGTTTAGAGACTGTGGAATTGAAGCTTGCAGACGGTCGGAGTGACGGGCATGACTGCCTACGATTATTCAGTTTTGTGCCCTGCGTACATACACGACGTAACCACTGTAATATCTGGAGGCAGCACTTAAATTTTAGTCATCTCTCACTCAGAGTGAAACATATTGTGCTCAGCAGGACCAATATCACTCACGCTGGCTATTTGATTGACACCATCGCATGTACGTACGGAACTTGGTTGAAGTGCTTATTGTTTCTGCAGGGGAGCACGGCGCAGCGAATTGAAAACACGCAATATGTATATGATTTCAATATTTTACAGAATTCAGAAGGGGTATGGCGATATTTTGTGGTTCATATTGGACCACCTTGGCCAGTGGTGTATAAGTGAATGACCTAACCTACACTGTCTATATATAGATGTGTGTGTTTATATCTTACTTCCTTCTCTGAGAATATATTAAGTTAAATGAGCGCGCAAGTGTTTTTCGTTCGAGTATCTTCATTTATAGGGGACCGCGGTAGCACAGTGGTTAAGGTGCTGTGCTACAAGTCGAAATGTCGCTGGTTCGATTCCAGGTGGTGTTATTGGAATTTTTCACTGACATAATCCTTCCGATCGTACTATGGCCGTGGGGTCGACTCAGCCTCTAACAGAAATGAGTACCCGGAATATTTCCTCGGCGTAAAAGCGGTCGATGCTTAAGGCTTTACCACCACCCTGGACCATTGTCACGTAATCTGGGAACCTTAACTTCCTGGAACCCTCAGGGCACCTCGGTCCTGTAATGGGACTGATTTACCTTTTTTTTTATCTTCGTTTAGAAGCAGAACAGTTTAACACACGTACAGCCTTCGTATAAATGCCCATTTATATTTAGTCGTATTATTTTGGGCCACATTAGGGGCCGAGACTGAGACGGCAGTAGCCTGTGGTTGTTGGGGCAGGCTACGTAAATTCCCAGGATAACTGTTAATTCGGCTAGCAGGTATCATAGAAGAATTCGAGTTGCTGTGGCAAGGAGTTAACATGTAGGAGTTACGTGAACACGGCCTGTAATTCTCTGGTTGCCTTTTCCGCTGTGTTTGCTTCACGACTGTGAATTACGATGCCTCAGCATTTGAAAGAGTGAGACGTTCGGGCAAGAAGGTCACAACTGGACCGCATGTCAACTGCTAATTCTTCACTGGCTTTACGCAGTGGGTTAATGCCCCGGTGACACCATGATAAATTGTAACTGCCGTCTGGCGCTAAATAGATTGCCGTGTGTCCAATTTTTGCGCTCTCTGGGCGAAATGTTTGAAACAAACCATAACGGGAGGACGGTATGTATGTATGTATGTATGTATGTATGTATGTATGTATGTATGTATGTATGTATGTATGTATGTATGTATGTATGTATGTATGTATGTATGTATGTATGTATGTATGTATGTATGTAT
>Ga0123355_10005031_pt1 | contig 19257 bp, 18 predicted proteins | sample TergutEmb28metaG_3_FD_89872 | JGI IMG/M metagenome (GOLD analysis project Ga0123355, IMG submission 89872) | Embiratermes neotenicus P1 segment gut microbial communities from Petit-Saut dam, French Guiana - Emb289 P1 | ecosystem: Host-associated > Arthropoda: Insects > Digestive system > Gut ... | reverse complement strand
TTGCTTTTTACGGAATGCCATTCACTCGGAGGAAGAATGCCATTCATTTGGGTGTAAACTTTTGGGGTGCTTACCGACCAGCTCGTCCTCCCAGCTGCGCCAATGCCCCAGAGTTGTGTTGCTATTCAATTTTTGGTGTGCCATTCATGCGGTGGAACTGATTTTGAATGCCAGTCATCCGGCAGAACATTTTGGTGGGTGTGTGACCGACCAGCTCGTCCTCCCAACTGCGCCACGCCCCCAAATTTTCCATTTATGGATATTTATTGCTTTTTACAGAATGCCATTCACTCGGTAGAAGAATGCCATTCATTTGGGTGTAAACTTTCGGGGTGCTAACCGACCAGCTCGTCCTCCCAACTGCGCTACGCCCCCAGATTTTCCAATTATGGATATTTATTGCTTTTTGCGGAATGCCATTCACTCGAAGGAAGAATGCCATTCATTTGGGTGTTAAACTTCGGGGTGCTAACCGACCAGCTCGTCCTCCCAACTGCGCCACGCCCCCGTGGGAGATACTATAGCATATCCCACGTACAACATGCAAGGTTTTGTACTGGCTTTCTACAAAACCTCCCGCAAAAACATCCCTGTAAACGACTCTTCACATTTAGCTACTTCCTCTGGCGTGCCGCAGGCCACAATTTGTCCGCCGCCGCGCCCGCCTTCTGGGCCTAAGTCAATTATATAGTCCGCGGTTTTAATCATGTCTAGGTTGTGCTCAATTACTACTACGGTGTTGCCCCAGTCTGTGAGTTTTTGTAGGATTTCTATAAGCCTGTGTACATCTGCGGCATGTAGGCCGGTTGTGGGCTCGTCTAGTACATACATGGTTTTGCCGGTGGCACGGCGGCTTAGCTCTGTTGCTAGTTTTACCCTTTGGGCCTCCCCGCCTGAAAGGGTTGTGGAGGATTGCCCCAGTTTGACATAGCTTAGCCCCACATCGTAAAGGGTTTGCAACTTGTCCCGTAGCCTTGGTAGGCTTTCAAAGAAGCTTAGCGCGCTTTCTACGGTCATGTCCAGTACATCGGATATGGACTTGCCCTTGTATTTGACCTCTAAGGTTTCACGGTTATAGCGCTTGCCTTGGCATACCTCGCAGGGTACGTATACATCCGGCAGGAAGTGCATCTCTATTTTAATTATCCCGTCGCCGGTACAGGCCTCGCACCGGCCGCCCTTGATATTGAAGCTGAAGCGCCCTTTTTGGTAGCCGCGCACTTTGGCCTCAGGCACTTGGGAGAATACATCTCGCACCAAGTCAAACAAGCCGGTGTAGGTGGCCGGGTTACTCCTTGGCGTGCGGCCTATTGGGCTTTGGTCTATGTTTATTATTTTGTCTAAGAATTTCAGGCCGGTGACATCTTTGTGGTGCCCTGGTTTTGTTTTTGCGCGGTTTAAATCCCGTGCGAGACGCTTGTACAGCACCTCGTTTACCAGCGAGCTTTTGCCGCTACCGCTTACGCCTGTCACACAGGTGAAGGCCCCAATAGGTATGGTCACGTCTATGCCTTGTAAGTTGTTTTCCATCGCGCCAAGTATGCGTAAGCTGTTGCCGTTAGGTTTACGGCGGGTGGCCGGGGTTTCTATTTTAAGCTTGCCGCTTAAATATTGACCGGTTACGGACCGCTCGCATGTAAGCAAACCGTCTATTTGCCCGGCGTAAATTATCTCGCCGCCATGTACCCCGGCACCGGGGCCGATGTCTACAATATAGTCCGACGCCCACATGGTGTCTGAATCATGCTCTACAACAATCAGCGTGTTACCTATATCCGCAAGGTGGCGCAGGGTCTTAAGCAACCGGCCGTTATCACGCTGATGCAGGCCTATGCTGGGCTCGTCTAATATATATACAACGCCAACAAGACCAGAGCCGATTTGAGTAGCTAGGCGGATACGCTGGGCCTCACCGCCGGATAATGAGCCCGCCGCCCGCGCAAGGGTGAGATAGTCCAGCCCTACATCCATCAAGAAGCCGGTGCGGGCATGGATTTCTTTTAGTATTGGGCCCGCTATGATTTGCTGTGTTGATGTGAGTTCTAGCGCGGTAAAGAACTCCTGCACGTCGCTTATAGTCATATCGGTTACTTGAGATATGTTTGTGTTGCCAACGGTTACGGCCAGTACTTCCGGCTTTAGCCGCCGCCCTTTGCAACCGGGACAGGGGATGCTGGTCATAAAGGCTTCGTATTCCGACTTCATGTAATTGGAAGAAGTTTCTTTGTATCGCCGCCACTGGTTGTTGATTATGCCCTCGTGGGTATAAGGGTATGAACGGGGCCTTCCGTCCTGACCTGTGTAAGTAATGTTTAACTTTTGCTTTGTGCCGTACATTATCACTTCCGTGGCAGACTGGGACAGCTCCTTGTACGGTGTGTTTAAATCGAAGTCAAAGGTCTCGCTTAAGGCGCGCATAATCCCGCGGGAGCCGCTGTTTTCGTCTTTTATTGCGTTCCAGCCAGGGGAGACAATGGCACCTTCGGCTATTGATAAAGCGGGATTTGGGACTATCAGATCCGGGTCAAATATTAGCTTTACGCCAAGGCCTGCACAGTCTTGACAGGCACCGACCGGGTTATTAAAAGAGAAACTTCTTGGCTCTACTTCGGACAGGCTTATGCCACAGTCAGGGCAGGAAAAGTTTTGGCTGAAAGGGATATCCTCTGTGGGGGCACTTTCCGATTCGCTTTCTACTTGGACGGATTGTACGTTTACAACCAGCAAGCCGCTCGTCAGTTGCATAGCCGCCTCAATGGATTCTGACAGGCGTTTTTGTATCCCGTCGCGCACTACCAGGCGGTCAATGACTATTTCTATATCGTGTTTCTTGTTCTTTTCAAGCGTGACGGCCTCGCCCAAGTCGTAGATTATCCCGTCTATACGGGCGCGCACATAGCCAGAGCGGCGGGCGTCTTCTAGTAGTTTAGTATGTTCTCCCTTGCGCCCACGCACTACCGGCGAAAGGACTTGCAGTCTTGTGCCTTCCGGAAGCGATAAAATCCTGTCCACAATTTGGTCTACGGTTTGGCGCTCCACAACTTTGCCGCATAAATGGCAATGAAGTATCCCCACCCGCGCAAAAAGCAGGCGTAGATAGTCGTAAATTTCCGTGACCGTGCCCACCGTGGAGCGGGGGTTTTGGTTGGTAGTTTTTTGGTCAATTGAAATGGCCGGACTCAGGCCTTCGATAAAATCTACATCAGGCTTTTCCATCTGCCCAAGAAACTGGCGGGCATATGCCGATAGAGACTCAACATATCGCCGTTGCCCTTCGGCATATATCGTGTCAAAGGCCAGCGAGGTCTTGCCTGAGCCGCTTAGCCCTGTAAAAACTACCAGTTGATTACGCGGTATTTCTAAGTCTATGTTTTTAAGATTATTGCCCCTTGCGCCCTTGATAATGATTTTGTCTTTGTTCATTTGTGATGGGTTCTCCTTCGCGCTGGCATTTTGTTCGGGACATTATATCGCAAATGCCCGCGCAACGCAAACGTATTTTCTATTTACAGCAAATTAATTCGCTTTACTATCCAGGCAACACAAGTGACAGTAATCCAATCAAAAACCCAAATAATCCGCCAAGCATGACAATTAATCTTAACTCCCGTCCCACTACGGAAAGTATTACCTTTTCCGTATCGGCTATGTCTAAGCCGCCCATTTTCTGCTCTATCATGTCGGCTATTGGCATGTGGGCGGCTAAGTAAGAGGCGGCCACTTCAAGAACACGGTGTATTGCGGAGGCGTACGGCTCTTGCTGGAAAAGGATATTCACGCCGTCGCGTATATGAAAAGCGCAAATGCGCTCGCATAATTTCGGGTTGTCGACGCTGGAGCTAAACAACGCGGACAGAACAGTTGCAGGTGAGACGGTATCCACCGGGTCTTTTTTGGGATCGCTTATCAATGCTTCTTGGGACGGTTGCTCCATACCCGCGAAATTATCTGACAATGCGCCCGGGTTTTTGCTTGTAATTTGGCTGTCAATCGCATCCATAACTGCCTGGCGCAAAGCCGTTTGATTATCTGGCTCGGCCAAGTATTCAAAAATCGCTTCCTTTATGTTGCCGTATATCTTGTTGCGGTTAACAAAAATCCCGGCCAGACGGCTAATGCTTTTTTCCGCAATTTGAGTGGTAATATCCGATAACTTTTGGTCAAGCTCGGGAAACCTCTCCGGGAAATTAATCAAACCGTCGATGACCTTAGGAAGCAAGGCATCTGCGGCTTTTTTTATAGGGGAGGATATTGCGTCTTCCAGATAGGCCACAGGGTTTGAAATGCCCATGCCTTCTAAGGCCTCACCAACGGTGCAGTCCGGCAAAGGCCATACAGACGGGTCCGCCAGTTTGCTTGCAAGTATGTCTGGGGTTAAAAGGTGGGCGCTTATGGCTTCGCCTAATTTCCTGGCAAGGCGAGTGCGCTCTTTTGGTATTAGACCTGGGGTGAAAGGCAGGCGTATGCCAAACAGTCGTATTTCCCGGTGGGGCCTAAACAGCATTTTAATTGCTATCCAGTTGGTTGATAAGGCTATTATCCCGCCCAAAATCGGGGGGAGTAGGAAGTGTAGGATATTCATGATTCACTCTTTCTTTTGGTTGTGATTGAAATTGATACTATAAAAACTTACGATATACAAAGATGATGGTTTGCGCGTCAGTTTTGATGATAATGCCGAAGGCTTCTTCCGGTTGAGGTTGTATAGTATAATCAGGCAACCATAAAAGCTACATCCTAATAAAGGAGGCGCGACCATAGAAAACCTAACCACCCGCGCTGGTTTGCGCACGGTAATTGAGCGATACAGCATACAAACACGCAAGAAGCTGGGCCAGCACTTCCTAGTAGATACCCATGTGGTGGATAAAATAATTGCCGCCGCAGATTTATCCCAAGATGACTGCGTATTAGAAATCGGCCCAGGCCCTGGCGGTTTGACTCAGGCACTGTTAGCCCATGCCGGGCATTTAGTAGCTGTGGAGCTGGATAAGCAGTTGATTCCGGTACTTACGGAGTTATTCCCCGGCCCAAATATCACGATAATCCAAGGCGATATATTAAAGCTTGACCTGCCCGAAATCCTGGCCCCGCATACAGGCCGGCCCGTAAAAGTGGTGGCAAACCTGCCGTACTATATCACAACGCCGGTGATACTGTATCTATTAGAAAGCGGCCTGCCCTTTAAATCCATCACGGTAATGGTGCAAAAGGAAGTGGCAAAGCGCATGGCCGCAAGCCCGGGTACTAAGGACTACGGCTCATTGACTTTGGCCATCGGATACTATGCTGATGTGGAGCTTGTAGCCAATGTTCCGGTTAACTGCTTCATGCCGCGCCCCGCGGTGGATTCCGCTGTGGTGCGTCTAAGCTTGCGGCCTGGCCCGGTCGTAACAACCGACAAGGCTCTGCTGTTTAAGATTATCCACGCCGCGTTTAACCAGCGGCGTAAAACTTTGGTAAACGGGCTTTCGGCAGGGCTTGATATGGATAAAGCCCATATAGCTGAAATCCTGACCGCTTGCGACCTTAAACCAGATGTACGCGGCGAAACCCTAGACATGGCCGCATTTGCAAAGATAGCGGAAAGGATATTCCAGTGAACGCGTTTAAACTAAAAATAATCGCGCTTGTAGCAATGGTAATAGATCATATTGGTGCGGCATTTCCCGACTATACTCCTTTGGAGTTTAGGGTTATAGGACGGCTGACCTTTCCCATTTTTGTTTACTTGCTTGCGGAGGGCTTTCGTCATACTCGTAGCCCTAAGAAATTCTTATTAAGATTGCTTGTTTTTGCCATTATATCAGAGCCGTTTTATGACTGGGCCCTTACCCGCACACGCCCCACATATATTTATTACAGTCTTTGGCAAGTGGACTTTTTAAACTATACTAATATTTTTTACACATTGTTTCTTGGCGGATGCGCTATTGCTGTTTTTCAGTGGTTAAGTCGCGTGCTAAGACAACGGCTTTTTGATGACTATACAGCGTGGACGCCGCTGTTTAGCCATTCATCCTTGCGTCCGGAACAGTTGCTAATTACCATGGTCGCGGCCCTTCCCACAGCCGGTTTTATGTTGCTTGCCGGGTGGCTAGGTACTGATTATACGGGCTATGGCGTGCTGTTTATCTTCCTTATGTATGTGATTAATACACCTAAATGGCTTATGTTGATGGTTTTTGCCGCGATGAATGTATGGCAACACAATGTTCTGTTCGAATTTTTCGTAAGTGCTTCAAGAGGTGAAACTACACTTCCGTTAGGGTTTTATCTGATGATACCCGTGACTCTTTTAACTGTCCCGCTAATAGCTTTTTACAATAAAAAGCGTGGGCCCAGCCTTAAATGGCTCTTTTATGCGGCGTATCCGGCGCATCTTGCGGTACTTGCCGGGCTGGCGTTTTTGTTCTAAATACAACCACGTACAACCTTCAAAAGGACTTATTTCAAGTTTAGCGATGTAATATGTTGAAATACAAAGCCCACAGTGTTATATTCTACCAGTGGGCTTTTGATTTGGTTTGAAAGAAAATAAGTATTAACTACCCGAGTGGAGGCATATCGTGCGCGTACAAACATTAAAAATTAAGAATTTCAAAGTGTTTAAAGATGTTGAGATTATTAACATACCAAATATGGCTGTTTTTCTTGGTATGAACGGTGTTGGTAAAAGCACATTCTTTGATATTTTTGGTTTTCTCAATGACTGTCTTGCGAAGAATGTTAAAGCTGCATTAGCCGCCCGCGGAGGTTTTCACGAAGTAGTTTCCAGGGAGCAAAATAGTGCGATTGAGTTTTTTATCCAGTTTCGTCAGGCAGAAAACGAACCTCTTGTTACTTACGAGCTTTCAATTGACCTTGATGCCAAAAAACAGCCTGTAGTAGTTAAAGAAATTGTGCGCTACAGACGCGGGCAAAGTGGCGCGCCGACAAAAATACTTGATTTTGCTAAAGGCGAAGGGATAGCATATGTAGGTGAATTAAAAACGCGAGAAGATATTAACAATGCAGACCGAAGAAAACAAAAACTGGACTCACCTGATATATTAGCGATTAAAGGGTTAGGTCAGTTTAAAGAATTTGATGTTATAGCCGCTTTAAGAAAACTTATAGAAGACTGGTATGTATCAGACTTTCATATTGAAGACGCGCGGCAACGTAACGAAGCTGGTTATAGCGAGAATCTTTCTAAAAAAGGTGATAATCTTGCGAATGTTGCACAATATATTTATGACAATCACCCAGATGTGTTCGACGATATCTTGTTGAAAATGAAAGAGCGAGTCCCAGGGATATCAAGTATAGAGGCAAGTGTTTCAGACGGATATATAATGCTTAAATTTGCCGATGGTAAGTTTAAAAATCCGTTCTCTGCGCGGTTTGTTTCTGATGGAACAATAAAGATGTTTGCTTATTTAATTATGCTAAATGACCCAAGCCCGCACACTCTCTTATGTGTAGAGGAACCAGAAAATCAATTATACCCTAAGCTTTTAGCAGTTCTTGCTGAAGAGTTTAGGTTGTATTCCGGAAAAGGTGGGCAGGTTTTTATTTCGACGCATTCCCCTGATCTTTTGAATGCGGTAGAGCTATCAGAGTTATTTTGTTTGGTAAAAGAAGATGGATTTACTAAGATATATAGAGCTTCCGATTCTCATCTGATTACGCGCCTATATAATGAGGGTGATATGCTTGGGCACCTATGGAGTCAAGACTTGCTCTTTGAGGAGGCTTTTAAACGGTGAGGATTATTTTTATGGTAGAGGAACCTTCGATGAAAGTATTGTTGGACATTTTGATGCCACAGATATTGCCAGCTGGTGTCGAGCCGCTGGTTATTCCGCATAATGGAAAAGGTGACCTTGCAAAATCAATTCCTAGAAAGTTACGGAGCTGGCAATCTCCTAATGACAAATTTGTTATTGTACATGACCAAGACAGCAATAATTGCGTTAAATTAAAATCTGACATTAAATTGCTTTGCGAAAATAGCAAAAATGAGTGCTTAGTCCGGATTGTTTGTATCGAACTTGAATCATGGTATTTTGGTGATTTAAAAGCCGTTTCATTGGCCTATGGAAAAGATGTTGCGCACCTCGCATCTAAACGCAAATATCGTGAGCCAGATAGAATTGTGAATGCAAAAGGTGAACTTCGCCGCCTTATTCCTACATACCAGCCTATTGATAGTGCGAAGAAAATAGCTGAACACATGGATGTGAACAATAATACATCATATAGTTTCAACGTGTTTATGCGAGGCGTGAAGAGTATTTTAAAACTTCTTAAATGAGGCGTTAATCTATGGCATCTACATTGTAAATCAAAGGTGAATCCATGCTTACATTTGAAGAAACTCAAGAAGCCTTAAACCAGCAAATTGACGCTCTGCCGCCGGGTATATACAAGGACCTTAATTGCGGTGTGGCATTATTGCCGGGTGCCCTGTACGACACAAATGGCCTGCTGATACTGGGCCAGTACCATGTTGACCCGTATGGCCTTGGCCGGTATGTGACCATCCAATACGGCTCTTTGACGGTGGCATTTGGGCATCTTAGCGCGGAGGGGTTTATAGAAAAGCTAAGGGATACATTACATCATGAGCTAACCCACCACTTGGAAAGCCTGGCCGGGGATCGCTCGCTTGAGATTAAGGATAAGCAGGATATTGCAAGGATGCTTAAGCGAATTCAATGACGAACGTTACAGGTTAAATTCAAACCCCAACAGCGGCGCGTGTTGCTGAGCGCCGTAGACATCACATTCGCCTAAATCCCCGGACGCTATTGGGCGTACAATGGTTATTTTTATGGCTTTAGCGGGCGCAAAGGCTATTATGCCGGTAATGTCCGCCTCGCATATATTGTATAGACTGGCGAATACTTGCGACGTCATAATATCGGCATCTCTAAAGCGCTCAAACATTTCATGATCTTTGAAGATTATATCGAAGGTTAATTCATAAGGGCCGGAATTTTTGCTTCTTATAACATCCGCGCAGTCGAATAGCTTGTATTTCATTTTATGACCCCCTTGTCACAAAGGCTTACGCTTACCGGGAAGTATTGGCATGGGTCTGGGGAGGGCATTAGGCAGTAGACGCTGAACTCGTATACTTCTCCCGCTTCGAAGTCGGACGGTGAGAAGGGGAATGCCAGGTTGCCCGCGGTGGATTTACGGCCATCGTACCCAAAGTGCAACAGACTTGAGCGGGCGAAGGAGCATATTGTGTTGGCGATATCTTGCGACGCCGCCACGGCCTCTATCACTATTGCCACTTCCGCTGGGGTAGAAAATCGCGTACCAGAACATTGAGATTGGGAAGCCTTGGCCTGTGTGGCCGAGGCTTTATTTATTTGGCTGTCAAACATCCCCATAACACCGTTTTTGCCATAGATTTTAAAGTCCAGGAAGTAATCTTCCGCGTCTATGCTAGCAAAATTGGACTTGACTCTCTCTTTCACTTTTGACGTAATATTTTCGATATCTTGGATAAATATCGGGTCGGCGGCGGCGGCTATGCTTACGGTCCTGTAGCCTTTTAGGGCGGCACCTTCCAACTTTATGAAGTACTCATTGTCCGGTATGAACCTCGTCCGGCTTACCTTTACGCTGTTTTCGCTTACCTGCTCAAACACACACCGGGTTAAATCCAACACGCCGCCGGGGCCGGGTAGCTTTGTTGGGTCACTTTTTTCGTAGAGGGTGTGAGCGGCTACGGATAAAGTTGTACATTTGCGCACGTCGGATAGGGGCTCTACCACAAAATAATCCGGGCCGAGGGTGCCCAGCATACAGTCCGAGCCGCTACCCGGTACTGCCGCAATGGTGGCGCACTCCAAGATTTTACCCATATGCATGGCAAGCCCTTCATCGAAGCCGTTTTTAACGGCCAGGCAGGCAAATACCGCCGGGTCGTATGCGCGACCCGCCACTATTACCTGTGCGCCCATATCCAGTGCTTTGATAAACGGCTCTATGCCCATCTGAGCTACTATATTGGAAGATGTGGCTATTTGCGTGGCCGAGGGTAGTGGGGAAGAATGCATTTTTTTGAGACGGCCTTCTTTATAGTGCTTTAGGACAGTGTCCTTATCAATTTGAGCGCCTATTACCCCTAGCTTGAAGCTCAAGCCCTGCTCTCTGGCAATTTCCCGTACGATTTCCACATTCCAGTCCAGATGGGCGTTAGCGCCGCTACCGCCTGCCGAGCCTATGATAACCGGGATGTTATGCTCTATACCCGCTTTTATCATATATTCCATATCGCGCTTGACTCCGGCCCGGTCTGTGAATGATTTGCCAGCGCCTAGGTAGTAGGGGCCGGGGTCAGTTGAGCCGGCGTCTACGGCTATTGCGTGGGGCTTTCTTTTCATGCCTTCCGCGAATGAGGCTTCCGGGAAGCCGTAGCCAAGTATGGCGGTTGGGGCCAAAACCCTGAATTCGTTCATGTATAACCTCCTGGCTACAATATATCCTTAAGCCTAAGGATACGTTGCATTTCGTTGTAAACAATCATATATCCTTCATCCATGCCCATACCTGGCTTTGCCAGCATTTGCACAGGTGATACAGCCATTGCGATATGAGCGCATACCTGAGCCGAGCGCTCTGTTTCGTTGCAGGTGCCGCCCAGGTAGCCTTCCATGTTGTGGGCTTTACAGCTTAGTACGGCTTCGATCGAGTTATTGATGCCGCCTAGGTCCGGGGTTTTGATTTGTAGCATATGGCCGGATTTGTTTTTGGCGAAGTATATTACGTCATCCAGGGTATTGCACCACTCGTCCGCTACGAGCTTGATATCTATGTTGCGCATTTCCAGTACCTGCCGTAGTCTGGTTAGCGCAAGGGCTTGGGTGTCGCGGTCGCCCATGTCTACCGGGCCTTCTACGTACACCTTTAGAGGCCTTGCGGCTTCTTCCAACTGCCGCAGGAAGTCTGTAATTTTGTCATAGGATAAATCGAATACAGTGCCTATTGTGCCGTATACGTCGAGCTGGATTAGCGGCAGATAGTCCTTGGTAATCCGCAGGTCAAAAACCCGGTTTCTTAGCCATTTTACATATTCCAGTAGCTTGATGCCGTGGAATCCTAACTTGTCTACATTGTTGAACAACGCGTGAGGGAGTACATCTGCCTGCTTTAATATCATCTTGTCGGCGTTGAGGAAGGGCTCGTCGCCGGATTGGCTAAAGATTGGGATCATCGTGTCGGATATTGTGGTGCCGTATTCCTCGGCTATTATGTGGGCCATAAGTTTGTGCTTGGACTTGGCCACCGCGTCTAGGGCCGCCTGAGTTATACCGTAGCGGATTGCGGTGTGAAGGGGGCGGTTTTGGTAGTGCAACGCGTCTAATCCCTCGGCCATTTCGCGGAAGGTTGTTATTTCGCGCCCTACCAGTACCGGCTTGACTACTTCTTCAATTATGGGGATGAAATCTTCCGCCAAAAACAGCGGATCCCGCCCTGCCGCGCCGGAATACTGCACCGCAGCGCAGTCGCCATAGGCTACTTGGCCATCTTCCAGGATTAGCATTACGGAAATAGATTCCCCCGCCTGCCTTACGTTTTTAAAGCCTGTGGTCACCGGATAGCCTTTGTAGGTGTTGCCGTCACGTACGGCGTTGGACTTGATTGCCTGTTGGTCATCGAAGAAGAAGCCTGTTCTCCCGCCTGAGCAGATAACATTTTTGATTTTCATGGCATAATTCATCCTTTTAATTAGAGTCGGTGAAAGATGATCTATAGCGAAATAATTCGAAATCAGTCCCACCTGTCGCCAAAAATGCGTAGGAGCGTTCGCATTTTCGGCTCGGGCGGGGACTGTTTCTCATTGATTTCGCAATACATGAGACGACTAAGTATTGAACACAGGTTCTAAACAACCCGTCCTACTAAGTTGCCCCGGCTTACGGCGTATACATCGTCTATAACCATGCGGAAATTTACATCGCGGCCCTCGCGCTTTGCGCGGGTTTCCAGTTGCCCGCGATGGAAATTTTTAAGATCGGGGCTAAGCGGCAGGTTGCCGCAGTCAAGCAGGCGTATCGCGCCTACATCGTCCCTTGCCGGCATTATTTTGCCGGCGCTGTATTTGCTTGGCGCGAAAGGTACATCCAGCACGCCCGCTTCGAAGGCCCTTACCGTGCCTTGGGCAATGTCTCCGCCGCCAAGCTCTAAGGTTTTGGCCATAATCAGGCGGACTTCTTCCTTGATGATGTCACATTCGGCATCTACACTTTCAAGGTTTAGAAGGGGCTGGTCCCGCAGCATTGACATCAGTTGTTTTGTAGCCTTTAGCCCCGCCGCGTTGGCTTCCTTGGTTGGGATGCCTATGGCCTCGTGGGGGGTCTTAACAATGACTTTTGTGGCGCGGGAAAGCACCGCCGCCGCCGCGCCCCAGGAAATTACCCCAAAGGCCTTACTTTCGTCGTGTGGGAATCCGCCCATCCATTGGTGGAAAACAGTAGTAACTTTTACGTCCGCGAAGCCATGCTCCGCAAGATATTCCTCGGTTAGCTGGCGCAGGCTTTTTACCGCGGCTACGTCTTGTATTAAGTTGCCGCATTGCCCATAGCCTACGGTTATGCATTTGCAACCTTGTGCCGCAGCAAGCAGTGCTTCAATTATAGCTATAGCGGTTGATACGCAGGGCGGCACAAGCGTGCCGGTAAGCGGGCCAAAGGGCTCACGGTTAATGGTAACGCCGGCTTCCTCGTATAGGCCTATCAGGCGGTCACAGTATTGCCAGTCTTGGATGGTTTTTTCCAAGGGGTGATTCTTGGAATAAGGGATGTTGTAAGAAATGCCGCCGCCCTCGTATGAAGTGAAACCGCCTGCCACGCTTATCTCTGTGAGGAGTCTTGCGTCGGGGGTGCCGTGGCGTACTTGTACCGGGCTTTTTAGGGCTGACGTTACCCTGCGGCATACTTCCACGCCGTAGTTAACCGCCGGGAAACCGTTTAGCATGGAGCGGCCGTTTCGGATACTTTCGTCTATGCCTACTTGGGCTTCCTGGTAGCGATTGTGGCGGGTGTAGCTATCTATTGTGGTTGGTAGCAGGTCAGCTTCGCCGTCGGTTTCGAGGTGGCTTAGTAGCTCTATATGCTCGTCTGGGAGGGCTACGCCGGCCCTGGGCTGGGTTAGGGTGTGGCCCAGTTTGTCCGCGTTTTCCAGGGCTTGGGAGAAGCATTTTTCCTTGGGAATAGACTTTTGATAGCTTACTGCCTCTTCGAAGTCAACTTCCTTGCCTGTCTCCCAATGGGTTAGTACTTCTTTGCGCAGGCTGTGGAAAAAGTCATTGTTTAGTTTTTCGTTTTTAAGGGCCATTGGTGGTCTCCTTTTGCATGAAATAGTGTTACTTTTCTGGTTTTGGCATTATCATCAAAAGCTTCATTTCTTCAACATGTACCAGGCATAGGCCTGACGCGGTCATTGCGTTTAGTATGTCTTGTAAGCGCCACATGTAAGTAGAAAGCTCACCAAAGGGGATCCCGCGTCAAGCGCGTGATGGCAGACCATATTACCGCCCGGGCCTAAACGCGCAGTGTGGGCAGTTTGAGCGCCCTCCGTCATATTCCTTTTCGCATCTGGCACATGTGATGGTTGCCGGAGGTTTCCTTTGCCGCTCGTCATGCGATTGAAATTTTGCAAGGATATCATCTTGCTTGTCCAGCACCGAGGCCAATCCAAAGAAAAGCGAGGAAGAAACAACTCCCGCCGGGAGGCCTATAATTATCCCGATAAACCCCCATGTCGCAATACCCATGATTATGCTTGCGATAAACACAATGGCTCCGACTATAAATAGGAAAACACTCATACAATACCCCTTTTTTATTATTTGTTATGCTTCATCATTTTATATTCTTATTAATTTTTGTTTCATCATTTTTAACGCAAGCGCGGGGTGCTTGCGCGACAAAAGCCCCATCGCCGCAAGGCAGTAGTCTTTATCCAGCAGTAGCTGCGGGCTTTGGGGTTTTAGCAGGTTGGTATCTTGTGGACAGTAAACAGCCGCTTGCAATATACTCTCGGGGGCGGCGGCATTTATTATCGCGCCGCCGGTGCCTATTACATATTTGACTTGGGTCAGGTCCTTGCCGGTTTGCACCAAGGTTTCGCCAATGGGAGTATATATCCGCTCATAGCTACCTGCGTGGCGCGCGGCGGATATCCTAATGGCTTCGCGAGCCAGAGCGTTTTCTACATTTTTGTATACCGAGTACTCGCCGGTTGGTAGCGCACCGGGGGTAGTAGCGCATATTGCCAGCCACGTGTTTACATCGGTTTCGGATATGCCGTAGTTGCTGTAAAACTGTGACATTCCGCTTTCTGCGATAGACTCAAGCATTGGCGCGAGCGAGTAGCGCATACCGATATCGCCCTCCACCGTACGCTTGGCAAAAGGCTCTATCAGGCCTTGTACATATACATTTGTGTTAACCGGTAAGCCGTCCGCCATGGAGTAAACATCTGTGGTTGCCCCGCCTAGGTCAAATACCATGAGTTGGCCCAAGCCGGGCTCGGCTCCGGACTTAATGCCATTGCTTAAAAGTTTTGCCGCTTCGTATACCGCTAATGGGGTAGGTACTATCTCGTCTGACATAATACCTTGGACTTGGCTTAACCCCTTGGCGGATATGATATTTTTGATAAAAAGCTCCCGTATCGCGTTCTTGGCTGGCTCGATGTTTAGCTTTCCAAACGCGGGCATTACGTTTTCGCAAACCACTGCTTGCTTGCCGCCGTTTATGGCCAGGTGCTCGGCCTCACCGGCGGCGGCGCGGTTGCCCGCAATGATTACGCAAAAATTGCCGCTAATTTGCGCGATGGTTTCGGCGTTTTTTAGCAATACGTCTTTGTTGCCGCCGTCTATGCCGCCGCTTAGTAAAATTATATCGGGGGCTATGCTTGCTATTTCGGCTTTGTCATCTTGGGTCAGCTCGTAGGCGTAGGTTTTAAGCACCTTTGCCCCGGCGCTTGCGGCGGCAAGGCGCGACGCTTTTGCCGTCAAATCCGGCACAAGCCCGCTTGCTACCATTTTGAGCCCGCCCGCGGCGGAGCTTGCTGCAAGCCGCGTTTCAAAGTCCCGCTTACCGCAGATTTTGTGGATTTGGTCAAGGGCGCTGTTATAGCCGTCCATTACGTTGGACTCTATTGTTGTAAACGCCTTGGCAAAGGCTATAATCTGGCCCGCGTCCCGGTCTATTACGCTAAGCTTGGTAAAGGTCGAGCCGAAATCACAGCATAATATCAGGTTCATGTCATCACAGTCCCAGTATTAGGTTTTCTATCTCAAAATATCCCATGGCCTGGAATAAGGCCGCTCCAGCAGGTGCCATGGCCTTTCTGGGTATATTAATTCCACCCATATTTCATAGCTACCATCCATTACATATGAGTGCGAGTTGGCCGCTTCCTGGATATATAAAAAGTACCATATGCCTGAGTCCATGTTGTCTGAGAACACTCGCATCTCGGGCAATAACACCTCTGGCCCGTGGGGTAGGCGGCCCAGCATCCGGTTTATAAGCGCCGCCGCCTCTGCTCGGGTTATGTGGCGGCCCGGCATGAAGTATCCATAGTCACTTCCGTAGCCTGTTATCCACCCGTGCTCCCTTGCGGCGTTTATATATCCTTGGGCCCAGTGGCCTGCTATATCATAAAACAGCGGCAAACCGTCACAATATATCCCCATGTACCCTGACGATACTGCGCGCATGGTGGAACATCTGCTCCATGTCCGTTACAGCCGCTGTATCCCAGCCGGTAACATTAAGGGATACAAGGCTGTGGGTATTTTGGAACATCCGGTTCATGTCTGCAACACTGCCAGGTTTATAGTCTCCATATTGGGGAGCATCGCAAACAAACCACGCAAATTAGGCCCCGTAACTATAGGACCTGTAAAAATTATACGTTCTACATCACTTGCGTGGGCATTCCAGGGGCTTGCGCCGGAGTTCCAGTTTATCGTGCCGGCGTGTACCAGCAATGTACCGTCGCTGTACAAATCCCATGGTGCGCCGGCGGAGCCGACCGTGCCGCTGTGCTCGACAGTCGCTCCAAAGGCCGGATACGCATAAGTTTTTGCGGGCGAATACATAACCAGCAACACTATGGCCAGCATAACGCACAATAATCCTATGTTTCTGATTACAGCTCTCATTTTCTTTTTTTCACTCATTCCGCTGAATAATAAGCACTTATCTTTCACGACCCGGAGCTTAAATCTTGTTTTATATGCTCAATACTAAGTTGTGGGTCCGTACCTGGAGGGTACACCCTGTCAAAGCCCATTTCAAGAAAGCGATTCTCCACCTCGGCAAAGTCTTGCTTGCCTACAACCAAGTTGCCGCCCGCATAGAGTTTTATCCCCGCAAGGCCCGCCTCGTCGCATTTTTGCCTTAGGCCTTTGCAGTCGATTTCCCCGTGGCCGTACAGCGAAGAGACAACTATAACGTCCGCCGCCGCCTCTACCGCAGCTTCCACAAACTCTTTTTGGGAAACCATAACGCCCAGGTTAACCACGTTAAAACCTTCCTGGGTGTATACATAGTCCAGTATCTTGTTGCCTACCGCGTGTACGTCCGCGCCTATTACGCCTAGTACTAGATTAATCTTTTTCACACAATCCATCCCTTTCATTTATTAATTCATGCCTCCTTCGTTGGCGGAACATATAGGATGGTATGAAAATCCGCTACGCGGATGTTTCACACTTATACAACAGAAGGTTCAAGTATTAACTCACCTTCGCTAAAACGCGAAAATCCAAGGCGGTTCCAGGGCAGAGTCGGGGGCAGGCCCAAGATTAGCTCCGCCATAGACAGGCCCGTGGCCGGGGCCATCATAAAGCCATGGCCGGAGTACCCGCCTGCCAAGTAAAAGCCCTCAATGCCGGGCACCCGGTCGTAAATGGGGTGTTTGTCCGGGGACATATTATATAGTCCGGCCCATTGGCGCAACATACGCAGGTTTTTTAGCCCGGGAAGGACTTGGGTGATGGTTTTTGCCATAGCTACAGGGAAGCGGCTGTCGGCGGTAATCCTCAAGTCCCGTGGCTGATCCGGGCAGGTGCGGCCCATGATAAACGAGCCGTGCGGCGTCTGCTGGCGGTAGAAATTTAAGGAGAAGCTCATAAGCATGGGCTCGAGTATGCGTTCCACCGGCTCTGTTACCAAGATATTATGGCGCTGAGAATATAGCGGAAGCTCCACTCCCACCATGTCCGCAACCGTTTGTACATAGCCACCGGTAGCGTTTACCACGATATTTGTGGAAATACTGCCACGGTTTGTATCCACCCCGGTGACGCGCCCGTTTTCTACGCTTATGCCGGTTAGAGATGTGTCTGTGTATATCTTGCCGCCAAGCCGTTTAAAAGCCTCTGCGAAGGCTCGTGTTGTGTAAAAAGGGTTAAGATGGCCGTCACGGTTATGGAACGCCGCCGCAAGTAGACCTTCTGTGTTAAGGGGCGGAGCGATGGCCTTTGCCTCGGCTGGTGTTAACAGTTTGGTGTCAATCCCTAAGCTGTTTTGCAGGACAATGTTTTCCTTGGTTTGCGCAAGCTCCTTTTCTGTTGTGACAAGCATCATATAGCCGCCCTGGTGGAACTCGATATCATGTTCAAACCCCAGTTGGTTCACGGCGGTCTCAAAAAATTCGCACGAAAACTTGGACATAACGCAATTAAGCGGCGAGCCCCATTGCTGTCTGATACCCGCGCCGCAACGGCCTGTTGCGCCGGAGGCAAGGTAATCTCTTTCAAGGATAACCACGTTTTTAGCACCGTGTTTTAATAAAAAGTAGCCGATAGATACGCCGGATATGCCCCCGCCTATGATTACTATATCTGCTGTTTTAACCATCTGTTTCATGCCTCCTCGTAGGCGGCCAAAGCCCCAAGCTCGATGCTTTTTACCATTGGGCGGAACGACCCGGCGGGGAGTTCCGCTACCGGTATACCCAGGGCACGGGACAGCTCGTTTATAACTATAGGCAGGCAGTTCCGGCCTTGGCAGGGGCCCATGCCCAGGCGGGCCATTTGTTTTAGCTCCGCAATGGTTGTGTAGCCTTTGGCTATTAATGCCCTTATTTCGCTTATGTCTAGGTCATTGCAGCGGCAGGCTATGCCGGTGTCTTGCGCTTCATTGCCGTCGTTGCGAGCGAAGCGAAGCAATCCAGAAGTATGGGCAAATCCAAGGTTTTTTGTGGATTGCTTCGTCACTCCGTTCCTCGCAACGACGGACTGGGTGTAATTTCGACACAACTCTATTGGGCGGAAATTTCTGATTATTTTAACCAGTTGCTTGTCAACCGCAATTGACACAACCGGTACTTTGTTCATGTTTTTGCTGTTTAGCACTTGCACCACTTCGGCTTCGGCCACAGCTGTGCCTTCCCGGTCAAAGGCTTGCACTGTTTGGCCCTTTTCGGGTAAGGGGCGGAACTCGTACGGTAGTTTTATTAACGCCCGGTCATGGGAGAAATTCATATCTACCACCATAATCGCAAGCCCGGGGCATTTGGCAACGCATAGCAGGCAACCGTTGCATTTGTCGCTATTTATTACCGGCCTGTCGTTGATATCATCAAATGGTAAAATCGCGCCTCTTGGGCAGGCGGTTGCGCATGGGTCGCATGGGATAGGCTGGAAACACTCGATTACAGCCACAGGGCCTTGCGAAAGGCGCTCGTCACTTGGGAAAACCGATTCTATTTGAGATGGCGTGGGTACGCCGGTTTTTTCCAGCATTATATCCTCCGGTTGTTAAGAAATAGCCTTTGCCCAAAGTATCTAAACCTCGGCACGTGGTATAGTAGCCTGAGCCAGCCCCGATATTATCCGCGCGCCCGTGTGGCCATGGCGTAATGATTCGAGCTGGGCCATGCAATCGCGGCGTTTTGCTTCAAAGTCAGGCATACCAAACCCAATATGCTCCGACGCGGACATCCCGGCAAGCCGCCCTTCTACCATGGCGCCGGAGGCTTCCTCTATACCGGCAACGTCCCCGGCAATAAAAATATTTTCACGGGAAGTGGCAAGCCGGCTGTCCCTATACGGCACGTAGCCGCCTAAAGCGGATACATATACCATCTCACAGCCCGCCTGCCATAGCAGTTCGGACAGGGGCGCCAACCCTACGGCAACGCATAACGCGTCGGCATGGTATGTTTTTTCCGTACCGGGGATGCCTTGCCAGTTATTGTCCAGCTCCCACACAACAACGGATTCCAGCTTGC
>Ga0123355_10005030_pt1 | contig 19264 bp, 11 predicted proteins | sample TergutEmb28metaG_3_FD_89872 | JGI IMG/M metagenome (GOLD analysis project Ga0123355, IMG submission 89872) | Embiratermes neotenicus P1 segment gut microbial communities from Petit-Saut dam, French Guiana - Emb289 P1 | ecosystem: Host-associated > Arthropoda: Insects > Digestive system > Gut ... | reverse complement strand
CTTCTTATCTTCGTCTACTTTTGTGCGGATAATCCCATACTCTTTATAATCAAGAAGCCCATCCAAGAGATGGGTATAAGCAGCCGATAAAGTTTTATCTGCATTTCTTTCCTCTGTTTCCCACCCGGCTTTCTCCCGCAGCAGTTCAGTGATACATGAATTATAAGCCTTAGAATTAACCAGGCTCTCAACAATTGAACCCATTTCTATGAGTAAATCCAGGTGCATTTTTAAAGTACTCATCACAGCTTTATCCAAAACATTAAGCGGAATCCTGCTAATTGTTTTTAAACCAAGCTCTTGCTTTAAAAAATCATTACAATAAGGGCAAAAATAATAGATAAATACTATTGATTGCCTATTTATGCTTCGTGCTGCCGCAAATCCACAGCGAGAACAAAACAATTTGCTTACATAGCGATTTTCAGGGATAGGATCCTTTTGATTTTCACTATGCACAACTGCACCGATGGCACTTAACAGTTTTTGGACTTCATCAAACTGTTCCCGGCTGATGATAGCAGGATGCATGTTTTCATGGCGAATCCACTGTTCCTTTGGTAGCATCAGTCTATGATGTTTGCCTTCACAATGATATTTACCCTGCACTACCATTCCGGTATAGGTTTCACAACGTAACATCCTACGAATGATTGATGACCACCATATAGTCCGTTCAAATTTCTTATGAGTAACCCGGCCTAATTGATAGCTCCTGTTTTGGGGCGAGGGGATACCTTTACGATTTAGACATTTTGCTATGCTGCGTGAACTTTCACCTGCAAGCTTCATATCAAAAATCATTTGCACAACTTCGGCGGCATCTCCGTCAATAGCCAGAGTTTTACCATCTTCACCACGGATGTAGCCATATGGGGGATTCCCTGCTAATTCGCCCCTGCGCTTTTTTGCTTCATTGGCAGAGCGAACTCTTTTACTATTATCTTTGCTGTACATATGGTTCATTAAACTTTTGAATAAAATAATCAGCTTTTTTCTTGCTGCATCATCCGCAAATGAGTCATAACAGTCATTCACCGATATGAAGCGCACATTATACATTGGGAAAGTCTCAAAAAGTAATTCCCCAACTTCAATATATGCACGACCCAGCCGAGAGAGGTCTTTCACGATCAGACATTTAACATCACCGGACAATATGCCTTCCATAAGCTTTTTAAAGCCCGGGCGTTGAAAATCTGTTCCGGAGTAACCTAGATCAGATTCTATGCCACACAAATTTAGATCGACTTTGTCAGAGACATAGTTTTGAATAATGGCTGCCTGGTTTTCTATAGAATCCTCTGCACGTTCTCCGTCATTGGAGATTCTGGTATAGCCCCATGCTGAATACTTTGTGGTTCTTGGTGTATCCGCCGGGGCTGGATTTCTTTTGCTTTTCCTAGCCATATTAAACCACCGCCGTTTCTTGGCTTGCCCGGGCGGTTTCGCAATCTTCATATGGCGCAGGAAGTTCAAAATCACTATCGTAGCGCAAGTTGATTTCTAAGTCTTTGTTGCTATGAACGATTATAGAATGCACAAAACCAATAACTATGCGGCGGTCTAAAGCCGTGAGGTTTTCATGAGCTTTGAACCGCTCTATAAGTTTACGAATTGCGGTATCGTCTGCCAGACGCTCAATTTCACCTTTTAAATGATCAATATGCTTTTCTGCGCTCTCTATTTGGCCTAGAAAATCATCACGAAAGAGATCGTACTCGTCCTTAGTAATAAGGCCATCCAGCATATGAGCATATGATTTTACAAGATAATCGTTGTTTTCTTTAATGGATTGCAATTCTTTATCAATCATAGCTTCAAGAGCGGCCTTTTTGCGTTTCTTTAACTCAGCCAGCCCCAGACCGTTTTCTACTTCCTCTGCAAGCAAAAAGCCGTCAACTTGCTTTTTGATAGAAAAAAGTACACATTTCTCAACTTTCTTGCTGCTAACGTTGTTGTTAGTGCAGGTTCCACGCTGACGTTTGTGGGTAGAGCATATATAGTTGATGTAGCTCTTTCCACTTTTCTTTTTTGTTATTTTTACTGTCATGGGCTGATCGCAAGCACCGCAGAGGATTATGCCGGAAAACAGGTGCAATTGGCCTGTTTCTGTTGATATCCGTGTATCTTTAGCCATTAACTCTTGCACAAGCTCGAAATCATGCTTGGCTATAATAGGTTCATGGTTATCTTCGTGTATAGACCAAGCTGCTCTGGGCTGATAAAGGTATTTTTTTACCCTGTAACTAACCTTTGTCCGCTTGCCCTGCTCCAAATGACCGATATAAATGCGGTTTGTTAGGATACGCCTGATAGCATTCGGCGTCCAAAGAGATTTCTCATTTTTGGCAAAAGGGGTATTGTATGTTTCTCCTATGGATTTTTTATATTCCGCAGGTGAGTGTATGCCTTTTGCGTTAAGCATTGTTGCTATCTGTTGCTCGTTATGACCAAGAAGTTTATGCTCAAATATGGCGTTAACCACTTCGGCGGCGTATTCATCCACTACTAACTTCTTATCAGCGGATTTTGTATAACCGTAAGCGGCATAGTTACAAACAAACTCACCGTTATTCCGCTTAACTTCAAGTTGCGATCTCGTTTTTATGGATATATCCTCTACAGTAGCCTCGTTCATTATATTTAAAAATGGAACAATAAGGCTGTTATTACTGTCTGACATATCCGCATGAAAACTATCATAACCGTCATTAATTGATATGAAACGGATTTTTTTAGATGCAAAATATCTTTCGATATATTTTCCGGTTTCTATGTGGTCACGGCCTAAACGAGAAAAATCTTTTACTATAACGCAGGTAGCCGCACCGTTTTCAATATGAGTAATCATATCCTTAAAAGCAGTACGGTCAAAATTAGTGCCTGTAGCCCCCTCATCAGCAAAAAACTTTACAATGCAAATGTCCGGGTTACGAGCGGCAAAGCCAAGAATTAAATCTTGCTGATTTTTGATGCTGTTGTTTTCGCTTTTATCCTTATCTCTATCATCCTTCGATATGCGAGTGTATCCAAAAGCGTTCCATGTTTCAGTTACATCACTTACATTTGTTTCCTTCATAAGCAGTAGCTCCTTTTCTTTATTACCACATTGCCCTGTAAATGAAAAGGATCACTGCATTAGTCCAAGGTCATAGTATCACAAATTCTACGCAGCGTCTATCAATACAGTTCCGTTTATAACAAATGGAACTGCTATAGGGCAATTATTTTCTAATTACCGCAATGATAGCTTCTGTTCGGAAAGCAGATAGTTTATGACTTTATCCTTTAATTTAACGTCTGTTTTAGCATAAGATATCCTTATAATTGTATCATCGCAACGATAAAGATATGGATTTTTAATTTGCTCCTTAAATGACTTTATCTTTTCTTCTACCGGAAGTGACAAGTCAATTTCAACATCTTGAATATCTACAAGATCGTTTATATCCACTGGTGTAACTTTTTTCGCACCCATCGAAAATCCCCCTCGTATCTATGACTTTAATAAGCCAACCACTGTTTTTTATTGCTTCAATATCCGAAAGCGAAAACCGTTACCTCTGATACCGGCGTATGTTTTCGACTTTCGGTGAAAAAGGAATGCGACACTTAGTCTCGCAACAAGTATCTGAACAACCCTTCTATTTGATTATACTGTGATCATTGTCAAGGTGACGAAGGAATTTCAATAAATTTTTTTAGCTTGCTTATAATAATTTTTTTACGATGATTAATCGTTGTACGTGGAATCCCACTAATTTTTGAATACTGATTATCAGTCATCCCCTCACCATCATTAGAGAAATATAACTCGTCAATGAGTAAACGTTCCTCGTCTGTAAGTAAATTCAAAGCATGACGAAGATCATCTTTCAAAACAGCAGAGATTACAATTTCTTCAACGCTATCATTTTCGCCGGGACAGTCAAATCCTGATTCTAAGAGCGATTCATAGGAGACTATTTCAGCGGATTTATATATAGTAATGCGTTTATCAACGTTAATGCATCTACCGTATATCCGGACAGTTAGTTGGTTTGTTTTAGGCATATGCCTCTCTCCTTCAATCAGTTTATAGTGTTTAAAACTGATTAAAGCGGAGGTGAACGGGAACATAGTCTCTTTTTCTTACGATACATAGCTTGAAAAAAAGTCACAGCAAAAGTATCGGCGTGTTTTTATTCCGAATTATGTGCCACTTTTATGCTGATACGAATTAATTTCAAGCAAGATTTTAACTCAGATTAGTATAAGTTGAATGCCTATCTTTGATCCCATTTTATAGTATTGATGGAAAACACATCATATTGTTACACAAAATAATGATCTGCCAGAACATACTTGATATAATACATGTAGATAAAATAGATTATAATGGTTTATTTTGAGATTGTGAATATGCTTTGTAATAATTAACCATTATATTGTAATAAATAATCGGTTTCTGCTTTCCGTATTTATCAAAAAAGCTTAATTGATAGCGTGTGTCATGTCAGGTTAGCCCCCTTATCTTAAAATACAAAGGGGATATTAGTGTGACATCACGCTATCAACTAAGCTTTTCAGTAATAAATAATAACTCAAAATATTAGTTATAATATAAAAGGGAATCCCATCAAAAAAGAAATAGGATTCCCTTAACATTCAAATATAAATAACGCAAATAAAGCCTTTCGGCTACGTTTGCAAATAAAATTCACGATTCAAGTCTTAGAGTAAAATTTTCAACACAAATAAAACCATTCGGATATATTTGCATATAAAAACAAAGCTCATAACTTGAAAATTTCAATACAAATAAAGCTATTAAGCAATAAATGTATATCAAAAAAGCATAAAGCTTCTTACTGTTCATCCAAAACTCGGCTCGCAACTTCCGATCAGTTCCTCTTCTCGCTACTTTATCAGTGAGCGAGGTATTTACAGGCGCATACAGTTGGGTGTCAATTCACTTTCCTGATTTTCGGTAGGCTGTGCTTCGATGTTTTTCCTTCAATCCTACCCTGACAGTCACTGGTAAAACCAGCGAGTGCAGAAAAAACCTGTACTTTTTGGAGACAGCGATTCAATTAAAGGAATTATATCACATATTTTTCCAATGAGCAACCCTTTTTAAATAAATTTTTTTCTTTTTTTTTAGGCTCTACGCCAGAATATGTGGTTGACACTCTCTAAATGGCAATACAGGAAAACTATCCCTGGCATACTCTGTTGCCAAGGCTACCCGCTGAATCAATGGGGCATAGGGCAAGGAAGTTGCCTCTATATACCAATTAATCCAGAGATTTTTTGTCAACAACACATTCCGGTGAAGAGCCATTATTCATTGATGATTCAATGGAGTTTATTACAAGCGTTAATTATGAGTTTTTTTAACTCTTATAACTTTGATAAAAAAATTATAAAAGTATCTCATAAATTCATAAATCGTTCTAATAATTATATTGATAAGCATGATTCCATTGAGAACTATAAAAAGAAGAATTAAATTAAGAGGTGATGGGCTACATTTGTTGAAGTGCATCTCAGAAGCCGCATAATAAGCCGACACTGAGACTCGGCTCAACAAATCTAGCCCACTACCAAATTAAGAAACCATATCATTAATCGTAACTTTGCTAAATTTATGAATTAACATATGCCTTATGCTTTGGCTCACATTAGCACAAGGCATTTTTACTATCCAATATTCTATAGATATCAGGTTTTGCAAATTAGCAGACTACCATTCAATAACGAATTATGGTATAAACTATCTAGCAGTGCATCACAAAGGAGAGTAGGTATACAGATGGATAAATTGAATGGTGTTGTGGAACGTATTACCTACTCGGATGAGGAAAAAGGATACAGTGTTATAAAAGTAAACTGCCAAGGTTATAATGATTTAATCACCTTTGTTGGAAATATGGCATCTATAAATATTGGCGCAGTAGTATCAGTTTCAGGCACATGGGTAAATAATGCTAAATACGGCAGACAGTTTAATGTCTCCACCTGGGAAGAACGTATTCCGGCCGGTGTACACGGTATTGAGAAGTACTTAGGCAGTGGGTTAATCAAGGGAGTAGGCTCCAAATTTGCAAAGGAAATTGTAAATCTCTTCAAAGAACAAACTCTTGAAATAATTGAGAATGAACCACACCGCCTTATTGAAGTCCCCAAGATAGGCAAAAAACGTGTTGCCATGATTCAAAAGGCTTGGCATGAACAAAAAGAGATCAAAAACATAATGATTTTCTTGCAGGAATACGGCGTTTCAACCGCATTTGGATATCGAATATATAAAGCCTACGGCGATCAGAGTATTACAATCGTAAAAGAAAATCCATATAAACTTGCAGACGACATATGGGGGATCGGATTCAAAACAGCAGACCAAATAGCCGAAAAACTGGGAATGGAAAAGGAATCCTTTCACCGCTGCCGTGCGGGGCTTTTCTATACCCTAAACCAGTTTGCTAATGATGGGCATTGCTACGCTCATTTTGATGATTTGGTAATCAAAAGTGTTGAAATATTAGATATAGAACAACCTAAAATACACATGGCTCTGGACTACTTGATAAAGAATAACGAATTAAAGATGGAGCCGCCGTCTAATGTATATCTGCCCCCATTCTTCTACTCGGAATCAGGTGTTGCCCGCCGGGTAAATCAGCTCATGAAAGCCGACAATCATAACACTTTGCCTAACTTTGAAACAGCATTAATCCGCTTACAAGAAAAGCTATCTGTTAACTATGATGATGTTCAGGTAGAAGCTATTAAACTGGCGGTATCATCAAAATTCTGTGTGATAACCGGAGGGCCCGGTACCGGTAAGACCACAACAACTAAGGCAATAATTGAACTATTTAAGCTATCAAGTAAAGAAGTCCTGCTTGCCGCCCCAACCGGACGTGCAGCAAAGCGGATGAGTGAAGCAACAGGAATGGAAACCAAGACCATCCACCGACTGCTGGAAAGCAAACCGCCGCAGGGGTTTGGCAGAAACACTGACAATCCTCTTGAAGGTGACGTGCTTGTATTGGATGAATGTTCAATGATAGACATTCTCCTTATGTACAACCTGCTTAAAGCCGTGCCGGACACTATGACTGTTATAATGGTGGGTGATATTGATCAGCTCCCTGCTGTTGGTGCCGGGAGCGTGTTGGGGGATATCATAAAATCCGGCGTAGTTCCGGTTGTGCGGCTGACACGGATATTCAGACAATCGCTTGGAAGCAAGATCATTACTAATGCCCATAAAATCAATAGTGGCAAAATGCCCGAACTTTCGGGCGGCAAGGATAGCGATTTTTTCTTTATCTCAATGGCAGCAGAAGATAAGTCTGCTATAATAAATGAAATCGTGAAGCTTTGCGCAGAACGGCTTCCAAAGTATTATAGAATCAATCCAATTACAGATATCCAAGTGCTGACGCCTATGCGCCGAAGCGAAACAGGAGCGGACAATCTTAACAGGATGTTACAGGCTGCATTAAACCCAAATACAATCTGTCTCCGGCGTGGAGTAACCGAATACCGTGTTGGAGATAAAGTCATGCAAGTTAAGAACAACTATGACAAGGATATTTACAATGGTGACATTGGAGTGATTACCAAGGTAAATACAGAAGATAAGGTATTAACGGTTAATTTTGATGGAAACGATGTAGAATATGATGTCTTGGAATTGGATGAACTGGTGTTATCCTATGCGATAACAGTACATAAAAGCCAAGGAGGCGAGTTTCCGATAGTAGTAATTCCCTTTACAATGAGCCATTATGTTATGCTACAGAGAAACTTGCTGTATACTGGCGTTACAAGGGCAAAGAAAGCTGTGATTATCATAGGAGAAAAGAAGGCTGTCGCTTATGCAGTTAAAAACGCTGATTCCAATGCAAGGAATACAATGCTTGCAGAACGACTTATTGGCGTAGAATAATTAAGTAACCAAAACAGATTAGCAAGGAGACTATTCTTTAGCACTAAATTTTGTTGAATAGGTTCTGAACATTGCTTAGTGTAGATGGGATAAACAGAGTCATAGCCCAAAGCTGACTTAGTTTATCAGCCTTGGGCTATTTGATGTTTGTGCGGTTAGCTCTATAGCGTCACGTTTTCAAAAAAACTTGAAAATCAGCCAATTGTGATGATGCGCTGGGATGCATTACCAAGACTACGAAAGCTGATGATTTGGGCGTTAAAGTGAGCTGCTACAGAGGCTTTCAATGGAACGTGACTCTGTAGGGTTAGGATTTAGACCCTAATGGGTCAATAGGTTATATCGTATTTTTCTTTGCATTAATACCTAATCCATAGAATTATTAATATAACGCTGTAGTCTTTCAGCCTTACTCTCGGGAAGAAATGGGAGTATCACTTCGTAAAGAATGTTTTCTTCTTGTACCTCATAGCCATTAACAAACATACTTCTTTGCCTTCCCCACATTGATACTCTAAACACTTTCTCCCCATATTTATTTTTAAACATATAATGCAGCTCTGCTATAAGGCCAGATTCAATCTCAACTGGTGTCAAATCAAGATAATTTAACTGGTTGAGCAGATCCGCATATTCATTTAAACGATAACCAGGAATGGTTAGCTTATACTCATGTCTATGATTTATTAAACAATATTCACTAATTCCTGCCAAGACAAATACTGCTGATTCCCTATAGTAGATTATCAAAGTTAGGTCATTAAAATCACCAAACTCAATAAGTTCAATATATCCAGCAGATGGATTTGCAAAAGCTTTAATACGTACACTCAAAAATACTGATGCAATAGCTACAAGCAATAAAACCGCTAAAACTAAAAAAATCATATTTTTACGTAAAATCATAAATATGTTCATTCCTTTCTGGAAAGCACTAAAAAAGTAAAATGTCTGTGCATAACCAACCCTTTATGTTAAATTTATCCAATTTATCATTTTCATAAGTACTAGGATTAATGAGTATCCATCCATGCTCTAAAATCGTGTACCTCACGACTTCCACGATATCCTTCAATAAACTCCGCATCAATATGAAGTGGACTTCCGGGCAAAAACCCCCTTTCATCTCTTTCTATAACCTCATCAGGATCACCGGATAATGTATTCCCAAGTATATAGCCCCATTCATCTGAGCGCTCCATTCTTCGGAACATACCGCCACCTCGATAATGATCAAAATAATTATAACGTGCATGTTCTCCAAGTTCTTCTGCAATAGGAATTTCCCATCTTTTCAGATTATGATCTTCAACAGCAATAATCCCATCAAGAGGTCTCCCGTTTTCATCGGTTCCAATAAGTCTATTAGTGCCTTCCTCATATTTTATATTACCCATTATTTTTTGTGCAACATGACCCAGCTCATGTGCCAAGCCCATTGCAGGACTATTAACAGCCGTCCCACCGAGAGGGCGAGGGCGAGGATTCCGGCTACCATCGTTTACTAACTCCCAATCGTCTGGGTTACTCTGGCGATTTAAAATAAGCCCAGATGTAGGATCCCAATCTATAGTTAATGAATTGCGATCCTCCTTCGTTCCGGGAATAAACTGGGTTAAATGCTTATTATTAAATCTAATTGTTACAGTAATTTCTTCGTCAAGAATTTCTCTTGATTGCGTAACAATATTTAGAAGCTCACGTGCTGTTGGAGATTGTTCTAAATGCCTGATCGCCCTTTCAAATTCTATCATCCACTCTTTAAATTGTTCACTTGCCTTTTCATATTTATGATTCGCATATATATATCGTTTTCTTGCTGCTTCATATTGCTCACTTGTCAGCCCATATTCTTCTTTTGCTTTTTCTAAATAATCTCTTGCTAATCTTATTTCATTTCGTGGTATATCAATTGAATCTTGACAAATCCTAAATAATTCAATGCAGACAGGAGCAAAATCTTTTTCTCTTTCATGTTGACTATCCTCGTCAGGAATAGCTTCTTCTTGCATACTGGAATGGGTAGATGTGATTCTATCAACATCCATGGCAACATTTGGAACCCTATCATCCCACTTGTTTTGCATCACGCTGTAAGAATCTTCAGATTGACGCCGTATACGCTTTCCCACCTCAGTCCAGTCAAGCCTATCTGAACTTGACTTAAAGCTAATGGGTGGGGTTTTCACTTTTGATGGTCTAATTATATCAGGTATTTCACTTATTCTTTCTTTTTCTTTTTCCTTGCCATAGTACATATTTATATACCTCCATCAAGTAATTAAGCAGTTATTGCCGTTTGGCATTAATTAATATAAAACGAAAGATTGTATTATCTACATCAAAAATCTTCCCATTCACCTAATGGATTTGTCTGAACTTTGATCGGGAAAAGACGAAATTTTGTTGTGCCGTCACCTAGTTGACCACTGCTATTACTTCCCCATGCCCATACGCTACCATCCGTTTTTAGTGCTAATGTATGATTAAAAGTTGAAACAGCAGCCACTGATTCCAAAATTATTATTGGGTATTGAATTATCCCCGGTCTGGATCGTGTGCTTATACCGTTTCCAATTCTCCCATGTTCATTAGACCCCCAAGCCCATAAATTGCCGTCTGTTGTGATTGCCATTGTATGGCTGTTGCCAGCGGAGGCCGCCATAACCGAATCCATCACTTTTACAGGTGAGTGCCTACTATTGTCAATGATATTCCGATTTTCGTCGTGTGTTGAATATGTTCCATCCCCAATTTGACCACGCCAATTTGACCCCCAAGCCCACAAACTACCATCTGTTTTTATTGCTAATGTATGGTAAAGACCGGCTGAAACAGAAGCTACAGAATCCATGATTTTGACAGGATTGGGACGGGCTTCTGTCGTACAATTTCTTGTACCATCGCCAAGTTGACCTTCTGCATTCCATCCCCAAGCCCATAAACTGCCGTCTGTTCTGATTGCCATTGTATGGTTGCGGCCAGCCGAAACATATACAACAGAGTCCATGACTTTCACAGGCGAACGGCGAGATTCCGTTGTGCCATCTCCAAGTTGCCCATCTCGATTACCTCCCCAAGCCCATAAACTACCATCAGTTTTGATTGCCATTGTATGACTGCCTCTAGTTGAAACATAAGCAACAGAATCCATGATTTTTATGGGATAACGACGGGTTTCTGCCGTACCATCACCAAGCTGACCAAAGATATTACTTCCCCAAGCCCACAAACTACCATCTGATCTGATTGCCATTGCATGAGAACTACCAGCAGAAACTGATACGACAGAATCCATGATTTTTATAGGAATATGTCTATTGTTATCATCAACTATCCGCCATTGTCTATGCCAAGATCCATCATCATCCATTATTTCACGTACCGTAAACGTTCCGTCTCCAAGGCGGCTAGAGCCATTTTCTCCCCAAGCCCACAAGTTGCCATCAGCGTCAATTGCAAAGGAAAAATCATCACCTACTGCTACTGCAATCATTTTAATTGACAAAACATCTCTTGATCTAATACTGCCAAATGATGGGGTACTATTAAATAATGGTAATATAATCAAAATCACCATCACCACACAAATATATTTTTTCATTTTAATACATACTCCTTTAATAAATTGTGTCCTCAGATTCTATTGTTATCAGTAAAATTAACTCTATTAGGAAAATACATTCTACTAGATTTGCCGAGCTAACCCGCTTGTATTGTAAATCTTTGTTAATATTGAAGTATCATTTTTTTCTAATTATGGTTTTGTTGTACCAATCCATAACATTGGGTCGAGGCCCTGATCTAAAATTATCTGGATTCCAACTAGGTATATACATGTGTCCCCAGTCAGTAGGACAACCTACTCTTATAGTAGTACCTGCACCTGTAAAACCTTCACGCTCAGGTTCTCCCAGTTCATTTGCAATTTTATTATCCCATTGTTCTATAGCTTCATTTTCCATAGCCACCACCAAATCCCATCTTCGATCAAGCTCTTCCCTAGATGTATCTGCATCGCTCCAATCAATAGGAGATCTAGTTAATCTATCATTTAAGTCAGCAGCAAAGGCTTTGCAGCCCTGTAAATGCTGTGCTACATGACTGAATTCATGCACCAAGGTCATTGCCGGACTCATAACATCAGAATTGTTTTCAAAAACAAATGCGGCTGTAGGATCCCATTCTACTATTCTTTTGTTAAGGTTTATTTGCCCCTCATCTCTAGTAAAAGCTAAATATTGAGTTCTATGCTCATCATTGAATCTAATGTGTATTTTAACTTCTTCGTCAAGAATTTCTTGCGATTGCGTAACAACATTAAGAAGTTTACGTGCAGTAGGTGATCCTTCCTCTAAATATCTTATTGCTGTTTCAAATTGTTCTTTCCACTCATCAAACTGTTCCGTAGCTGCTTCATATTTTTTATTCGCATCTCTATATTCTACACTCAACATTCCATATCGCTCTCTTGCATTTTCAACTTCTTGTCTGTGTGCATAGATATTTTCTCTGCAAAAGTTAAATGCAGTCATGCAAATGGGAACAAAATCTTCTTCTTTTTCAGGTTGACTATCCTCGTCGGGAGCAAGTGCTTCTTTTATACCTGAATCTGTGGATGCGATTTTATCAACGTCCATATCAACATTAGAAGCCTTATCATCCAGACTACCTTGCAACACCCCTTCATTCGCTTCTGACTGGCGTTTTAAACGTTTCCCCACCTCTGCCCAATCAAGCCTTTCTGACCTTGTTTTAAAACTAATAGGCGGAGTTTTCACTTTTGGCGGTCTGCTCACATCCAGCATTTCACTTGCTCTTTCTTTTTCTTTTTCCTTTTCTTTGACATAGTACATAGTTATACACCTCCAATTAGTCAACCATTATTTGCTTGATGCTATACGATCCACTTAATCCGTATAAAGCCCGAAAAAAAGCGGTACTGTGCCTCCTACCTTCTCCAGCTCCTGTCTCGCTGCCCTTACTAAATGCTTCATATTAATCTGTGTGCCGTCTGCAACCGCAAAATAAGCGGCTCGTAAGGCTGTAGATTTTATGACACTGCCTGTAAATTCCAAGCTATCTGCAAATAATTTCAAGTCCAAATCCGGCGAAATATTCTCTTGCGGCGGGAAAACATTTCTCCACATCTCCAACCTACAGGCGGCATCAGGCTTAGTTATGTTTATCATGTAATTGATCCTTCGGCGAAAAGCTTCGTCGAAATTGTTAAACAAGTTTGTTGCAAGTATGCTTATTCCTGAATAATCCTCAATCTTTTGCAGCAAGAATGAACTTTCAGAGTTTGCATGGCGGTCATTGGAGTTACTTACTTCGGTACGTTTGGCAAACAGCGCATCAGCCTCATCAAAAAACAAGATTACATTACTGATCTTGGCTTCATTAAACACCGCATTTATGTTCTTTGCTGTTTCTCCTATGTACTTGCTTACAATCTGCGAAAGATTAACTCGGTATAGCGGCAGCCCCAATTCTCCTGCTATAACCTGCGCACTCATTGTCTTACCTGTCCCGGGCGGCCCATAAAACAGCATAGAAGTTCCGTTTCCATATGCTGATTTCCAGCCTCTTTGTATTTCTATAACATGGCGATACTTGACTCTGTTGCATACATCCTTTAAAAGCTGCTTTGACGCATCAGCCATTATCAGATCATCCCAAGTGTAAAACGCCTCTACCTTATCCGCTATTTCACCAAGCTTTTTTGAATTTCCAAGTAAAACAGCGGAGCTTATGGTTTTTTCGTCAATAACCTGAGATTCTTCCATCTCTGCGGCAGAACCTATGGCAGATTTAATTTGCCCTGCCGTTAAAACGTACTTGGATGCAACTTGCGCCCAATCTATTGATGGATCAGTTTGATAGTCTGATGAGAATATTTGCCAAAATCTTAATGATTTATCTAGGTCGGCGGCCGGATAATTAATGCGGGTAATGCTGAATCCTGCTATATCCCCAAGGGTTGAACCGCTTAGAATAAAAGAGCCTAGATTATATTGCTCTATCATTGATAGAATTTGTGGAAAGTTAAAAAGCAAATCTGAATCTTCCATAGAAAAGCACAAGGTTATCCCTTCTATGAGCGCAAGTGATAAGAGTTCATCAGAAAGGTAATCAAGATTAATGCTTTTATAAATCCTGTCTAAATTTATAATAATCAACCGTGTATTTTCCTCTTGTGCAAGCCATTGCAGAGTCAGCTTTCTCCCACTGCCGGCAGCACCGCAGAGGATGCATAATCGTGGTTCTTTCCTCAAATTCATTTTTTTATACATGTTTTGTACCGCTGTAAGCTGATTGTCTATAAACAGAGGCTTGGATATTTGCCTATCGTTGCTTATCACTTGTGCATATGAACTAAGTTCACGGCTTATGCACAATTCGCCCATTATGTAATTAAGCACATTTTCTCTAGGAATCAATGGACGCAGCAAGGCAGGGTTGTCGGTTGGCTCAGGCTTGAATAACAAGCGGTTTTCAATAGAGGATTTGTTACCGAGCAGTTCAGCTTGCCTGTTTGGAAAGGCGATAGAGTATAATGTTTTCACATCTCCTAAAGTTGGATAGGGGGTATTTTCGCTTAGGTGGAGATTTTCAAACATGTTTTCAAAACCTCTGTCAAATGTACAGGATAAGGCACACTGTAGTGCAAAATATGTAAAGTGAGATAAACCCGGCAGTTTAAGTAATCTTAGAGTTCGTGGACTTGTTTCTGATCCGAAAGCAGCATCTTCCCTGCTTTTGATATGGGAGTAAACTTCTCCTAAGAACTTGGTTATGGTTGTTGAATGTTTATGAGTAGCAGGGTAACAATCCACATGGTTCATTGCTTCATCAGGTTTCATTCCGGCAAATGGCAAATTTGGCGTACAACCGCCTTTTGCTATTGCGTTGGCATAGTCAGCCTTGTAAGAAGCAACACTCATCAGGCAAAAAGATATAAAAGTCATCCAATCTCTTTGATATTCTTTTTCATTGTTATAAGGAACGGCATAATTGGCCGGGTCATAAAAAGTTTCTATGGCTTTATTATCATAAGGCTTTATTTTTAATTCGTTAACTAAAGTCAGCTTGCTATATAGATTAAATCCGCAAGTTGTTTGTTTTTGACTGTTAATTATGTCCATTATCATTCCACCTCTTTAACAAAATTTGTACATCATGCAATATCTATGCACTAATTATACTTGTGTTTATAATTCCATATGTGACTTTATCACTGTATTAAATGGTAATATCTGGTATAAAAGTATAGCTTGTTTTCATCAAATGTCAATATAGAAACTATAACACTTCAACTTAAAATATCTTTTAACGATATCCACGATAAAGAAATTTTGCTGTGAAATTATAACAGTTATTTTCAGACTGTGCGGATACTTGTAATAACTAACTGATTATTGTAATAACTAGTAAGTCACTATGCTTTCCAAATTTGGCGTAGTACTTTTTTCTTTTGTTTTTAATTCAGTTCCTTCACACTCTATGAAACAAACCCCGCCGACGGCGGGATATATAGAATAGATATATATAAGAATAAGTAATTAGAAACAATAGGCGCAAAATTCAGAGTCCACCGAAAGCCTGTAATTACAAGGAATAGGGCAGTACTACCCCTGCCACATTTTAGACATTCCACGATAACAAAGAACACTAACCACAAGATAATAGGACAGCAAAAAAGAATATCCATTGCAGTAAAATATACTATCCTTTGATGTTTTAGGCATTTTATGGTATTTATCCACATTTCCATGATACTTATTCACAAGCTTTAACAGCCTGTGCAAAGTCTATTTTACTGCACACGCATTAAACCAATTTTAAAACTGCGCCGTTTTAGAAGGTTACAGGCTTTAGCCTATGCTAATCCCAGCCCAGCACATTTTTCTTCAACTGTGACAAAGTATTGATATTTGCAGGAGCAAGCCGCCCGATATGCTTTAAGGATTGCTTTAGCACATCCAAAATAACATCTGCGCTACAAAGCTTGTATTGCTTTAGGACAGTAATAGTGTCCTTTATCTCAGTTTTATTTGCCTTTTCAGACTTTGTGACTTTCTCAGCATGGTTGATCAGGTGATTCAACAGCACATCTTTTTCAAATTTAGCTCTTGATTCAAAGGCATGGACAGAAAATGAGCATACATTATTCTCTTGAATAACTATAGCTTTAAAGATATTCTGAAAAACTTTAGTTATCGTTTCTACAAACTTTTTTACTGAACGCAAAGATCTACCTGTCCAATCCATCATCTTATTGTATGTAACCTTGATATAGTTCTTCTTACGGTCGCAGAGCCTTAAAAGGTTTAATATTATTAACTTTTCGCCTTTGGTCATGAACTTAAACGCATCTGTGTGGAGGATTTTGTAGTTAAGCTTTACATAGCCTTTTTTACAATCTTTTTTACATGCAAAAACGTTGTTGAGTATCTTTACTGACCAGTATCCGTGATCCTCGTTGAGGCTACAGATTGAAATAATGCCCTTTTCTTCTAAACTGTACAGCAGCTTATAGAAGGTGCTTTTACTTATGCAAACGTTATCCATTACATCCGTATAGCTGATGCCTTTAATAACTCCGTTTACATCTTGAAACTGACCTACGTAGATAATCAAATCTATTTCCTTTTTTGTGCAATGCTCCATTATTTTATTTAAGTTTTCAAGTGATATTTTCATAACTACAACTCCTTTTTTATATTTTTGATAATAAAATCCCCCTGCTGAGGCTTGCGCTTCAAAAGGGGGATGATAATACTAAAATCTATTTTTGGAATACTTACGATAAATGCATCTTGCTAAAGCCGCTTTATTAACGTATCTAACCTCACGATCACCTTTGTAGGGTACTTTAAATGGTTCTTCAAAGTTAATCCCCCATTTAAAGAATAGAGGAAACATAGTTTTTATCGGCAATGCCCCTGTTTTCATAGTGACAAAAGTAAATTTGGGCAAAGTTTTGAGTTCAAAAATATCAAGCAAATGCTTGCCTATCATCTGCAAGCTTTCTGAGCTGCCTTCTTTGCCTTTTGAGACTGAGCCACTTTGCACGGTATATTGTCCAAGGTTATCTGACAATACCTTTGCCGTTTCGGAGTTAGGAGCAAAGCCTGAAAATATAGCGTTTTGCGTATTGTCTATGATTATTTCTGCGCCTAAATCTCCATAGTTTTTCTTTAACTGAGCCAAGGATTGTATAATCAACACTGCATAAAGCTGACGGCTTCTTCCGGCGGATAGTAGCATTTCTAAAGATGAAATTCTTGGTATCGTTCCGATTTCATCCAAGTAAAACATAACTCTCTTGGACAGCTTACCGCCGCAGATATCGGCATAGGTCATAAGCTCTCTGTACAATTGCTGTACTGCTAAAGAAACCAAAAAGTATTTGGTTGAATCCTCTTCCGGCATGATAATGAAAAGTGCTGTAGGTTTCTGACAAAACTCTTCTGCGTCTATGCAGGAATCGAAACATAAAATTTGTTCAAGCTCGGTGTCAATAAACGCATTAAGCCGTGATAATGCAGTAGACATAACGGATCGCATACCTTCTTCACTTGTATTTAAAGCGGCTCCGGCGAAGAATCGGGCTTTATGGTCTGAAGGTAATTGATCCAAAAGCAATTGAAACTCAATCTTTCCTTTAAAGTTTGGGTTATCAGATTTTCCCAGCGTTTCTTGGATTAATTTTGCTACAGATACAATATGCCGTTCGCCTTCACCACCAAACTCACAGACCAACATGATAGCCGCAGTTAATATCCCTTCTGCTGATTCATAGAAAAAGGCATTTGCACCACGGTCGCTGTCCTCGCCACCAATAATAGTTTTGGCTATGATTTTGGCGTAGTTCTCAGCCTTAGACCGAAAGGCTTTATAAGGGTTGCCTTTGGCTTTTTCGTTTGCCGCTAAATCCATGTATTTGCTGGTCATAGCAAGCATATTAAATCCGTCAGAGTGCGCCGGGTTACGCAAGTCTATTGTTTTAACATCATATCCATAGTATTTTTGGGCTATAGTGCCAACGTCTCTTAAAAGATCGCCCTTGGTATCTGTGGTGACAAAACTCACACGCCCTGCCATGCAAAGTTCGATGTTAGGGTATAAGAAACATGCGGTCTTTCCGGCACCGGCAGCGGCTATCATTATGGTGTGCGTATCATCAGGGGCAACCAAAGCTTGTAGCTTTCCACGGATCATCTTTGTGCCAAGGATTGTTCCGTATAATGGCTCTCCGCTTGTTGTAGGCGCAGTTGATGTACTTCCTAACTCAACATGCACAGTTTTAGGCTCGGTTTCAGCTTTTATCCGTTGAAGCCCTTCAACAAGAGCCTGAGAATCGGCAAAAGGATCAGTTTTTGTACTTGTGCTTAAAGTTAGAGTAGTGCATTCTTTAGATCCTGTGTGTTTCCAATGCCTGTTATTGTTTGAGTTTTTATCTGGTTTGGTTTTCTGTGGATAAAGTGGTACAGAAACGCCCCAACGCCATTTATTAGGCTCAAAGAGTATTGGCACATAGGTTTTGTATATTTCTCTGTTAGTGGCAAACCGGGCATTTCCGTGTTGCCCGTCACCAACCTTTTTAGTTTTGATTTTGTTTAGGCTTTTGTTCGGAGAATATATAATTAGTGCAAGTATCGCAATAATCAAAGCTGCAAGTAACGCCCATGTAGTAGGCGAAAAGTTTAGTGCTTCCAATAATAAATTTACCTCCGTGTATTTAAGACGTATTAGCCGGTCAAATTTCAGAATTAAGACGTATTAGCTAACCAAATCTCTGGTTTAAGACGTATTAGCTAGTTAAATTTCTAGTTTAAGACGTATTAGCAGAAAAATTTCAGAATTAAGACGTATTAGCTAATCAAATCTCTGATTTAAGACGTATTAGCAATATTAAGCAAATTTTATAGAATCGTTTTCATTGTGTGACACATTTTGGTTAAGCAAATCTACTGGCTTTGCATTTACGGTGTTTAGCAAATCGAAACTCAAATCTTCCATTTTATAGTGAACCATAGTAGCATTTATACCAGCCTTACTTGCCCGAGATACCAAGTTACTAACTTCTTCACGCCATTGATCCGGCTCTTGTCCGTTCACATAAAAATTTATCTCTTTTATCGGATTTTCTGAACGGTACCTCTCGTTTAAATATTTTCTCAGCGAACCGCCACCGTCCAAGTTTTCTTCAAGAACAAAAAAAGAAGCCAAGGGATTTCTTGCGGCTCCTGATAGATGCTTGCTTTCTGCTAGTTTATAAGCCATACTCTCAGAGTTAGAGAATATTTTTATGGT
>Ga0123355_10005029_pt1 | contig 19266 bp, 18 predicted proteins | sample TergutEmb28metaG_3_FD_89872 | JGI IMG/M metagenome (GOLD analysis project Ga0123355, IMG submission 89872) | Embiratermes neotenicus P1 segment gut microbial communities from Petit-Saut dam, French Guiana - Emb289 P1 | ecosystem: Host-associated > Arthropoda: Insects > Digestive system > Gut ... | reverse complement strand
GTCCTTTCAGCTTCAATTTCATTTTTGGAAATAGGAAGAAGTCACAGGGTGCCAAATCAGGGGAGTACGGTGGGTGGGGGATAACAGCAATTTTGTTTTTCACCAGAAACTGGTGGGTGAGGACAGAAGTATGAAATGGGGCGTTGTCATAGTGAAGCATCCAGGTCTGTTCTCGCCAAAGTTGGAGGTGATGTCTTCGCACTTTTTAACGCAGTCTTTGCAAAACTTCGCAGTAGAACCCGGAATTCACAGTTCAGCCTGTTGGAACAAATTCTTTGTGCACAATCCCATTGATGTCAAAGAAAGTGATGATCATGCTCTTGAGATTGTGTTTCGCCTGTCTGGCCTTTTTTGGCCTTGGTGATGTGGGGCTTTTCCACTGGAAGGATTGTCACTTTGTCTCAGGGTCATAACCGTAAACCCAGCTCTCATCACCAGTGATTACCCTAGACAAGAACGTTTCATTGTTGGAGGCGAGCTGACGAAGTTCAGTGCAGACATTGACGTGCTGCTGCTTCTGGTCAGCTGTCAGGATCCTGGGCACAAATTTGGCTGCGACACGGTGCATGCCCAATTCTTCTGTCAGAACCCGCTGGCATGTCCCATAACCAACTTCCACCTCCTCAGCAATGTCGCGAATGGTCCGACGTCGATCCTGACAGGTGAGCTCTTGAATTCGTACAACAGTTTCAGGAGTTGTGCAACTTGTGGGTCTCCCTGTTTGTTTGTCATCGTCAACTGATGGGCAACTGTTCTTGAACCAGGTATGCCATTGAAACACCTGTGTACGACTCAAGCTTTGGTCCCCAAAGCCTTGTTGAATCATTTTGAGGGTTTCCATAGCACTTTTCCCAAGGTTGGCACAAAATTTGATGCACACTCGCTGTTCCTTTCTCTGATTCATCATGAAAATCGCCACGGGTCACGTACACAACTCCAAACAAACGCGTGTAAAAACTGCCCATGTCATTCTACCTACATGAAACTTGGCAGGCTGACTCGCTAAACATGGTAGTCCTACCATCTACCAATGCTTCACGCTACCACAACTGCTGTATAGATGGCGGCACCAGTACGGAAAATTTTGGATCAACCCATATATCTTTGTGAACTGAAAGGGTTATTTGATCGCTGTATTTTGATAACAGATTAAATGACCCTCATTTTGAGTTGCATAATACATGCTATATATTTTCCTGTATCTCACATACATTAGAAATATGGTGGTTAACAAAAAGCTGTGCATGTTACATTTTTTGGACTGTAATTTCTGTGATCATCATGCCTGATTTAGGGACACTGTTTTGTGTTATCTAATATTGTTAAAATCGATGATCTGCATTATAAGTGCTAATTTTTTTAGACTTAAGGTGGAAATGAACAGAATTGCATATTCTCTGACTTCAGATATGGGCGAGTGAAGCCAGACATTGTTACCTATGGCTCTGCTGTGAGAGGATCCAGCATTAAAGGCAGTTGTCGAACTCTTTCTGGTACCAGTGTTGCTTCACCTGTTGTTGCTGGAGCAGTGACTCTGTTAGCTAGGTAATTTTTCCTGAAACTGTATTTTGAACTCATATTAGTTTAGTCTGCATGCATAATCTTTGGGTTATTTACTTTGTGCAACTACACTAGTTTTCGTACCTTATGTCTTTAAAAATTCATAGTTGAACAAAGTATCACAGTGACTGCAACATTTAGAAAGAATGTCTGAAAAGTGAATCCTGAAACTTCTCAATCAGAATTGATGAGAGGACACACACAATTATATTTTCAATAAGTATTTTTTTGGAAAGTAGCCCCCTTCCCCCCACTTTTTTTTTTTTCTCCTACTCATTACCTGCTTTACCCACCTGCTAATTTCACATGTTATTTCACTTCCAAAATGGAAGGAAAATATCATAACTGCAGTGGAAGTCAATTCTAACGAGTGTTTGTAATAGCATGAACAATTGTCACTGTTACAGATAGTCATAGTAGCCATATCGATGTTTGATGTCATAGATATCACATACAGAATCATATGTTGTATTTTTACAAATATCTTACCATAACTAACAACAACACATGGTTCCATGAAGAAATTACAAGAAACTGTGCTAGACTGAAATTTTGAGTGAGTTGTTTTGGTAGATAAGAACATGGTCTAACATTAAAAAACTACCATGCTTTTTTTTTATATGGAGAATTTCTGTTTGTTCATTACAAACATGATAGAGCAAAGTGACTTAACTATGTTGTTACCTGTGTATACCGTTCACCAGATGTAAGGACTGCAAGTATGTGTCAGTTGAGATTGTATTGTATAGGCATGAGTGTGTTATCATTGGTGTTGCATCATTCAGCAGTTTCAGAATATTGAAATGAGACAGTCCTACTGCATTATACCTCACTATCTTATGCTTCACATGAGGACAGTGTGTGACTGCTATATTGTTGATACTTTCCTCAGTGACTATCACAGGCAACGGTACTTTGTATTTCTGTGAGAACTGAGAGCTTGGAAAATGTGAATGGGAAAAGGAGCAGTAACTGTCCCTTTGCATGTCTCTGCCTCCCTCTACACATATAAATGGTTGTTACATTTTTCCACCCTTCACATGTGCTGCAGTTTTGGTTCTCTCCTTGTTTCTGTCCCTTGACGTATAGTGAGAGACAGTATAACAAATATGTTGGTAGTGGTAATCATATTTGTATAAATTGTTTTACCTCCCTTCCCGCTTTCTGTAGGATGAACTCTGATGCCGTTGCCATTGGCTGCACTGACCACATGATCCCCCACCATCTGTAACCTTTAACTTCCACCCTTTTCATTTTACTACATTACCCTGCAAAAGAAATGCAGACTAGCAGGAGGATGTGAGGCTGTACCAGCAAGTGTAAATATGAGCAAGGTCTTCCCAGTTGCTTGTATGGCTTGTAAAAATGGAGTGATAGACAAACATGCCTTGGTATTGCACAGTAATTTTACTTTGTGCAACATATGGAAGTTGACAATGCATGGTTCAGCTGTCATTACATCAAACATATTAGCAGCCATACTTGTAGTAACATCCTTTCACTGTATATACCATATGTATCTGAATACATAAATCTGAATTTAAGGTTACCATAAGTTTCTCAGTAGCTTCTTTAGAATATTTTTTTTACAGTTATTCATTTCAGAAGGGGAAACATTTTCCATTATGATTTTCCCAGTGAAACTCATGGAAATTTCATGTACCCATCGAGGCTCTGTGAACAACTGTTGTAACTTCTTCCGCTAAATATGCTAATATCCATGTAAGTTTGGTCTCAAATGTTCTTTGTTATTAGCATTAATTGATTTTGGTCACTTTGTTGCACCATAGTGGAGTGTTGCATCGTGGGAATGCCATCAATCCTGCCAGTATGAAGCAAGCTCTCATGGCTTCTGCTCGGAGATTGCCTGGTGTCAATATGTTTGAGCAGGGCCATGGAAAGCTTGACCTCCTCAAGGCATATCAGATTCTGAACAGCTACAAACCTCAAGCTAGCCTGAGTCCGAGGTAAGGACATGATAAAGAAGGGTCACTGAGCTGAGAGAGACATAATGGTAATTCTTTGTGAACATTTAAAAGAGTAAAGTTATCCCCATGCTTCATTACGTACAACACAGTGAAGACATATGAGGGAGTGGAGGTAGAGCTCTGTGTGTTCTTAATCTCACCACTAAATGCAGGTAAGTAATCAGCTGAACACCCCGGCTTTCTCCCTTGGGAGTAAGTCCCTGTTACCCATTGTTTAAGAGGCAATATGTTCCCCAGTGGTGGTCGGATGCTATGTAGAAGATTAATCCAATTTAGGGGATCTCAGCAAAAATTTGCAATTGCCACATTTAAAATTTAGAAGCATATTTGTTCATTTCCTAACTATGAATATATCTTCTTTTACATACGAAAGAAATCTGTAAAGTAGATTGTCATTAATTTAAAACTAGAACAAACATGAAGACAATGTAGAGCAATATTGCACATGAAGTAGCCCATATATAAGTGCACATTTGAAGGTGTAATACATGCAGTGTCTTCATCCTTGATCCATTTGTTTGTTCATCCTACTGTTAAAGGTTAAATATATGAATTGGGTGACAGCCCTGCCAGATATATATGCAGAATTTTAATTTTCATTGCAGTTATGTGGATCTTACGGAATGCCAGTACATGTGGCCATACTGTACACAGTCACTGTATTATGGTGCAATGCCTACTATTGTAAATGTAACCATTCTGAATGGCCTAGGAGTGTCAGGCCGTGTAGTAGGCAAGCCACAGTGGCACCCCTACACTCCACAGTTTGGGCAGTACTTGGATATAGCACTGACTTACTCTGAACTACTGTGGCCCTGGTCAGGATGGATGGCAGTCAGCATTGCAGCAGCTCGAACTGCTGCTAACTGGGAAGGAATTGCACAAGGACATATTGCACTCACCATAGAATCTCCACCAGAAGATGGTGAAACAGAACCACGACAATCATCCGTGAAACTTGCGGTCAAGGCCAAGATAATCCCTACACCTCCTAGACAGTATGTATTCAGTGTCTGATTTTTCTTGAAGTTTAGTCGGGATTATATGGAGATTTATGGGAAATGTGTACTGTTGTGTCATATTTTCATTCATCAGTGTCATAGTTGGCTGCTTTAGGGACTAGAGTATACTTTTTGTTATTAGTTACTCTAACGTGTAATTATTTCAAGCCAAATATATTTTAATTGTTAAGTGAGCCTATTGAAAAGCAGCATATTTCCATTACACTGAAAGAGGCATTTCGGGTAGAAGTATTTTTCAGCCCAAAGTCTGAACTGACCTTCAAGAGCAGCCTAACTTCATGTTGCTGAAATTGTTTTACATCTTTCTTTAGGGGAATGGTGGGTGGGTGCAGTCACTATATTATGAAGTACATGACATAGTTGATAAGGGCAGTTCTAATAATTTTAATAATGTGATGTGAACCTACCCTGATGCCTCAAGTAAACATGGTTTGTTTTTGTCTACATCTCATTATTTGTGTTGTTATTTTCCAACAAACACCCCTGAATTTCTGTACTTCTGTAATTAGAAAGCACATTCCAGGAAGTGGTCTGTGACCATGTAGCTACATATACAGTTCACTGAATGAAAGATTACAGTTGTTTGTAGGTCCATGGAATTATGAATATGTTCATGTTTATCCAAATTTTGTGGCAGCTGTCCTTCAAAGAATTAAGGTTATAATTTTAAGATAAGTTCTTTTCCAATGTTGATCTGTTAGCTTTCAAAACTATTTCATTCCTCTAAAACTAATGGTAGTGAAATTTTATGAAATGTTTGTTAGATAGAATAAACTTGTAGGAAATTGAGCAATTTTACTGTCTTTCTTTGCATTTGTAGTAAATCCTTTCGTACCTTTAACACGATATTGTACTCATAGCCTTTATAAAGAAACTGCTTCTCATGTTGTTCTGGATGTAAACCTTTGTTCATTTTGTTAAATTTGATTAGTTTTCAGGAATTCTGTAATGCTTTCACAGCCAGGTTTGACAGCATGATTGCATCATTGATGTTACATTTTCTACAGAGTAAATGTTGGTTAGTCATATGTATGGGAGCAGTTATGCATCAACATTTGTAGTTTTACCATAAAGTTTCATAAAAAGTTAATCTACAAGTTACAAGTTTTATGATGAATTTACTTTTTTTAGGTTATACATATATAAAATTTGCAGGGAAATTGTGTTTTTAGAAGACTGTGAAAGTTTCAGCTGTTTCTTGATATGACAGATATGATGTTAATAAATTTGTAACACTGGTTCAACAGCAAACGCATTTTGTGGGATCAGTACCACAACCTTCGGTATCCACCAGGCTACTTTCCTAGGGATAATCTCCGCATGAAAAATGACCCATTGGATTGGAATGGAGACCATATCCATACAAATTTTAAGGTAAAATGTAAAAAACCATTTAATGGTAACTTCATATGCTTTAGCTCAGTACATGTGATTCAAATGTATACTACCATAGTTAAATAAAAATTGCTTTATGCACACGGTAATGAAGACATAAATTTTAGTCTTCGGTGTCTGAATCCACATTCTGTTATAAACATTTTCCCATTGCCAGACCAGTGAGTTTATTCTTCAAGAGCAATCATTCTGCTGATACCTTCATGGGCATGTGTTAAGTACATACAAATAAATGAGGTGTACTACCATATATATGCTTTTATTTATTTATTTATTTATTTATTTACCCAAATGTAAAGTGACCCTAATTTTAGACAACCCCCAAATAAAGCACAACTGTCAGAGAAAAATATATGTATCTCTGAATCAGGGACAGAGCCTGTACGAAGACATCTGTCATAAAAGAAAAATTTCTCTTAATTTGTATTGATAGAACATGTCGGTGTCCATCTACCTTTACCAATCAGTGGCGCTCAGACCACCTTAATAGTTTGTAGATCTTCAAAATCAATGTCTTCATATTCCTCCCACTTGCTGCTGCCATTCCTAACCTTTCTGTTGTCATTCCACAACATATCATCAACCAATCCAAACACTCTGTTTGATACACAGCATTCTCTGAATCCCTTCACAATCACGTCCACTGGGGTGCGCTGCCATGCTGTTGCAGTCCACCGACAAAGAAGAGTCACAATTGGCTTCTTGATTCTTCCAGCTGGGTTCAAAGCATAGTTCCCTCCCAGCAGCCACTCGCCGTACACCTGCTTTAGATGGTCTTTGACCTCTTCACCACAACATCTTAATACCTGTAGTTGTGAGGTTATCCCTGCAAGTGTGACAGCAAGGTCTGTGTTTATGGAACTGATTGTGGCTTTCATTTCTGGTATTAAATGCCCTTTAAATACATCCAACACCAGCATACCCCATTTTCTGTGGAGCACCCCAGGCCTTATGTTCCACACCACTGCCAACCAGTTCTTTGTACAGTAATTGGTCATCTGTCTTTAGTTGGCATCTGACAATGATTTGTCTAGGTAGACTCATAGATGTGGCAACTTGGTACTGTACCTCCAACATTACAGTTACTCATATATTTTTATTACCTGATGTTTTCTTCACTATACCTTTTGCTCTGATGCCATTGACAGTGAATTGGATGGCATAACAGTGTACACTGGGGTTTCGTTGGCATTTCGTATGTGTCTGAGGATGTAGTTGTTTATTTTGTGAAATCTTATTTTATGTCTTAATAAAAATATGTAATTTTATATTCTAGCACAACTTTATTACATAAAATATGACTAGTTAAAAGAACATAGCAGCGACATGTTTCTACTTTCATGAAGCCACCTTCAGGCTGTAACTTAAAAGGGCCTTAATATAAAATTGGCAATGCCAATATAAAATATAATTATAAAATATAAATAACACAGATAATAAAGACACGTAAAATAGAAACTTCAATATGATTGGAATTTTATGTACTGAGCAGTCTTGTAGAAGTTGTAAATGTTGTGATATTATTTAAGAGCCATTTCATTTGGATGATGGTAAGCTTCTGTCTTGGGGCTCCTTTTATGGTGTATATGGAGCGCTTTTCAGTGTATTAAGTTGGAGTGTTGTATTATTTTTCGTAGGAGATGGCTAGATGGAATTGTGATGCAATCTGCAACTATATATGGGATTTTCATTTTACTATGGTGTGTGGGGTGTTGGTCTTATTGTATGTTTTTGTATATAGTTATATTACTTACATTTTGGTGCGTATATTTTTCGGTGTCTTGTTTTTTGTATAGTTGATGTTGCTCATGTAGAATGTGGATATATTTTGAATTTATTGTATGGTTATGTGGAATTTAATTTTGTTAGTTAGCACTGATAATTTTTTATATAAGGTACTCAAATTTGTGTACGGTTACGTAGAACGTTTATTTTGGTGATTAAAATGCTGATTCTGTCCTTTACTGTTCTGTGTAGTATGATTGATCAGAAGGAGGCATTGGGGGGGGATGTTGATTATAATCTGATGTTTAAGATAGTGTCAGAGATATGATTGATAAAGATCATTTGTTTATCTTGAAGTTCATTTTCAAATGTGGCTTCTTTGTGAATGTAAAAGCAATCTGTAGTGTTGAAATATAGACACAAGTACCTAAAAATTCTTATTGCATGTCAGTGAAAAGCATCATGCATCTTCTCAAATTCAGCCGCACATTACTGGCCAAGTGAAGAAAGAACCAGTTTCCCACCATCATATATACACACACACTCCCATGCTGACTTTGAACCACTGCCACATTGTGTGTGATTTGATAAGTTACATTGATCTGTATTTTATCACATCACTTGTCACTGGTACTGTGGTTTATCTTAAGTGTACACACTCAGCAGTGCTTGTTCTAGTTCCTGGAAATGACTGTATTGCTCCACCGAAGCTTTTTTGGATGTAGTTCATGTTTATTAGCTTCTTTTGTTTCCTCCTCCTCCAAACATTTGTGTGGAAAACCCGGAATTATCTTGCTGAATTGCTGTTATTTGTTTTGTCAGCATGTTAATCAGAATTAGTTTAAAGTTAGTGTCATCTTCACCAGATCTCATTTGGAATACGTACATCTTGTACTTGTAGCCCACTTTTCCACACATACTGCAATGTCACTGGCATGATGGATGAATGAATGAATGAATGAGAATACTGCAGGATACTCTTTTTTCTCTTTGAGTTACATGCAAGACATTACAGAGTACACATTGATTTGGCTTGCTGCAGTCCAATTTGGTGCTTCAAACATGATGAATTCAAGGTGACCCCACATATTTAAACACCAAGTTTAAGGGGAAAAAACTTGTCTTGTATTTGGGTAAATACAGTAAATTACAATACAATTCAATAAATGCATGTGCACACACACACAAAACCCTTTATCTATATTGCTGTATTGCAGGATATGTACCAGCATCTGCGCAACAGTGGTTACTATGTCGAAGTGTTGGGCTCTCCCTTCACATGTTTTGATGCGTCTCAGTATGGAACAGTGCTGTTGGTTGATTCTGAAGAGGAGTACTTCACTGACGAAGTTATCAAGCTTAAGAAAGATGTTGACAATGGACTGTCACTTATAGTGTTTGCTGATTGGTACAATGTTACAGTCATGAGAAAAGTCAAATTTTATGATGAGAACACTAGGTATGCCAGCAAAGCCACCATATACATGTGAAGTTTATTTTGTTGTGTTGTTATAGTCGACTTTAATGTCTTCTGACATTTCAATCATAATGAGTACTAGAAGAACCATATTTACTTTAAAAATGGGATTGTCATATTCAACAGTTAACTTCTTTGATATGTTCCATCTTTGGCAAAATTAATTCGTTGACTATAACAGTTTACCTCTGCAACATTGTTTTTTTACTTGACTGACACAGTAATAATTACAAGATAAAGTTCCACAGAAATTCACATAATAAGGATCAAAAGGTCTGAAAAGAGGAGACCTGTGCTTTCTGGACTGCATAACTGTCATTGGTTTAGGAAAGAAAACTTAGAATTTTTAAAAAAATTGTAGTTATGCATAACAGAATGTTTATTTTATGCCAGATTATAAAAATTATTTATGTGTTAATGAAACTAAGCAGTTTTGTTTTATACAGTGAACAAAATGGCATGTAGGGAAGCATATTTAATTATCGTCCTTACTTTCCTGTGTATAAGACATTGCAATTTTTAGGGCTATATCTAAAGCAATAAACTAATTTTCATACACAGAAAATATGGATAATAAGCAGCAGCCAACATGATTGTCATTCATGCATAATTTAGAGACCTTAATTAACTGCTTAAGTTTATGTAGTGTCACTGAATGTCTCACTGTTGAACTGTGTGATCCGAAGTTTTCACAGTGTTGTTGATGAAGACTGCAGTCTTCTTGGATATGATCCCTTGTTTGCTGGTAATTTGTTACTGTTGTTTCATAGTAGTGTGCTGCTTCCATCTTCAGGATAGTCAGAGAACAAGAATTCTTTGATTACTGCAAAGGTGGAGGCAGGAAGCTCCTCTGAAACATGGGTGACACATCACAAATCAACACAGTATTACATCACAGAAGACTGTAATTCTTGTGTTCAGGTACCACTGGGAAATGAATGGTATGTAGATACATTCCATTGACTTCTTAAGCTACTGAGCATAATTCAGTAACACTAAATGTAAAAGGAAAAATATTTACACATGCACTAATATTTCTTTTATTTCACAGGCAGTGGTGGATGCCAGATACTGGTGGTGCCAATGTTCCAGCTTTAAATGACTTGCTTTCATCATGGGGCATTGCCCTGGGAGACAGAGTGTTTGAAGGCGATTTTACAATGGGTGACCATGATATGTATTATGGGTCGGGTACCACAATAGCTCGTTTTCCTGAAAGTGGCATTATAATTTCTGAAAAGCTGAAAGATCAAGGTTAGACTTCCCAGTATACCACAGATACACATATGAATAAAAGACATGGCAGTGCATTTACAGTGAAACCTCATTCATCCATTACTGAATAGTTCAGAGTACAGTGTGTGCAGTATAAATAAATATAATTAAAACTACATTCTCTCAGCTTTTACTCATAGAATCAGTAAGTATTACTAGCCCATTGTAATGGTGGTGTTATTGGCAGCTGTTACATTCGTGAGACATTTCTTGTCCAAATTGGAAAATTCAGAATGGCTATGTTGAAATTCGTATTTTTGGCCTCAGGCTTCTTGAATTGAATTACTGTACAAGATTTGAGGTTCTTATACCTGTGCTGCTGAATATTGAAGTCTTCTTGGTTGTAATGCTGGGCCATTGGCTGAATAGTCCAAGAATATGGCTGCTTGACCCTGAAGATGAAGGTGCCATTATCCTTTGAAACATCACATACTACTCATGCAGCAACACAGCATCACATTTTAGAAGACTTTAATCTGTATGGTTTTACTACACTAGAATATCTCAGATATGTAAAAAATGAAAAATTTGGGTTATTACCTGTTTGTGTGTGTGTGTGTATGAATGTAGTAAATTGACAGGACAGTAAACTTAGTTCAGGGGTACACAAATCCTAGGCACCAGGTCCCCTGGGCAACTAAATATTGTGTGGTAGTACCTAATAATTATGGATCCTCAGTATGGAACTTGCTTCATGTAACCCATTCGCCTTCCAGATTTTTTAAAAATTTTTGCACCCCTGATTTAGAGGATTGATTGAATGGTTTATATTAAGAGAGGGTAGTGAAAAATAGTAAGTGGGAAACATTATGCAAGTATAGTTTTTGTCTCTTTGCTTCTAGGCCAGGAGGTTTTAGGTCAAGAAACAGAGGCCACAGAAACTGTTCCTATCTTGGGATTACTTCAGAGTAAAGCTGCTGAGAAGAGTGGCCGGGTTGTTGTTTATGGAGACTCAAATTGTCTGGACAACAGCCATCTTCAGAAAGGTTATTAGTAAAATTTCGTAATGTATTCACCTGCCACAGTGGATTAATGCTAAACAGTTCTGTCATAAAGTTGTTTCTCTTCCCTCTCTTTTTTCTTACATTGGAATCACTTTACCTATTTCAGATTGCTTTTGGATGTTGGATGCGCTTTTGGAGTACACATCAACTGGACATTTGCCATCAATATTTAAAGATCATCAGTCACAACTCAGAAACAAAATCACAGACCTTCCTCAAAGGATGGAAGGAAATCACCTTTATAGGTAACATGGTGACCATCACAGTATTTTATGCCTTCAGTATTTCAGAGCAGCTGTACTTTGCGATTTTACTTACCTATCACCAAACTAACTAACTAACTAACCAACCAACCAACCAACCAACCCACCAACCAACCAACCAACCAACCAACCAACCAACCAACCAACCCACCCACCAACCATCCGATCCACTGACTCTCTGACCAGCTGACCAACCGACCAAAACACACTCACTGGGGTCCAAGTTCCCTTCTTTTGTGGAACCCAAAGCTTCAGCTTTATGTTCATGAAGGCTTACCATTGAACCATCTGAGCTAGTTCAGTGTAAACCAAATCTTCACATCACTTTAGTTCCACTTCTTCATACCTCATTTTTTTAGGATATGTTTTAATAATAGCCCCTCATTTACACACATTTCTCACAAGTAGTATATTTCTCTCAGGATTACCATTTGAAGTACTGATTTCTAGAACATTGCTCACATGCTTGGTACATATACTGTCCATCTGATTATTGATTAATAACAATATCAGTTATGAATTATGGTGCTCTTCATGAATTATTACCATTCCTGTTGTACTGCATCTTTCTTATATAAAAATATTTAGTTTGTCACTTTCTGAGCAAACACCATGAATCTTTCTCCCTTCACAATGATAAACCAAGTTTCACACACACACAGTAAGGGAAATCATAGTTCTTTATACTTTTTAGATATTATCTTACTGACAAGAATAAATGTAACTTTAATGAAGCTATAATTAGTTACAGATTCTCCTGCTGTTGTACACAGCAACACCAGTTTGGAGGAGATGCTAAAAGAAATACTTAAATTGTTACATTTCCAACAAAACGTATGACATGCTAAAAAGTTAGAAGAAACAAGCAATTCAGTAATAATAAATAAATGGGGCCATTGTTAATCTGATCAAATTTATAAAACAAAATCCAACAAGGGTGCTGTGTTAGGACGTTCTGTAAATTACTGTCATCACTTGTAGTCATGAAGAATCTAATTTATATATTTGCTGTAATTTACATATATCATAATTTTTAGTAATCTACTTTTCCTTACTTAAAAACAATGAACTTATAAAATGACCATGTATTTATATGTGTAAATCTCCACAACTAACTTTTGAATCAGTTTTTATGATATATGCTATGAATGTCATGCAATTACAAGTCACCTCAACCACATACTTTTACATTTTTTTGCTGTAAGAGCAACATGGCAGGCATGTGCACTTGTGAGGTGGGAAAGACACTAGTGCCACTTAATATGGGCTAATTTTTCAGGTATTCCAAGGTGCTAGAAAATCACATGGGTTCACCGCAGACAAGAGCAGTGCCTCAATGTCCACACCTTGTTTGGGCGCAGCCCATACCTCTCAACAAGTCTGCACCAACGTACGTAAGTTTCTTCATCAACAGTCATTCAAAATCAGTCCTTGCTTAGTGTTGGGGTGGCTTTCCTGAAAGTCACAGGACAGAGCAAAACAATTAAGAAAGGAACATTTTTTCCCTATAAGAATTAATTACGACACATGTGGGTGTGGCTGTGGAAGATCTGCCGGCTGCCAGCAAAGATGTTAATCTGAGTATGGGCAACGTTTGTGATCCTATAGTCGCTAAAATTTGTAATTGGTAAAGTGAAACAACATTTTCTAGGGCAACAGTGAACTAGCACTGCCTGTAATTGTCATAAATACTGATATCCAGTAAATTGTAATGTTCTTACACCACTGCAATATGTTTCCATTATGACATCTGAAGTTCTCATCACATCAGCGACTATGAGAATTCTGGGATGTCATGCCACTTAGGTACCAGTATTTCAGGGGAACATGTTGCCTTCATCATTAGTGTAATTGTTACTCTCCTACCTTGAAGATGAAGGCAGCATGTTCCTTTAAAAACCTTAGTACAAACTGCATCATCCAAGAATACAGTACACCCATTCCTATCCTTATGATTAGAAATCCAGTTAGCCTGTAATTTGGTTTAGAAATGGTGCATGGTGAGTACTTTCTATACAAATAATAGAAACGTAGCATTTTATCTCCAGTTTAAAAGAGAAAAAAAAATTAATACTATAAAATACAAAAATATGCAAACTGGAAGTTAACTCGTTTTATTCTTACATGGTTCATCTGGTGAAGAAGTTTACTTTTTGTATAAGTTCACAATGCCTATGATCATATGAGGCAAGTATGGTGCCAGGCAGATACCGTAAAAGTTGCTTTATTCATCACCTCCAGGACCAGAGGGTTGCCATGTATTACAGTTGCCCAGATATTAGAATGCTGTAACTAATATATATTTAAATGTGCCTAGCAACCTCTTGGACACACCTACCCATGTAATTCATCACTTGATATCCTGTCCTTTTTCCTCCACCACATTTTCTGTTCCCTTTTGATCACCACTTACATAGCATGGTTTGTTTGTGTGTGTGCGTGCGCGTGTGAGAGAGAGAGCGCGTGTGTGCAAATGCACCAGCATTGCACTCCTATATTCACTATATTCACAACACCGAACTTCATATATGCTCTGTTGTAACTGTCAAAACTGTTCACTTATAAAAATTTACCCTGTAAATAGTCTGCCTTGATCAACCTTAATAATGTAATACAAACATATAATTCACTGATTCATTCATTCATTTATTCCGTGGTCTTTTCTTACAACAGGTCCTTAGCCTCTTCCAAAGCGAGTTTCCCACAGAGCATGATCTAGTGCTTTTTCACTTTCCAGTAACCTCTCATTTCCAAAGGTCTGTTTCTTCTTCCTCATCTTCCCATCACTTCCATCCTTCCTTCTAACTTTCCTGCAGTAATGTGTTTTAGAAGGCAGTTACTACACAAAATGTGACCCGTCCCATTCACCTTCCTTCTTTTTAGTGTATGTGGGATATTTCTTCCCTCCTTGACGTTATGTAATACTTTTTTTTTACATCATCACTCCAACTGATCTTCTCCATCCTTCTCCAGCAACATTTAAAACTTTCCAGGTGTTTCTGCCCTGCTGTCTGAGGTGTCCAAGTTTCATCACTGTACAGAGCGATGCTCTATGTGTAACACTCTAGTAGTGTCTTCCTTAAATTTAAGTCTAATTTGCTGGTGAAAAGAATCTTCCACTTGTTGAATGCTGCCTTGCCATGGCAGTCCTGGATTTAATTTCACATATACCCAAGTAGTTTAAATATACCACATTGTGCCGCTGTGTTTGATCTTTCATAATCTGTATTGGGGATGGTTTCCTTGAGATTCTCATTACCTTAGTTTTTCCATATTCATTTCCATTCCATAAGATTTTTCAATTTCATTTCATCTATCAGTCATGCCCTGTAGTACCATTTCTTCCTTAGTAAGTAGTACAATGTTGCCTGCATATTTCACAGTGCAAATTACTTGTTCTCCTATTTTTAAGTCTCAAAACCCTTTAAGAGCTTCCTTGTTAAGCTATTCACTGTACAAGTCGAGTTGAATTGGTGACAGCATCCTTGTTTAACTCCTCTTTGAGTCTTCACACTTCTTGTCTGCACTTGGTCCACTCATACTTCAACACTCTCATTTATGTACAGTTTGCTGATCAGTCTTCATTTGTGCCAGTCATTACCAGTTCACTTTAGTAAGAGTTGAATTAATTTGGTCCAGCGTGATGGTGAAGTGCCTTCTGCCAGTCTATGTTAAAAGTTCATTCTGATATTATTTTCAGCATTCCTGCTGCATCCCTAGTTCCTCTTCCTTTTCTAAATCCAAACTGATCTCCAACTACATCCTCAATTTTCTATCCTTCTTTTGAGTATCCTCACTACTACCTTTCTGTATGTGCAGTGAAGCTGATTGTATGATGGTTGCTGCATTTTGTAGCTGTTTGCTGCTTCTTTAAGGCACTCATTGTGACTTCAGTGAAATCTTTGGGCTACTCTCCAGTTTCATATATACATAGCATTGACCAGTTGTATCATTAGTTTGAGACCATCATCTCCCAAGTTTGATTACATGCCCAGGTTCATTATAATCTTTTGTAGCCTTCTTATTCCTCACCTCCTCGATAGCTTTTTCCATTTCATTTTGTACAATGTAAGAGCCGTTCTCGTCTGTGTTTACTTCCTGTTCGGGTTTGACTTCTAGGTTTAGTTGTCAATTAGGTTGGTCATACAGCTCCGTAATGTAATTCTCCCAAATTCTCAGTACTTGTCTCTGAACTTCTATTATGTTACTTTTAGAGTCTTCAATGCCATCATTTTGAATCCCTGGTTTTCTTTCCAACCTACTTCCTTTATCTTCTTGTACATTACATCATAACTTCCTGTTCTTTAAAATTCCATGGTGTTGTCACATATGCTCTCAAAATATTCCTTTGTGGCCTTTAATTATGTTAAGCATAAATAATACACTTATTTTGTGTAATTGTACCGTCCATCAATAGGCCTTGACTGACTAAGGTCATTGTGTGATCATAATGATTCATCACCTGAAATTTCCTTAATAATACCCCTCGTCCCCCTTCCCCACTTTCTGAAAGCACTATTAATTATATCACATGAGATGCTCTGGCACTGGGCATCAGTCAGTGCGCACACTTGCACACTTAATGCTCAGAGTGATGATGTTGTATACAGTATTATTTATTGTTACTCAGCTACACTGCTTAAGATTGAGCTACACTTGCCTGTATATGGCTGTGGTTGGCAGTGCTGAAGAGGACAGGAACTCAGTCTTATTTTAGGATGTGTATAATGTGTGCACCCTGCCCTCTCAAGGGTAAAGTATGCCCTAAACACTCAGTTTATATGCAGCATTGCCTGTTATATCAATGCCTCATTAATGATACAGGCAAAGGCCATTAGGCATGGTAAAAAATCAGAAAAACTGTGGGCTTACAATCAGGTAAATGTGGTATGTTGGTTGTGTTATTGCCAAGAGATGTATTGTTCATAATCTGTAAAATAATTATTTGATCCCTGACATACTCTTATACTTTCTTTGACCGTAGCAATCTCTACAAGTCACAGAAGCTGCTGTCTCTTTCCGTTGAGGTGCCAATGTGGCATATGGGTCCACCAGTCAAAGGAGGTGCAGCAGGCCAGGCAGAGGGGTTATCAGGGGAGTTCTGGGGTTGGCGTGAAGGAACAGGGATTGGAGAATATGATGAGGAGAGTCTAAGTTCTGTCCCTGCTTTGGTTTTGATGCTTCTTTCATGCATAGTGGTATTTTTAGCATATCGATACTATAGGCAGCGAACACGACCACGTAGGAAACGTCCACCACGTCTTAGAAGAATCATGGCCGTTTTGAATGCTGGCCGTGTCCCAGCAGTCTGAGAGACTGTAGTGAAACAGTGTCTTCCAAACTGGTACATTGTGTATTATTGTTGCCAAACAATCACCCTTTTCATACATCATTGTCTTGTACAATAATTAAACAGTTTGCTGATGGTGCGTGAGAGAACACAAGTGTAATAAATTGTAGTGGTGTATGTGTCATAATTTACCATACCATAAATTGGATAGGCAAGACTGGACCAGTTATATTTATTTAAGGTGCCACACAAATCTGAAAGCAAATAAATCCCAGTGGTATATATAGCATGATTTATCATCATAGAATGATCAGGCAAGACTGAATAGGGCAGATTTATTTATCACGTCAGTAACACATACAACATCCATTCACACTACACCTGTATATAGCATCATCTTTTCATCATTGTTTTTTATTCATGTTTTATTGCCATTGCACTAATACATTAAGGTGTATTACAACCATTCTTATTGTGCAGTTATTTTGTAAACATCTGATTTTTAAAATGTTATGTGAATTTATTTTAAATTTAAAATAATACATAGTTTATTGTTTATTGTATAAATTCTAGCTTTAATCCTTGAGTGGAACAGTTCCTACCATGTCCAGCTGTCACTGTACTGAAACATTTGCAATACATGTATTCCTCAGGCATGTTCATCACAGATTTGTTTTCCTTTGATTTCTTCATCTGCTTAGACATGCCAGTGAAACTTATAAATGGCTAAGTGATAATACAAATTAGCCAAGTTACAAATATCCAGTACCAGAAAATTGTTAAGATGTAACCTCAGAGTTTCACCTATTATCAGTGATGTAATTCTCCATATATCCATTTGTATAAGTATACAAGGCTAAGGCTTGTTATTCTGTTGTTATTGTGTGGTTACATAACAGTAATTTTTCTTAGCAGTTACAAACAGACCAAAATATGGCAGAATTAAATATCAGTGAGAGGGGCCTAGGCTGTCATCAGTATTGCTGAAAAAGGTTGCCTCCATCTAGCAAGCTCTCTTCTCACAAGCTTCTCAAGAGCAAAGTATTTAATATAATTCCATTCAAATGTCTCTGAAGGACTGTAATGTGGATCGTTGGATCACTGGAGAAGGAATATGTAGAACTAAAATTTGAAGACCTGTGTGGCAACAAAATTTCATGTGAATGCTGCTAGTATGGCTTGGATGTCAAAAGTTAACCTGTCTTCCTGTGACATGACTCTCACACCACATGTAATTGACATCACTAAATTTATTAAAACACGATGGGTACCCAAAAATACAAAAATGACACCATAACCAGTAAATAAAATCAAAACACAACTTTTAACATCAGCTTATTAAAACGTGAGATGTCAAGCGTATCCTGTACATTTTTCAGCTGGAATTCTGGTTGACTGCAGGAGGTAATCTTCCTCATTTACCAGTAAAACAGAAGATATTTAACATTTAATTGGAAGATCTTTTATTTTTCAAAATAAAAAGAGACATTTCAAAATGTCTTCGCTCCTAGGGTAGGGCTTGCAGATTAAGATGATGATGGTGAGAAACTAGAGCACTTTTTTTTATCTCTGCGGTATCACTACCTATGAAAAACAGGTTAAGAGGCCAAAATACATATTTTAATATAGACAAGATAGTACAAAATGAAGATTATAGGATGTTTTGTTTCTATTCTGACCTTCCTTATGTGTCATTGACTGATATTGACTGTGATAACAAACACAACCCAAGGAAGCCAAGCAATATACAGTAAATGTACACCATCCAGTACCTTGAAAATAATAAGGAATAAAGAACCAAGAACGTGTGCTCATTTTTTTCAGTGACCATACACTAAGTGGGCAGTGTTGTCAAATTTGCACTGTGCATGCAGTAGAATGTTCTCAAAGCTATACCTGATTGGCTTTATTTAAAATTTAAAAAAAATGCTCTTATGTTTTAATACTAAAGTCAAGACTTTCTGGCATCCCAGTTAAACTTTGTCAGGACAATGAGACTGGCTGCTGAAAACTGGGACTGTCCTGGGAAAATTGGGACAAATGGGAGCTCTACCCTGATGTACTACAATAAACATTAAAACATGCACCGAGTACCAAGTTTCTTAAAATACATGTGTGTTTCTACATGGTTCACTACAGCTCATATACGTGGTCTGTTAGAAAAGTATCCGACCTTTGGCCGGGAAAAAGAAACTGGCTTACTTGGAGCGTTGGACACCTAATCACCCTCAAAGTAGTTCCCTTGGGACTCCACACAATTCTCCCAG
>Ga0123355_10005028_pt1 | contig 19267 bp, 13 predicted proteins | sample TergutEmb28metaG_3_FD_89872 | JGI IMG/M metagenome (GOLD analysis project Ga0123355, IMG submission 89872) | Embiratermes neotenicus P1 segment gut microbial communities from Petit-Saut dam, French Guiana - Emb289 P1 | ecosystem: Host-associated > Arthropoda: Insects > Digestive system > Gut ... | reverse complement strand
TGTGAGTGCGGTAATGAACCTTCAGGTTCCGTGAAATGCGGGGAATTTCTTGACTAGCTGCAAACCAGTTAGCTTCTCAAGAAGGAATCTGCACCATGGAGTAAGTAAGTAAGTAAGTAAGTAAGTTTTCAGCTGAAAAACAAATTCCAGTGCTTCAGCAAGCTCTGTACCCAACCGATCTTGCACAACATAACATTTTGTTTTCCCAGAATTGACAAGTTCTATCAAAAGAACTCATTTTTGGTCAACTGAAGACATTCATAAGAAAATGGCAGCGTAGTGAAAGCACTCTCTAAAGATGGCATCAGAGGACACTTCAAGGACTGAAAGACTCATATGGAGCAGTGTGTACCTTCTGATAAAAACTACATTGAAGAGAATAACATGGAGATACATTAACGCCACTAATAAAGAACGTTTTTTAAATTAATCTTGTCATTCAATAGCCACATGTCATACATCATTCAAAATCCAGTGGCAGCTCATGCTCATGAGTAGAGAGAAATGGCAACTGAGATTCTTCACATTTTGATATTCTGACATACAGTAAATCTCCATTTAAGGTTTGTTGGGGAAACAAAAAGTTTGAACAGAAAACAAAGGAAAATCAGCAATAAGATTTCTGACTATGGATATATTACTGAATGTCCAATGAGGGAAAATGTTACACCAAGAAACATCAAATGTGGTTTCCACTCTATCAAGGAACAAAACAGCACATATACAACACACTTGCAAGTGAATAAATCCAAAATACAATATCCATAGCTATTATAATAATAAGTACAATATCAGTCCACAAGCTTGTCCCAGACCTCACCAGCCACAATCATGATGCATCTTGGTCTATATTACTCATACATATTCCAACATCACGACCACCACCAGGGTTTCCTTTCACAATGCCTCAACCAAAAGTCTTTGTTCACTCGTTACATCAAGTGACAATGACCCATCGCCATAACAGCATGGCGCCACACTCCCTTCTGAGAGTAGTATATTTATTCCTTTGGCATGTGCAGAGTGCAATGATTCCTTGCCATTCTAAGCAGCTTCTTCCATTCCTCTCTGTTATGTACTTTTTCCTGCCACCCTTCTCCACCAACTATTCTTCCATCCTCTCTCACCTCACCTTGCCATCTATTTCTTGGTCTACCTGTCAATCCTGTTGTTCCCAAATTCATATATAATACTCTTCTGTGAATTCGACCAGCCTCGTGGTCTAGTGGTCAGAGTGACTACTAATCATGAGGTCCCGGGTTCGATTCCCGGCTCTACCGTGGGAATTTTCCCTAAAGGGGAGGACTCCCACGGTGACCATGGTCTGGGTAGGTTAGTAGAATTTAGGTTTAATGGCCCTCCTGACACTACATCCTCCTATATCACCACTCACATAATTGGGACAACGTAACTGCGTCTCATGGGCGTCCCAACCTCAGAAGTCGGTTACACTCCTGCCATGCCCAGGAGGGAGGACCATGAAGTGCACAAGGACATGTGGTGGCATTGGATTAAATTAAAAAAAAACTCTTCTGTGAATTCTATTTTCTTCCATTCTCTGTACATGCCCAAACCTAACCTAACCTAACCTAACCTTATTGTCTCTATTATAGTAGGTTTTTTAACTATTGCATAAATTTCTTTATTGGTTAATATCCTCCAATTTTCTTTTTCATTGTCATATACTGGGCCTAAACTTCTTCTATACACTTTCCTTTCAAAAATATTCAATTACTTTCTATCTCTCTTTTTTAGTGTCCAAGTTTTTGATGCATATGTTAGCGTTTTGTCTATTATTGAGTTCTGAGAGTAGTATAAGAGTTTCTTATATTCAACTTTCTATTTCTGTCTCTGTCTACAAACACCCTTCTCTCTTGTGTATGAATGGTCTCACTCCCACAGGAAATTCTTTGCCTGAGTCACATCTGGCTCACCTGACAAGAACTCTGACTACATGTTTCAGCTACAATTAGACAGAGTTCACAGATAAATTCATATCGTGGTGTATGGTTCTTAAACGTACTCCCTCGTATCAAAACACAGCAGAATGTATCCTGTAGATACAAACACACATTTTCAGTTTGTAAGGAATGATTAACCCTTTGACGCCTAACGACGACTATAGTCGTCGTAACGCACAGCTAACCTCTAAATATTGCATTTTATATATTTATTCAACAAATATAGGTACTGAATATTTTAAACATGGTATATACTCTCCGTTTTTTCCTCTTCGAAATGCAGTTTGTTTCATAAATCCAACCTATTTGGTTCCTGTATTATTCACATTTTATATAGAGGGTGTGCTAAAATTAAAAAAATAATTCCGGCGTCAAAAGGTTAAGCTATACAGCCTGCACTCCTCAGTAGCAATTGATATGTAAAATGACTCACCTTCTGTCTGCCTCAAGGTATAGCTTCTCTGCTTCATCAAAATTCTTGAAGTATGCTGCTACTTCAGCTTTCTTCAGTGTGTCATTATGTATGTTATGCAGACGCTTCACAAACTGAATCCCTGGATAGTCACTGCAGCGAACGAAAGCAGCCTCAGCTGTCGGGAAGTCCAGCCGTTTGACTGCTGCTTCAGCCAGCAATCGCCTTTGGGAGAAACAAATCTTTATATAAATTACTGCGTAAGATTTGAAAACTTATATTTAGTCCATGAAGTAAAATTCGAAAGATCATAACATGGAAAGAGAATAAACTGTCTCTGACCCCATGCAGAAGATCATAAAAGTGCCTCTAAGGAGAAACCTTGACAGTTCTGACCTTAACATTAGACAGAGTTCAACAGTCTCCTTCACACTCATGCCTCCCTAGGACCAAACATGCCAGATGAACTCATATCACTCTGAACATGTCAGCAGAACAAACCCTGTCTCTGCAAGAAAATGGATTCCACTCACCCAGCCCAAAGCCTATTACTTGACTCATTAAGCTATCCCAGCCCATTCTGGTATACAATGAACAGCATAATACAAAACACAGATAAGTATTTCCACAATTCAACAAAGGGGCACGTGGCGGCGCAGTTCGTAGAGGCACTGTGCTAAAAGCCGGAAGGTCAACGGTTCGATTCCTGATGGTGTCACTGGAATTTTCCACTGACGTAATCCTTCCAGCTGCACTATGGCCATGGGGTTGACTCAGCCTCTAACAGAAATGAGTATCAGGAATATGTGCCGACTGTCTTGAAATATGGGAGCCTCAAACTCCTGGAACCCTCAGGGCCTGTCCAGGCCTATAATGGGATTGCTTTATCTTTACAACTCAACAAACATTTGCACCCAGAAATTATGAGACACATCACACAGTAAGCCTGATACCACCTATCTTGTTATGACACTTTTCAAAATTTCTGGTATTGTGACCATTTAGACATTTGAAATAGGTAAAATACTTATGCCAGTTAATGTAAGATCATGGAAGTTGACATAATAATAAATCTTTCACACATAATTGTTAAAAGTTTCCCTCCCTGTCCTCAATATTTTATTTCCATTCATTAATTCATTTACTCCGCTGGCATGTGCAGAATGCAACGTTTCCTTGTCATTCTCAGAAGCTTCTTCCATTCCTCTCTGTTATGTATGTTTTCTTGCCACCCTTCTCCGCCAACTATTCTTCTATCCTCTCTCACCTCACCTTGCCATCTATTTCTTGGTCTACCTCTCAATCTTGTTGTTCCTAAATTCATATGTAAAACACTTCTGGGAATTCTATTTTCTTCCATTCTCTGTACATGCCCAAACCAATGCAATCTATTTAACCTTATTGTCTCTGTCCCTCAGATAGGGTAGGAGGGACCCATGAGCTTGATTGCAACCCTCCTAGGAGAAGGACACTCCAAAATCAAACCAAGGGTAGATGACATTCTGGAAGCTGTGGTGGAAGCAAGTCGTATAAGGGAGTAAACCCTCGTAAAAAATCCCGGTCCTTCAGGCTGAGGGTTTTATGATAGGCTAACCACCCAGCTAAGTAAAAAATATATGGTTACGATTTTCTCGGAGATTTTATTTGCATACTGTATTATATTCTCCATTAGTGTACCGCATAGGTCACACACCAGTGAAATGGTGAACAACTCTGTTTGATTATCTGGGATGGACGGGAAATAAAGAGGTCATTGGTGAAGTTACCATCAAAGCACTTTCATGGCAATGAAAATAAAGTGCAAAATGTCAAGTCAAAATAACTGCTCTCTGGTTTGAAACCTGAAGTCAATTATATAACCACTCAACCGTAACATTAGAACACACAAATAAAAACTGCATGTAGTTATAAAAACTGAAGGTCTCCCTGCAATATGCCATGCAGGGACAGAGGAAAGGCAGAGGTGTAATTTTTATGTAAGAAAAGAAAAGGAAAAGTGATCCCGTTGCAGGCCCGGTGTGGCCCAGAGGGTGGGTAGAGGTATAGCTCTACTCTTCCATGACTGCGGCAGTAGAAGTGGTCAGCAGCACACCCTGGCCGCACTTTACCCCCAGGAAAGACCTGGTACCCATTCTACAGGAGGCTGGGTGGGCCCCAGGGCCGGTCTAGACGGGCTGAAAATCTCATCTCCACCAGGATTCGATCCTGGACCGTCCAGCCCATAGTCAGTCGCTATACCGACTGAGCTACCTGGCCCACAATTTTTATATACTATATATATATAAAATGCAGCCATCTTTATCTCCTTGTACAAATCACAACAAAGCATAGGAAACTTAAACGACTACCATTTAAATGCCTTTGCCACCATGGCGAATCTACATTGACCATACAGAGAACACCTCACCCTCAAAGACGCCACTACCAGATATCAAAACAGCAGATCTTCCACCCAACATTCAAAGCAATTTTATTATTATGATTAATACTCAATATGTAAAATATCGCATCTGAATTTTATCTTAACAATACATTTTATATAGAATTACCATGAATATTTTAACTACTATTTGTAATATGAGATCTCATAACTTTCCAAGCACCAACAACTGTACATAAAAACCACTCTGAACACTAGCCTGAAGATAGTTCTGTATACGAGCCAAAACATGTAGCTAGAAATACAACTAATACTTCTAATAAACTGAGAGTTGTGTATGACCGTATAATTTTATAATTTTACTCTACATATATTCAGCCGAGGTGTGATCTACCCATTTTCAACAATGGTTTCAGAAGGGGGTGCGCGATCAACTCCATGCCCCTTCTGCTTTAACCCTCGGAAAAAGCCCCAGTACCCATTGTGAGGTTTTATATACCCCTCAATAAATTTGTCATATAAGGAAAAATAGAAGAAAAATGTCTGTGGATAACCCACAAAGCCAACTCAGTACATTTTAATTTCCACCATGTACAGTTCAACGTTAGATATTTACCAAAGCCTCGGATGCGGATTCTCTTCAATGAAGGTAGTAGCCTCTGCGGTGCCAACTTTCTCCAGCAAGTCACGAGTGTCCCTTAGGGACTTCACTTCTAAATCCAGCAGATGCTCTGCTCTGGGATGTTCTGGATTTTGCATTATCTCATCCATCAACACTGCTCTGATCTCAAGTTCCTGTAATGTTACAAATAAAGACTTCTAATTACCAAAGATGTGATAAAAGGGTGTAAAGTGGCAATACAATCTGCACTTCAAATGTATGGCCAGTTGAGGAAAGTAAACACCAACTCAAATAAGAGCAAATAACGTTACTGTCTTCAGAATATGTTATTGGCCTTAAAAACAAGTATGTAATGAACAAACAAATATACATCAGCACAACAATTATTTATTGGATCATATAGGCCACATGTTTCGACCTGTTAACAGGTCATCATCAGGCCTCCAGGAGAACAAGTCAAAGGTACTGTTAAGAAATTGGGATCCCAATATTATTTACAGCTGTAAACAAATATAAAATCTAGTACTGGATAAAATATAATACATACATTATCTAGTTAAAACAATTAAAACATGAGTGGGTACGTATGGGTGAGGAGAGGGGGTTGTATATGGTCTTGCTGGGGAAACCGGAGGGAAGGAGACCACTGGGGAGACCTAGGCGTAGGTGGGTGGATAATATTAGGACGGATTTCCAGGAGGTGGGACGTGGATATATGGACTGGATAGGGCTGGCCCAGGATAGAGAAAGTTGGTGGACACTTGTGAGTGCGGTAACGAACCTTCGGGTTGCGTGAAATGCGGGGAATTTCTTGACTGGCTGCAAACCAGTCAGCTTCTCAAGAAGGACTCTGCACCATGGAGTAAGTAAGTGGGTATTTGACACCTAGGACAGTGTTTATCAACATCAAATTGTTTGTTGACGTGTTAACAGGTCAAAACATGTAGCCTATTACTCCAACAAATACTTGTTGTGTTGACGTATATTAGTGTATTCATTACATACTTCATTAGAGCACTTTGTAATGCCTTCTCTAAACTTACAAACAAGTATGTTGTTATGTTGTCATATTGTTATTGGTTGTTTTAAGTATTTTCTTCATCTGGAACCATTGTAAAAATTTTGTAATGCTCTACTTGTTTCACCTGAAAAGAACAGATGTAGCCAGAGCTGAGTATGGGCTCCTCTGGTTCAAGACCTCGTAAAATGTACATTCGTGTCTTCTCCATGATGGCCAGCATCTCAGGATTGTCAGAAGCCCACTTCATGGCCCACACATCTTTTCTTTCAAATTTGGACAGTTCTCTACTGTTGTTGTTACCCATAAGTGAAATATCCAGAGCATCTCCTAGACCTGGCAACGAACTGGATGAAGAAAGCAAAGGAGATTCCAGATCCAGAAATGTTAGTACACCTGTCATGTCAATTATTGACAAACGCCTGTAACAATAGAAACATGACTTGTATAGTACAGTGATATCTCGGCTAACGAGTGACCCTGCTAACGAATTTTTCGGCTAACGAAGATTTTTTTCGCTGTTTTTCGGACTCGGCTAACGAATATAGATTCAGCTAACGAATGTTTTAGTGGATGCGTGTGCTAACATAAAGCAGCAAATACGAATGGTCGGGCCATTCCAGGAGCTTATCTTTTCCGTCTGTATGTGTGTTTCGGCTAACGAAGATTTCGGCTAACGAATGTGATTCCGGAACAAATTATCTTCATTCGCCGAGGTATCATTGTATTTGATTCTGGTTTTATGCATAATGGATAACACAGAAAAAAACATGCAAGAAGCAGCAATTAAATAATCTAATGCATAACGACACTGTAGCAACTGGAGAGGTTATGCAGCATAAAATGACGGTAACAGGTGAAAGTTTGGAAATAGTTATGACCACTGACAAGGTGACCTCACCATACATTCATTTCATGCAGTTTAAACAAAAGGTATAAAACCAGGATATTTATGATGATTAAATAGAAATACCAAATTTATCATACAAGGGCGATTCAATAAGTAAGTTACAAATCATGATTGAAAAGAATAGAATGGAGATAATGACATACAAACAACATTTATTTTTCAACGTAATCTCAATACAAATTTAAACACTTGTCCCACCGTTTCACAAGTCCCTGGAAACCTGCAGCGTAAAATTCTATTGGTTGCTGTCTGAACCACGCATGCACTGCTCTTTCAACCGCATCATCGTCAGGAAAGCGTTCTCCCGAAAGATGCATCATGTTGTAAGCCTGGCCACGTGAACAACCAATAGCGGTTGCTACAACGTTGACGGTGACCCTCCTCTCTGCTCGGATGATGTCTTCGATGCGCTGCAACGTTTCCGGCGTGGTGATCTCCACCGGCCAACCGGCTCGATGTTCGTCTTCGATACTTGTCCGCCCTCCCGCGAACTTCTGCACCCAATTATGGACTGCCTGACATGACAGGCAATGTTCACCGTACATGGGCAGCATTTCTTTGTGGATATCCTTTGCTTCCATTTTTTTGGCCCACAAAAAACGCACGTCACGCTGCTCTATCATGGTACATGCACTCAGGGGCGCCGCCATCTCGTGACAGCTGCTACGTCTGTACAGTCATGTGCATACCGATCATTGTGCGTCACAATAAAACTAGATAGTGCTGCTATTTAGCGGTGACAGTTTCCCGCACTTAATTCAAAAACGTAGGTCACAACTTGGATTTGTAACTTACTTATTGAATTACCCTCGTATTTACATAAAGCTGACCTAATTTATGGGAACCAAAATACAGCCTTGTACCTACGTGGTATTGCAGTTGATAGCAAGCTTGTATGGACGACAGTTAAGGGTGTAACGGTTGGTAAGAGCAACTTGAGGCAAGGAATAACGTTGTAACGACCCAGATTCACGTCCAATAACTAGTGCTTTCTCTGAGGCAGCCAAGCAGCAAATAGGATCAGCAGTTGCTTGCATGTTGGTTGTTGGTTGCTGGCAACAAGGAAGCAATATTACAGCTGAAATCAGCAAATTCTTGATTATCAGAAACACAACAGAACTAAATGTGCTTCTCATAGTTGGATGCAAAATGCTACAAACTCTTATTCTTATAATAAAACCAACGAGATACACAAATTTCTCAAATTTATTTTTCGAATAAAACTCTATATGTTTCGGACAGTTCCTCTGTCCATCATCATGAATTTTTCACTGTACATTGTACTGAATGTCAAATGCTATAAACTGTTCATAAAATGTGTACAACTACAAACAAAGCAATCTTCTTTGACATACGGCACAGGCCGGATGCCCTGGGACATCTGTGATCATCATCATCAGTTCATCCAGCCATATGTTGATGTAGAAGATCAAATGAAACCACAAATCTCTATTGCATCCATCCAAATGGATTGTTCACACAATAGCATCTCATGTTACACAAACTATTCAACTGAATACTGCCCAGTAAGCCAACCAACATACAAAGGCATACTCAAGAGTTCCTGGATTGAACTGATTCCAAAACATACACTTACATTCAATAGTGGTCATCGTCATCCTCTTAAAAGTTTATGTAAACGTAAAGCAATCCCATTACAGGCCTGGAGAGGCCTTGACGGTTCCAGGATGTTGAGGCTCCCAGATTTCAAGACAACTGGCACATGAAGGTGGTAAGGTTGTCAGTTCTACTCACTCATCATGCTTACCCACAGAAAATATACCCGGTACTCATTTCTGTTAGAGGCTGAGTCGACCCCAGCACCATAGTGCGGCCGGAAGGATTATGTCAATGAGAAATTCCGACACCATTGGGAATCAAACCCGCGACCTTCCGGCTTGTAGCACAGTGCCTCAACCAACAGCACCACTGCTCAAACAACAGCACCACCGTTCAACCAACAGCACCAACATTCGAGCAATAGCCCCACTGCTCAACCAACAGCACCACCACTCAAGCAAAAGCACCACCGCTCAAGCAACAGCACCACCGCTCAAGCAACAGCACCACCGCTCAAGCAACAGCACCACCGCTCGAGCAACAGCACCACTGCTCGAGCAACAGCACCACCGCTCAAGCAACAGCACCACCGCTCAACCAACAGCACCACCGCTCAACCAACAGCACCACCGCTCAACCAACAACACCACCGCTCAAGCAACAGCACCACCGCTCAAACAATAGCACCACTGCTGAACCAACAGCACCACCATTCGAGCAACAGCACCACCACTCAAGCAACAGCACCACCGCTTGCCCCTAAAAGTTTATGCAATGTTTCAAAATTTATGCCACTGCTGCAACACTGCTGGAACTTATTCCTAGTAACCACATGTATGATGATCAAAAATTGTTCCTGAATTTCAGGAACATCCTAAAAATGATGTAATTGTAGGTATGGTTTCATTCTTGGAAACAAGAACAAATCAAAAGGGGCTAAATCAGAAGTTGAATGAGTGTGAAAGACTGCAGCCATATTTGTAGTGGCCAAAAACTGCTGCACTGACAAAGCACTGTTTGCTGGTACAGTGTCATGCTTGACCAACCAGTCATGGTTCCACCACAGTTGTGGACATTTTTGGCAGACTTGCTCCCTCAGGTGTTGCAAAACGTCACAATAGTAACGGTGGTTAATCACATGGATTGGAGGAAAATATTCCTGACCAACAACAACCACACAGTCAAAAACAATCACCCAAATGCTCTGGATGTTTGAATTGACTTTCTTCACTTTCTTCAGTTGGGGAGGGGATGGGCTTTTCCTATGACAGGACTGGTGTTTCTTTCCTAGATCATCACAGTGAATCCAGATTTTGTTTCCTGTGTTTCTGATACAGCTGTCCTGAGTCTGAAGCAAAACTTCAGGCAAATGTGTTGTTCCTTCAAATCAGTCATGGATTGCACTTTTCATGCGCAATGATAAACAACAGAATGGAGGCAGTGCAGAAGGTTATGGATGCAAAACTGAGACTAAGAATAGCGATATTGAGGTGCCTACTGTTTGAAAGCTGCGCTACTTGCTGCTCTTGTCCTAGCAGAAAGCTTGGGAACTTCTGGACATGCCTTCATATATCGCAGGTCAAAAATTCTCAGTCTTTTTCAGCTACTGGATAAGTTTTGTATGCAAAACATTTACTAAAATTAGCAAGAGAATGTCCATTCTAGTGTCATGTGCAAGTTACCACTATTGTTCATAGGTCTACATAATATTTCACATTCTGCTTCACAAATAAACGCAAAAAAAAAAAAAAATAATAATTAAATTTTAAGAAACCCTGACAGATATTAATGTAACAGATATTTTTTGGTAATTGACATTTTTCATCACAAAATTTCCATTTGGGGAAAGCATTTAATAAAATTGGATTTGAATTACAGAACGCTTACGGATTCTGCGCACACTGTTAAACAAACTAAGAAACAAAGAAACATAACCAGACTTTAAACCCAAATCACCTCAAAATAATAAAAAGAACATATCTTGGGATTCCAAAAAACCTTCACAAACAAAAGAACAATAATGTTCCAGGACATAGGGCATGAGCATAGCAAATAAACCTACATGGATTCTGAAGTATATGAAACCAAAGCACAAGTTTCACTGACCTCATGAGATCTATCAAGGTCCTGTATCACTTCTGCAACTCCAGACGGTGTATCATCAATATGATAGAGCCTCTCCTTGCGCTGCCGTGAACCTAAAACCACAAAACGAATTTCAGGACACCCATACCAATACCTCAAGTATAGTTTTGTAATTTATGAGTACGAATTTTTAATCCGACAGAACTTCAGAATAATGTACAGATATTCACTGCAGCAGATTAATAAATTTAGCATTAAAAAGCAAAAAAAAACACAAACACACAAAAAAACAACACACACACACACATCACAATTTTCTCACATTTTGAAAACCCTGATGTTAGTATAGCAGCTAATTTGGAAGGTTTCTTTCTGTCTTAACATGAATTCAAGCATTTGAAGGTAGGTTTACGAACTTGTCCAAGAACTTATCATTTCATAACGTCAGTACTTAAGTTCCATGGTAGTACTCAGCAACAGTATGTCACGTTGTGACATGTTCAGAAATTTGCATGTCACCCCCACATTTTTAGTGTAGTCGGTATAGCGACTGGCTACAGGCTGGATGGTCCGTGGATCGAATCCCGGCGGGGGCAAGATTTTCCGCACCTGTCCAGACCAGCCCTGGGGCCCACCTAGTCTCCTGTACAATGGGTACCGGGTCTTTCCTGGGTGTAAAGAGCAGCAGGGGTGTGACACTGACCCTTCACCCCCTTCTAGTGCCATGATCAAGAAAGAGTAGAGCTATACCTCTACTCCCCTATGGGCCGTACGGCCTGTACAGAGCCTCAGTGCCTGTACAAGGGTGCACTTTACCTTTCTTTTACTCCCATATTTTAATATACTTCTAAAATTGAGAAAATATCAGCAGAAAACACAAGTATTTTAACTGAACGTACTTCGTTTGTTTTGTGTGACACAAGCTGTTCGTTAAGTGATAGAATTCTGGGTTTCCACACTGAGTAACATCACAGGTTACACTGAGAATTTGGAGGAAAATGGTGCCTCTGCCAGGATAATGAAATTATGTCCAGCTTCAACTCCAGCATCTACCCAGACATAATTCCATCAGCCTGAAGATAGAAGGAAGAAGCCCTTCCAAAATGTCAATATCAGAATCAAGAAGCCCAACATCTTATCAATACCCATCATAAAAGCATAAAAATAAATTTGCTTTTAGTTTTTTGTGATTATTAATTAAAGAAATATGTAACATGTTCAAGTCTAGTGGTACTATGGTTATTTAAATTAACAGCTGTAGGAATACAATGTACGGTGCCTGAATTATGCATATCCGCAACTAACTACATCATATTATTAGAAGCATACCGGTCATACTGAGAGTTGACCGTGACTTGGGTGTCCTGTAGTGCCACAAGAGAAAGTTGTCTCGTGAAGCAGCAAACACGTGGGACGAGTTCATTGATATCCACAGAGGTTCGATATCCATGTATTTTGCTGTAGGACGAATTATTCAAACATGACAACAAAAATTACAAATTATATCACAAAATTTATTTTAATGCTAACAGTACTGCAGTTCAGTCTATTCTTGAAAGCAATTCAATAAATACTGCTGGCTTGCTAAGCCTATCGTAGCTTCACCACAACAACCGAAACCAGTGTTTGGGATTCCTGCCTGGCCTTCTAGGCAATAAAAGCTATGACAAAAATAATTTTTCTATTTTAATGTTTGACGGATAGGGACTTCATCTCACAGTAAAAGTTCATTCAGGGGTCTATAACGCTTAAGTTGCTCATTATAATGAATGCATTTAAAACCAGTCAGCTTTACATAAAGAAATCTGCACAGTATTAAGTAATGTTTAGTTATATATACTGCACACTAAGCAACCTATAAAATGCAGGATAATTTTCCAGTGTTATATACACAAAGTACAAAGAGCAGTTGCAAAAGTGTTTCCATTTTCCTTTTTCTTTCTTTTTCTTTCTCTACATTCTTCCTCTTCATTTATCATTTCTACTTCTTTCCTTTTTGGAAGGAGGGGGGTCAGGGGTGCAACATGATAGAATTTGCTTGTGTTTTAGACTCCAGTTGAAATGTGATGGCACATGGTGATGCACGGGTGAGGAAGTGAAGGGGAAAATGGTGAATGGAGTGGGTAGCCAGTACACTTCACACTACCTCGGAACATGGTGTATCCAGCATTACTACCACTGATGCGCACACCTAAGCTGCCAGTAGTCCACTGAACTGACGCCCCCGCCAGTTTAAATGGACTCGTCCATTTCTCCGAAAGACAAAATCTGGTTTCTGCATGTGTGCCATCACATTTCAACTGGTCTCTACAATTACACATGTTTCACAACCTCTTTGTGAATGTTGAATTAATCAGTTGTACCAATTAGTTTATTTTGTGAAGAATACAGAAGCACCACTTGCACCCACTTGTACATCACCCATATTATGACAGTTAATACAGTTATCATTAAGTTATCCATGCCTGATATTGTAAAATTTTATCAAAATTTCATGTACTTTGTTTACAGTTGACCCCCAGTTTTAAACTGCAGATTGTCTGACACTAACATTACATCTTACTGAGACTTTAAAACACTGGAAAATCAATATTGATCCAAATAAAGATTTTAAAATATCGGCCCATGTATCAGAATATTTGACACATATTTGTGAGAAAATCATTCTAAAATCAACGCTTACAATTCCAAATTATTATCAATGCAGAGTTACTGTTTTTTTTTTCTTTGTTCCTTTATATCACAAACAATACTGAAGTTAACTGCACTGCCTACCTGCTTAACGCCAGATGGACTTTTTTCTAGTCACAAACCCTTAAAGATTTCAAGCTTTGAATTCAATTCAAATACATAACATATTGGCTCTAGAACTGTTAAGACTCTGCAGTTCATCACTTATAAACACCATCTACGCATAACATGACAAATACTTTCATACTGACAGACTGGACCACTAAAATGTATCCATTGCAGAAAACTTACCAAATAATGGTTAAAATGTACCCTGAAATGTTTTGAAAATGTGCTTCAAATAGGACAGAGCTCTGGGAAGGTTTTCAAGAGAATCTGCAGAAACTTTTGCTGATGACAAGCTTAATTTCTCAAAAATATTCTAATAAATAATATCATTGTTGTTATGAGAAGCAGAGCAGTTAAGTTTGTGATAACATGAACTGGCAATGAAACTGGTAAATTGTATTCATGAAACCCACTGCATAGTAATGATTCTGTCGTGAATGAAACCGAATTTGGATTTCGAAAGTACTTTCTAAAATACGAACAAACCAGGAAGACTTGAAGGAGTCTTTCAGGTGTTGCAATGAGGAAACATTAGCCAAGCTAGCTATGCATAATCAGCATACGTCACTTGCACTGCCCCCACTTGCCATATGTGGAGCACTGCAACCTGACCGACTTATTGAGTTACTTCATATTTTGTAAGTGTTTTGGAATATGACCGTACATGGTCAGGTAGGAAGAACTAAAACGCTGACAAACGTACTTTCCTCTCTATAAAACCTTTGATAGTTAAAGTACAAAAAAATTATTTTGGCGATACTCTTTCGGAACGTTGTACGTTTGGCACGATACTCGACACTGTACCGGCGAAGCAAGTACCTACGACAACGTGAAGATTTATTAGTACGCGGCTTTGTTACACAAACGATTGTTATAATAACAAAGAGCCGCTGAGAATGTATTACAGCATCCAACTATTAACAGGTAAGCTTCAATAGTTGTGTTGTAACTAACTTTGATTTTATTACTAAATTCAGTCGAGTCCAAATTCTATTTGAAATTCCAAATTACATACCTTTTTGATTATACAGAGAGGCAAGAACGTAAATTTTAACACCTTTAGTACAACATTCCTCTGTAACTTATTTATGTGAAATTATAGATTAGTGTAGACTAGTAGAATATAGACTTAGACAAAGAAGTCTCCGATATTGTGTATTACTAAAACCCGTAGTAACTCTCCGACATTTTGCCTAGAAATAGGCTGGTGGCAGCATTCAACCTACCCTAGATAAAATTCTAGACCCAGAGGACTTAGTGCCTCAACCACTCGTGTCTACCTGGGCATAGTTTGGTGGAAGTCCAGCCTCCTAACCCCGGGTTCACGACAATTCCAAAAAATATAAAATAAAAGAAAATTGAGATTATATTTCATAAACCAAACAAATCACAACAAATTTAACTTCAAAGAAATAGGTTCATTTTAATTATGCTTTTCTTCAATGTGTTTTATTAGATTTTCTTTTGCTTTTAGATCAAAATATTTCACATATAATTTTCAATAATGTCACTCGTCAGGGGGATATGTAAAGTTTCTTTCACAAACAAAAGGGCCCCACAGCAAAAAACACCTGAGACTGGAATAGAAAATCAATTATCAGAAGTGCAGAGCCTATCCAAACAATTTTTTCAACATTACTGAGAAAAAATACCATTCTGGATAACAAACACAGTACATACTGTCAACTGGAGTGCCTATAGCATTGCAGAGAACAAGTCCAAACCGCCCACTGGTACCAGAATCTTCTGCTCTTGTTGCCAGCACACAATGTTCTCCAGCTGATGCCACTCCAAGCAGCGACTTCACATGCTTATTATAGCACTGTTGACATGGTAAATCAGTTCATTTCTATATCTTAACAACAGCAACATAATTCAGGGTAAGAGTAGTTATAACTGATACATGATTAAAGCAGAAAAATTGTATAACAAAGATATGGCACATGACAGAAACTTGGAGCTATAAATGTATCAAAGATAATATTATTAAATCATATCTTAGAGAAGTAGGGTGTGCAGATGTGAACTCAACTCAAACATCACAGGATAAGATATGATGGCAGGCTTGTGTGAAGACGACAGACCCCAGATGTTCCACAATCACCGGCAATTTCTTGAGCAGGTAAACAATTAACATTTGCACAAGCATAGATCCTGTACCATAGAGTTAGTTAAGGGTTCTATACACTCTAAGTTAAACTGTGCAGCTTAACTGTGTAAAAAAACTGCACAAAAAACTGAACTGAATATGTTTGGGATTCCCTGAGTGAACTGCGCAGTTCTGTGTGTGAAAGACAACTAGAAAGGACAGTTCTGAGGCCTGCGCTATTGTCTATCAAAACTGCACAGTTTACTCAGTTTTTCTGTCAGGTATGACACACAGTAAAATCGCTCACTTTCACTGAGACTGTATAGCGCCCTTTAGGATTACCCACTGAAATTTCAATGAGATAGAACAGACTTAATTTTTCCTGACCCACACTACTTAATGGGTTATGGACAATTCAGCTAACTGGAACTTATGTGACAAAAAAGGACTATAATGTCCCTTATCATATCTACCATTAAAGAATAAAGACAAAGTCTCAACATGTGTGATACAAGCACAACCGGAAACCCAATCTGTGTCACAAAAATCTGACAGTCCAACACATCCATGTCCCCTCAGCAGATATATTGGCAGCAACTTGATTTGTATGGTGAACTAACCTCATTATTTTTAGTGTCCCAGAAGGTTACAGTTGTTCCAGGTCTGTCCGGTTGGTTGTAACAGTATACAACCGTGTGCTCCAGATAGCTCCAGCGATAATCTGGACGGATATTCGCAAAGTAGATGAATGAATCTACTGCTAGGGCTACACGAAGTGAGCCACCTTCCCACACACAACTGCTAACCTCTCGGCCAGGGATCTTGAGGGTTCGCAAATGCTAGAATAAAATCGAATTAAAAATGTTACGTGCACTTTTTAACTTACACTGAAGAACAGCCCAATTCATCTACAACTGTTACTTGCTTCTATTGAAGTGATGATACACTGCATGACAAGCCTTCTTTTTGCATGAACTTCCCAGTTCAAATCAAGCACATTACTATAGTAACAAAGGAAGTCATATGTGAGGGATTTTCATGGCCTTTCAGTGGCAGTCTGGATGTGTATCATTGATTTAATGTTTTATTTACTACAAGAAAATTCCAACAGCAGTGCAAGTGACATGAGTTTTGTATCTATCTGCACTACAAAACCAATACTGAATGCACCTCTCCAAATGCTGTGAAGAACTGTATGACATTGCAGTCTTTGTTGTCACCAGCCAGTTGCATTACTCCTGTAACAGCAATGACACTTCCGTTGTGGTTCCACCTGCAGCACACCGCAGTCATGCCGGTGTCGATCAATACTGGCACTGGACAAAAAACAAAATTTCCTTACGTAAAACATAAAAGCAAAAATGAACATGTTTATAAGTATTCTGAACAAACATTTTACAGAAATCTCTTTACTATTGATCAGAAATTATACAAATGTACCTGCAGAAACATGAACACATTTGAGTAAATGTTTACTTCCATATGGACACTAACATTCTTTTACAGCTGTATGACAACCAATACAAGACAGTGGTGCTGAGACTGTAATTTTTTGACTGTGTATCTACAACAACCAGCCATATTAAAATATCGGTCACCTTCATTTAACCCTTTAAATGCCGAGTTAAACCCCATCTGCCATCTGCTGGCATTATTAGGAACTCACCCTATTCTCCACGTTAGTAGGATAAGGGTTAATTTCAATTGCTAAAATTTTCATAGCAAGTCGGAATATAAAATACCTGTTTCATTTTATCAATATGTGTGACTCTCCAAACCTTTCACCATGTGAAAATAAAAAGCACAAATGCTATGGATGGAAATAAAACACACATTTCATGAGCAACAAACTATACCCATTTGTTTCCAAAACTACCAAAAAAAAGTGATGACACGTGCGCATGCACGCGCGTGCGCGCGCGCACACACACACACACACAAGACTTTTTATTTCTAACTAGTAAAAGTTCTACATAGAAATCAGACATGTTTTGTTATCCTTATGGACCATCTTCAGACAGACTCCTATTAACAGTACAGAATGCAACTCACTTAAATATTAAAAACAACGCAACTACAATTTTGGTCTGTGGGAAGAAAGACACTGGCCTGCTGTTACACAGAAGGTAAGAACTACTCACTATCATCATTTTCACCACGCATAATTTGCATGCAGCCATTCTGGAAGCAGATGGCAAGTACAGGACAGTCTTGTTCAATGTACCCTTGTCTTCCGTCATACCAGTGCATACTAACGACTTGTGTCGGGCCCAACGTATTAGGTACACACTGGATGTTCAGCTTCATCTGTACACACAATAATTATTACTAGTTAGAGGCGTGTTGATTATGTGTAAGTTAGGAAATACTGCACTGTCATACTGTAGTGATGAGTGGCCATGATAGTATGATCGGTACAATGGCTTGCTACAAGCCGGATGGTCCAGGGTTCAAAGCCCAGTGGGGACCAGACTATATCGATGCATTCAAAGCAGCCCAGATGCCCACCCAGCTTCCTTTACAAAGGGTAATGGGGCACTTTTCTGGGGGTAAAATGGCCGGAACATAGCGTTGACCTCCAATCCCCCATAAATGCCAAGGTTAAAGAATAAGTAGAGTGATATGTCTACTCCCCATCTGGGCCTTAATGGAATGTCATAGGAACTGGTGACTAATACTCATACCAGTTCTTGTGTTCTGAATTGTGACACCATCATCACACAGTAAGATACAATGGGCAAGTTACACACACATTAGAAGGTCGCTGGTTCGATCCCAGCTGGTGTCATTGGAATTTTTCATTGACATAAAATCCTTCTGATCACACTATGGCCCTGGGGTCGACTCAGCCTCTAACAGAAATGAGTACCAGGAGCATTTTCTGGGGGTAAAGGCGGTGGGTGCTAAAAGCTGACAACCTTACCACCATCCTGTGCCATTGTCATGAAATCTGGGAACCCAAATTCCTCGAATACTCTGGGCCACTCCAGGCCTGTAACGGGACTGCTTTACCTTTACCTTTACACAGACACATTAGAGCTTGTCCAGTTTAGTATTATTTGCATTCAGATCTCAACTTGTATGTCACAATTTGCGGGTTCAAACCCGGCCGAAGCCGTCGGATTTTTAGGGCGAAAAAATCCTCAGCACGCCTTCCTTCGGAGGGGAAGTAAAGCCATCGGTCCCATGTCATAGATTTTCGGCATGTAAAAGATCCCTAAATTTACGTGGAAGTCGGAATTTAGGCAAAATTACTACCAGACATCTTTCTCGCCCACAGTTCCACCTTTCACTGCTAGGATCTCTCACGTCGTTGCAGACGGAGGCACCTGGCGGCTAAAGTGGGAACGTCTAAAGGTGGGGGAAAGCAATGGCAAACTACCCCCAAGAACTTGCCCAGGATGCAGTGTGCCAGAGCCATACCGGTCACA
>Ga0123355_10005027_pt1 | contig 19269 bp, 18 predicted proteins | sample TergutEmb28metaG_3_FD_89872 | JGI IMG/M metagenome (GOLD analysis project Ga0123355, IMG submission 89872) | Embiratermes neotenicus P1 segment gut microbial communities from Petit-Saut dam, French Guiana - Emb289 P1 | ecosystem: Host-associated > Arthropoda: Insects > Digestive system > Gut ... | reverse complement strand
TATCTGATGAAGCCACTAGAGTGCAGCAGACAACACTGGTGAGACATGGCCAAACCAAGTCTCATAACACTTCAGCCAAAAATTCCCATACATAAATAACAAAATGTATGGAAGCCCCATCTTGCTGAAACAACCACTGAACTCAAGCCACAAACTGTTCCTGTAACACCATTAGACAAGCAATTTGGTCACACGGCTCTCAACAAGATACGAACTAGTGTTATGTGGACACTGTTGGCCAATTATGCCATGGGATGGATTATGTTTAATTTCCTTGAAGATATTTGGGTTATCCTTGCTCTAGAAACAAACATTTTTCATTTTGCATGATGATATGCCACACACTAGTCACAGAAATCCCTTGCCATGGGTAGCATTGGTTGGACCATAAGCAAGAACTGACAAGAGGATTCATACTGTACTGGCCAATTTGCATCATTCAGATCCTTACTCTTCAGCCAGCACCTGTCAATCCACTGCCACCCTAAGTCCATATTTCACATATTCGGTCACACAATACACTTACTGCAGTTTTTGAGACATGCTGCACAGTCTCCATTATTTCTTCACAACATGCTGTGTATTTCATAAAGTAATCTCATTTTGTTTATAAAATGTTCACACTTCATATAAAGGATACACTAAAATATAAATGTCTAGCCCTGCAACCAAAGAACTAAAAAGCACAGTGGACATGCCTACAGCCAAAAACTTCTTTTCATATACTCCCTCAGTGTGTGTTTGAAAGTTCAAAGGTCCTGCACTGTTTCCAAAGTAACTTTCTTTTGTGATTGTTCTAAAGTTACACTCATGTGTTTGGACCACAGCCCCGTTTGCTAGTTTCTCCTCAGTAGGTTTTGTCTTTTACAGAACACCCCCACCCCCCAGCATAATACAATAGGTTTCAGTGGTGGTACCTGTTAAGCCGAATTCTGAAATATGGCAGAAGACTACTACAGTTTTCCCAACTTGTGACCTCTCCAAGAGCCCAGGTGCTCATGACTACGTTTGTGCCCACAGCATAAATGGACATTCCCACAAATGCTAACTAAACTGAAAGAGGGAATGGCTATTTGAGCATCACATGACACTACATAAAACTAAAATGGTGGGGTAATAGGACTTTTGAGCCACCATACAGATTACATCCCTGGCTGATTTGACAGGAGTTCCTAAACCACCATGGGATATAAACCCAGTGGCTTCTGTTTAAGAAGTTCCCTGCTCTGTTGATCCGTTCCTTTCCACTTGATGGGATCCAGCATAGACCATGAAACCATTCTTCACAGGTCTTTCTATCAGGCTGAGTGCCTGCTGTATATAATATGGAGTTAATCTGTGCGCTGCACTATAAGGACTTGTGGTATACACCGGTAACACTATGCATCTGCTACAAATGCAGTTACCTATCCTCATTTGCTCAGATCTGGTTCAGGGGAAGATCAATGCAAATAAACATCATGTATGACAGAGGTGCACAAATCCAGGGCACCAAGTCACCCAGGTGACTGAATTTTGTACAGTGGCACCTATTATTTGTGGGTCCTCAGTATACAATTTTCTTCTGTGGCCTACATTTTTGGAAAAAGTGTGCACACCTGATGTACAGACTCTCTTCCAGAATTTCCAGTATGAGCCTGCAACCACAGGTGTAAAGGAAAAGCAATCCCATTACAGGCCTAGACAGGCCCTGAGGGTTCCAGAAGGTTGAGGCTTCCAGATATCAATACAGTCGGCACATGAAGGTGGTAAGGTTGTCAGACCTACACACCAGCTGCCTTTAGCCCCCAGGAAATATTCCTGTTACTCATTTCTGTTCCGGCTGAGTCAACCCCAGGGCCATAGTGCGGCCAGAAGGATTATGTCAACGAAAAATTCCATTGACACCATCAGGAATCGAACCCGCAACCTTTCAGCTTATAGGGCAGTGCCTCAATCAACTGTGCCACTGTGTACCCCCCACAACCTCTGGTGTAAGGGTAAATAAACATCAGAATCTTATTGTCCGTGCAAGCAGGGTGACATCCAACACAACCAAGTCTCAGGAAATATATCAGAGGAATTGCACTTCTAGAACACAACAAAGAATTAGAATCCTAAAGCAAACCTTACAACACAGACACACTGCAACTTCAGGTCACTGCCATGTGATGAACACCCTATGGCTTGCTATGTTCAGCTGTGTAGACATACAGGGGCCTACTGATGCGGCTCACTACACAACAGTCCCAGTGAACATTAATATATCAGAAGAGCACACCCAAAGCAATGGTTGCATTACCATCAGAATGTGTGTCATCTGGACCCCAGTTAGTGACCATGACTTACAGTCCACACTCCAAACCTAGACCTGCACAAAGAAACAGTGTGAATGATCCACTCAGCTTTCATTTTCAAGTTCGCTGCAAGGGCACCCAGGTTGGAAGTCACGCCTAAACCCACAGAGTATCACAGAGAAATGAATGATCCCTGCTGGTGAGACAGGAATTTGATGACAATATGCGACCTTATGTCTAAGAAGTATATAACCCCCAGAAGAAGATGTACTATTGTGACAGACACAAACAGATGTGGCAAGACCACAGGTATGGACAACAGGATGACAATCAGGAAGATGTAGCATGAATTCAGCATTTAAAGGGGGATAACTGACACTACAAAATTAGTGGGGCATGGTATATTACACATAATGCACAATTATACTAGGTAAACACAATATGCCAGAAAGGTAGACTTGTGAGCCCCTTCTGCATCACCCTTCCAGGACAAGGGCCAACCTACCTCAACACAATGCCATTCACCCTAAAGACTACTTCGCCCTTCATTCTGAGTAACAAAAAGAACTGTTTAAAACAATGTTTTAATTAAAACTGAAGCAACACATACCTTAACTGAGTTATAAAACGCTTCAAATATCCCTACATTTTTAGCACTTAACTGTAAGTTAACAGTGCCTTCCATGGTTAAAGAAATTCCATCATGTTTTATGTCAGAGCCACACTGTACCAAAATAATACCCGTTATTTTCTCCTGAAACAAACATAAAAATTTTAGAATGTAAATAACAACCTTACCATCACACACACACACACACACACAAATTTCTAGTTATATAACAATAAATGCACACTCCTAACTGCAAAACAATTTAGTCAATACAATGAAGCAACTTTCAGCAGTTCTGCTGCAACGCAGAAACAAATTTTCATCTTCTCCCACCCAGCTACACCACCTATCTTGTATGGTTCACACAGTGTCAAATGGTCATACCAGTGACTGAAGGAATACGGATAACTGAACTACAAACAGTGTAAAAGGAGCAATATCTCTTTGCCTGCTTCTGTGGTTTGTATGGTAGACTGACTAGAGCCAAATGTGATGAAGTAACTCCTGATGTCAGTGTTCCACATCATCAACAGCAGAAACATAACCCCCACCTGAGGAGGTTTATAACTACACTTGAACAATTCCATAGGCAGTTTTACATTAACACCAAGAGATGGTTTCTGGTACATTAGACATCAGAACACCACACAATGAAGGTATACATTACAATAAGAAGAGGTTTCAATAAAAGGAACTCCTTCACTTGTGAAACAAACATTTCATTGTGCTGATAAATGAAAAATGGCAGGCACTTGAAAATTGCAAGGAACACAAATGCACCCCTATTCCATTATTAATATTTTTATTACTCATTCTGTACATTATTTGATAAACTATCTTATTATAACCAACCAAATGCCCACTCTCATTTTATACACATGCTGTTACCAACATAATGAATAATCTTTTATGTCACTATACAATAATATCTACTTTATATGGGACCATCTACACTCTACATTTTATACTTCTGTACTCTGTTCAAGATACCAAGACTTAAAAAGTGTACTAGTATATTAGAAATGTTACTGTACTTCACATTCTATACTTATTGATGCAAGGTCTCCCTTACGATGGTTATGTAATATCAAAACATGTTGGAGATGCAATGTTTTAATTATAATATTAAGCACTGACATTGTAGATTTCGTTGGTAATAATAAGACAGTTCCCCTATACTGTCAGTTGACCTCACTCATAAAATACACAGTACATACTTTTACTTCTGGAAATCTCTGTTCTACACGCCACTTTATTTAAACAATGCTTTCCTGCCACATCTCCGGTAACCTACCAAAGAAAATAACATAAAATAAAGGTTCTCAAAACTTCCCTCACAGTAACATCCCTCGGACATTCGATCCCCTGTTACCTACATGAATTGCCGCCCGACAAGTAACCTAACCTAATACTAACTTCACAATCTACGTACCCCTTCATGATATACTTTGTTGGCCTTCTTGACTCTTATATCCAGATTTATCGCCATATCTACGCTTCACAGCTTAATTATGTCGTGCATTTACACAATACTTCTGACAGGAAAACAACCAACATACAGAAAAAGAAACTTCTATATCAGTGACATCGTTAGTAATCACAGGTAAGAGCTACGAGGGTTACGTGTTTCGAACCACGGATTATATTTTTCTTTGGTAGATATATAAAAATAAATAAATAAAACCCAAATGTTTAATGGGGAGTAAAAGTAGAGTGTACATACATAACACCTATTCTGTCTCCTAACCAGATTCATGCGTTCTCAATACACTGGTCATGTACTGTGCAATTCACGATACAGTCTTACAGACTTAAATCGGTTGGTCCTATAAAATACTGCTTCTTTAACCTCGCTGCTAGTTGATGGGTGGTTGGACTCGCCCCGGAAAAAAGAACGTGTACCTGTTGTACAGAGGGCTGGATGGGCTTCACGTAATTTATTTATCATATCATTTATTCTCATTCCGTGGATCCGTACAGGATTACGAAATGCATATGGATATGAAAATAGTCATATTTGCTTAAGAAGTCTAGTAGTGAAGTCACTATAGGTAGGTTTTCACCCTTTTTATAGGCCACGCAGGCCCTTAGGGTGAGTACAGGTACAGCTCTAATCTTTTCTAGGACCTTCGGCACTAGACGGGGGTGGTAGGTGAGCCCCACACCCCGGCCCCCTCTTCCCCGGGAAAGACCCGGTACTCTGTACAGGAGACTGGGTGGACCGCAGGGCTGGTCTGGACGGGCGGAAAATCTCCCGGACCGTCCAACCCGTAGTTAGTCGCTATACCGACTGAGCTACCCGGCCCACTGAAAATATAAAAGTGTACAATAATTTTAGTTACCAGGTCAAGTACAATATTTGAGGTCAAGACTTGACTATTGATAGCTATAAGATCTTATTTAGTGTGTAACTTATTATTACTATTTATTACCTATTTGTCTGTCTTACTTGTATTTTACTTATTGTGTTATGACAAATGCACTGCACACTTTTATGTATTATGTATTACTGTGACTGTTTCCATATCTGTAAAGATCTAACGGAAGGTGAATAAATATGATATAATATATGATATTAGTAAACTGGATGAAATAAGTTTTGTCAAAATTCAATGAAAGCAGATTAGCTTTGAACCATTCATTTAGTTGCCCCAAAACTATATTAAGATCACTCTGAAATTGAATATCATTATGGCTTGTAATTAATATACTGGTATCGTCAGCAAATAACATAGGAATGGCTTTGTGCTTTATGGCCTTTGGTAAGTCGTAGAAATAACAACGGGCCTAAGACTGAACCCTGCGGGACCCCATACCTAATTTTGGTCCATTCTCAGACTGTGTTTGAATTTAGATATGACTTGATGATTTCAACTCTTCGATATGTATTCTGAAGATAAGATTCGACTAATAATTTGGCCTACCTCTTTTTCCATAACAAGGTAATTTAGAAAGTAACCCGTTGACACTGGAATTGAATCCCTCCAAGCAATGCTGCCTGCCAGTATTTTTTTCCTGAGACTTTTAAATTTTAATGCTTACTCATAGAAAAAAAAAAGCATATCTCATAGACTTTTCCTTCAAATTTAATGAAGTAAAATTTTGCACTCTGCTTATGAATTGGTTAATCCGGAAAAGAATGCTCACAGATTTCGACAATAAATTTAGGCCTGAGAATCGCATGCATTACATAAAATGTGGTGTAAATAGTTCATTACTCACATAATTCTGGTTGCTGCAGAAGGTCTGTGACACCTTGGATCACTGTTTTATCATGACACATTATTCACAAAGAGGGTGATCTACAAATTTACTTTTGTATGATATTCCTCGAAACATCACATCTGGTGCATTTATACTTTGTGCCCTTCCTTTGGCCATGAGAAGAACACGGACAGCAGTGGAGTTGTGTTGATGATTTCGCTGGCCAGTGCTTGTTATGGCGACTCTCGAGTCGCAAAACATTTTTTTTGCTCCCGGACATGGTCTCCCAACCAATCTGGGGGTGGGGCGATCTTGGCTGTTTCCAGCTTCCTCAATCAAATTCCTCATCAGAAGGAGCTTGAAATCTCGGTGGGTATATTTAGCCCCACATGAAGATAACAGTATCCAACTGTTGAGTACTGTTAGATCCAGAAAAATAATTTCGTGGTCCACTTGAAGGTACGTCATCTCATCGAATACCTGTTAGCCATACGATCAGAATTGTCGACGTAACCCATGTGCCAGTTGTACCATTCCACGATGTGAAGTTTCACGGGGCGGTTGCTGTTGTCACAAAAATTTCCTTCTGCTGATGGTGAGTCCATGTTAGTCAGCATATAAACTGTCTGTCTTTTCAAACTAATGCAGTCAAACCTCTCCTAGTCCTCACCCTTACATCACCCCTTTTCAATTTGTTGTTTTGGTCCAAAGTCATGGGGTATGTCTCTTCTGTTGGGCCGTACTGTCCCGCATGAATTTATTTTACGTCCGTCCAAATCATCAAAAAGTCTTGGAGATGAAAAGAAATTATCCATAAATATTTTGTGTCCTAAGCCTTCAACTCTGTTAGTCAAGCGTCTAACAGTTGCATGTGTTGCAGTCATGTCATCAGTGGCGGAGTGTGAGTCTCTACCCAAGTACATTCTCATGTCATATGTATGCCCTGATTCATCACAGAGTTTGTAAATTTTGATGCCGAAACGTTTTCTTTTCTTTGGAATGTACTGCCTGAAGATAACCCTGCCCTTGAATTTTACAATTACCTCGTCCACTACCAAATGCTCCGAGGGGTTATAGAATTTAGCATAAGCCTCGTTCAGCTTGTCAAAGACAGAACTTAGTTTCCATAGTCGGTCATATTCTTCACCTTCATCAGGTCTCTGTGAATTGTCTGCAAAATACAGAAAACGCAGTATGTGTAAAAATCTGTCTCATGCCATGGTCTCACCGTAAAATGGACTGTGTAGCTAAGTCTCGACCAGTAATCATGTAGTGTCTTTCAATCCGTGTCCCATCTGCAGAGCTAAGGCAACGAAAGTCATCATGTCCGGCAACGTAATGTCAGGCAGTCAGCAGCTAGGTGCGGCTTGTCTGTCTAAGTGTTGCTGGTAGTACACGTTTGCCTGTTCAACCAGCAGATGAAAAATTTTTGTGATAAAACATCTTCAACACAGACAGTGGTGAGCTGTCTTTGTTGATGTGTGGAGCCTCACTTTTCTTCACACCTTTTGCTGGACCAACAAAAGGATGAATATTTGTGTTCCTTCCTTGAGGCAGTTCCCAGGTTGGTAATCCGCCACTTGGTGCAGCCTGTGTTTCGATTTCTGCTGAGGCTTGCTGTTGTTGTTGTTGATCCTCTTCTTCTTCTTCCTCCAAATAGTCTTCAAAATCGCTAGCCTCAGAACCTGATCCAGGGTCGGTGTCAGCAACCACAAATTCACTGATGGCTTCCTCGTCAAGTTTTATTATTTCCCCAGCCATTGTAATAGACACCTACAACAGTCTGCCTTATTTACACTCCTCTGCATGACTGGACACAAGAACCTAATGCGGCTTAGATATGAGCGTCTTCTACAGTGAGAGCAAAACAGATCTAAAGCTGTGATGTGATAGCTGTATGAATTCCAGCTATTTGGGGGTGCCAAGAAGTTTTTAGTAGACTGACGGCAGTGTGTTTATGTTACTACCCCACAACCCCCACAGATTACCCTAGCACTACAAGAGGCATGTCTGTGGGCCATCCTGTAGCTGTAAACATCGATATTTGTGGGTATCTCCGATTTTTTAACATTACTTCTGTCTGAATTATATGGATACAGTACGCCACTGACAACCTTTCTGGTCAAGAAATAGGTTTTGCTTTATAGACCAGTGTTTATATTTCAAGCCACAGTGAACTCCGGAGCAAGCGATAACCGGAGCAAGCAGTGCCAGAACTGTATTAGTCAGCTGGGAAAAATGCAGTTACATGAAGTGTCGACATATATATCGGTGTTTGTGGAGGAGTTTAGGAGGTGGAAGGGGTACATTCTGGCTCCTGTATGAAAGCCTGACCTTCAAGGGTCCTGAAGTATTGCAAAACCGAATAGGAGTGAACAAAATTTTTCCATTCGACACACAGTTTGCGACGTATATATAAGTCGTTCGGCGTTAAAGGGGTAACATGAAAAACAGAGTCGAAAGCTTTCTCCAGATCAAAGAAGATACCACCAGACATTGTTCTATTGTTTAAAGCATTTAAAATTTCATCAGTTAGTTTAAAAATGGCATCTTCAGTTGCTATGCCTTTCCTGAAACCAAACTGATTTTCCACTAGTAACATGCATTGATTGCCACTCCAATTGGAAAGAAGTTTATTTGTGAAATGCTGTGTTTCCTCCATTCCTTCATACATGTGCAAAATGTAACAAACGAAATCTCTGTTTTACTGAAATGATGAGTCTTATGTATCCAAATGTCACAGTAAATACCAATCTAAATCAGTACAGCAATTATCATGAATGCACTACTATATGTACAACAGATAATACCGTAATACATTTGTTTGATATCCATCTACTACAGGCAGGTGGCTCAAATACACTGTATAAAATTAACCTTCCTAAGGGTGTTAGAATAAACAGAGAAAGGGACTGTGTGGCTTTTCTATGTCTTTCAGTCTGCATGTATGCTCTCAACTCCCACTGAATTGATTTTCATGAAAGCTGATACTGGGCTCTTCTATGAAAATTCGTTGAGATAATGCCAATTTGATTAAGGTCTGGCTAAATACTTGGTGTTGTACATGGACCTCAGGACATTTATAATGACACCAGCAACATAAAACTGTTTCATAATTGTAAAGTGAACCAATGCTGTGTATCCATGGCAATGCTTACCATGTACATATTGTTGCCGGCAACATAAGAAAAACTCAACAACAGATAGAAAAGATATTCATGCACTCTCATGGCAAACATAGTTACGCAAAGGTGCCAAACTTTTGCATTATATTGGCTGCAGTGAATTATTGATACATTATGCAATAATCCAGAAAAAAAATTTATGACATATAGGTATAAGCAACGAAATACTACTACTACTACTACTACTACTACTACTACTACTAATAATAATAATAAGCAAACTTATACTCTCAGTTCCCTTATTGGTTTCCCTATACATATCCGTTCCTCATCCTGCCTTGTACCAATGTCACTGCATCACCTGAAGGAAATGAAATGGAAGCTTCTCCCAAAAGTCAAATGAGAGTGTATTAACAGGAGATTTCTGTCACATATGATCTTCCTACAAGTATTTGTGAATTGCTCAGGTTTCATGAGAAGCAATGTTTTCTCAGCCAGTATAGTAATGCCCATTACAATAAACATGATTTAATTTCCTTGTAAAAACTCACTTCTTACACATACCAAAACTGAAACAGAAAACACAGTTGAAATCACAGCTGATGTGCAAGTAAAAATCATACAAAACTGTAAGGTTATGGTTATCAGATGTCCTTTATCAATCAGCCAGTGATACATTCCAGGTTCATACATTTTCAGTCACAGCTCATACATTCTACTCAAATTTCATTTTGAGCTCAAGATACTTTTCTTGCTCTTTTTTCTGCCATATTACTACTCCCAACGTGAAAACATTCTTATATGGGCATCAACTTGATCAACAATCTCCCACAGCACACAGCAGGCCTACTCAACCTTTGATGTAGTGTGGGCAACTTTGGCAAAATTTGGTCTCCGTGCAGGCAATGGTAAATTCAACACACAGAATGAAGAATGAGTAAGTATACGTATAATTTTACCAGTATGTTTGTCCACACATCATGTGCAACAGAAATATACTGAAAATAGGAAAAATTTAAAAAAGATGCAATTTACAACCTTGGCTAGGGTTCAACTACTTTTAGAACATTTTTTACAAAATGACTGAGTAACGTAATGTAATGTATGTCTAAATATTCAGCACATAAGTTTTCAAAACTGCTTTGGTGTTCTATCGCTGCTTCGTAAGGTAAAGCGTTAAAAGATGTTTTCTCATGTTGATTGTCTCGGCTCGCAGGTACCATTTTGCCAGCAAGCTACAGGTTGAGCAGTCCTGGCTTACAGTCTGATCTGTTCTTGCATCTGCCTCACTTATCAGCCTGACACCATAACACAACTGCATGCTTTGCAGCGCTTAAATCAACTGATGACAGAAGGGAATTGTTCTTCTAAAGGGAATAAATGTGACTCAATCACTGCAAAGAATATTCAAGCTTCAGAGTTAATCCTGCTTGCAACAGACACAATGACGTAGACCAAATATGGGAGGTATGTAGTCAAACACATTATATTAATTGAGATGTTTATTGACTATAAACTAGAAAACTACATGTTTCAGCACTTTATTGGCCATCGTTAGGTTTTCTCCAAGATAACCTAGGATCATTCTATATATAGTGCGTGTGCACGTTGTGTTGATGAAGAGATCTCTACATCAAGACTTTATTGTGTGATGTGGAACTTTTATATTGGAATGCTCGTGGTGGGGTCTTGGCTAGATCATGCGAAGGGGCTTTAATATCGAGGCTCAGTCTCTTGGTATGCTGGTTTTGAAAAGGAGTGTCCCTCTTCTTCTCTTCTAATTGGGGTTTGTGTCCGCCGGAAGGCCCGAGCTTGACCTTGGAAGTACAGTCAGATTTGCCTGCGGGGGAACAGAGATGTGTATGAGAATGGTAAAACTGTTTCGGGGTATTTTTAATTAGATTTTGGTTGCTAAGTGAGGGAAGAAAAATGTATAGTCTGGTAGTTACTTATACCTCGGGTGTCTATGTGTTCCGAGTCCGCTTGGTTGTCTCCTTGGTGGGAGCAGGTGGCTGTGTCACGTGTCTCATCTGTCTCATATTAGGGCATTGATTTTTGCTTGGTATTATTGTTGTATGTTGCACTGTACTGGTAGACTCTATCGTCAACATACCAATGTCACTGTATTGGAATGTGTAATTATTCCATGCACCACTAATTATTCACTGAGAACTTCAGCATATTATTATTATTGTACTTCACTGGTTTTGCTACTTAGTGTCGTATTCTGGCGGCCCTGAAAGCCCTTAAGGCCGTCAAAACAACGTCTCCTTTGGTTTATCAGTGCCAAAGGGCATAAAATGATATCTCTATCCGGCATGTGGTGGGCCTCTTTTGGGTCCCGGGACATGCTGGAATACGAGGTAATGAAATCGCCGATGAGCTCGCGAGGGGTGGCTCTGCTCTGAGGTTTCATGGACTGGAGCCGGCCCTGGGGGTCTCTAGGCGCAATTTACAAAAAAGGCCCAGTCACTGGTTGACCAACCAGCACAGGGCCCAATGGCGAGGCCTTGGCAACACCCAAAGGCAGGCATGAGAGCTCATCTCGGGTCCTAGTCTTGGTACCAGGGCAAAATTTATGACCTTCAATAGGATTCAATCCAGGGCTGTTATAGGCCTCCTCACGGATCACAACACCCTGCGGAGACACCTCTACCTACTAGGACTGCATGATAGCCCTTTGTGTAGGAAGTGTGGCGCGGGAGAGGAAACCTTGGCTCACATCTTATGTGAGTGCGAGAGTTTAGCCTCTCTCAGACATGCACATCTGGGCTCCTTTTTCTTGGAGCCGAAGGATATTAAAAGTTTAGGCTTGGGGGCCATCTGGAACTATTGTAGGGCCGTGGGGCTCCCATGATTTTAATATGGGGCACAAAGGGCCTTTCTATAAGGCCTAGGTGCATCGGGGCTGAGAGGCCCCGAACCCAAATGCCAATCTAATCTAATCTAATGTCATATTCATCATTCCTGGTGGTCCTAAGTGTTCATATGGTTTCTGGCACTACATTGTTATTGCTGTGTACTGATTCCGTATCTGTGGTGTGTTATTATTGTTGTGCACACCGCTGTTGTTCACTGTAGAAACTTTGTCACATTATTTACCCAGTTTTCATGTTTATTTTTGCCATTTTGATCCAATATGCATACTGCAGTATTACACTAGATGTACATTGTGACTTATTACTGTGGTGTTGTCACTGTGGTTTGTTACATACTGTTTGTACCTGTGTCTTTATCTGTGGGGAAGGTTATGGTTTCCTTGTGTTGGGGTGGGGCCTGTTTGCCTCTCTGTTGGTTGGGTGTTGGTTGGGGGAAGGGTGGGATGGGGATTTTATGGCTGGTGGGGTTCTTTTAGTAAAGCATCAAAGATTCTGTTAGAGGATATGTTGCATTCATCATTTAGGTGGTTATTTTCAGAGAATTCCTTTAAAGTACCTTTCTATGGTGTTGAGATGGGCTTATTACTTTGATATTGTAAAATCTGCATTGTTTCATGAATGGGGCCAAATGAGTGTGAATGTTCTAGGATGTGTTTAGCACAGTTAGAAGTGTTTCTGTTGGTTTTCAACGCATTTTAGTGCTCATTAAACCCTTCTGTGAAGCTTCTTCCTGTATGCCTTATTGCAATCAGGGCATGTTAGTTTGTATGCTCCTGACCTGGTGTATTTGTCCAGGGTCTTAGCATCAGCAGTTTCTGGAGAGTTGTTTGTACACATTGTGATTCTGAGGTCAGTTTTCCTGAAAAGTTTGCAATGAAAGTGGTCTCTCTGCCAATGTATGTGAAGGGGGCCCATTTGTGCGTGGTCGGGGGCTTGTGCGCGTGTATCGGAAACCCATTGTTCAACATGATATCACAGATAGTGTCAAGTTCTTCTTTGTATTCATCATTTCGCAGGTGGTATGTGTTCAGCCTATTGTATAGGTATCTCATGGCTGCGTGCTTGTTGGGGTGGGTGGTTTGAGTAGGGGATGATACTGTCGGTGAAAGATGATTTTCTGTATATGGAGGTTATCCAATTAGAATGATCCTAGGTTATCTTGGAGAAAACCTGGCAGCCAATAAACTGCCAAAACTTGTAGTTTTCTAGTTTATAGTCAATAAACATCTCAACTGATGTAGTTGTGTTTTACTACATACCTCCCATATTTGGTTTACACACCCAACAGAGATGACACACATTAAAGTTTTAAACAATGAAGTAGTGCGCTCAAGTGTACTGTTAGCCGAGTGTAAACAGCCACAGCCAATAACTCTATTCTGGATGGAACAATTACAAATGCATATTTCTGTTACAAAGAAACATTAAAAATGCCCAAAAATGCAGCTGAACCTTCCTTCAATTGGCAGACACTGACAGGAAGGTAGACTTAAATTTGAAGGGACACACAGACCATGGGAAATGACAAATTCACATAGTTTTTAACTTCCTTTATTAATTTACATTTAGTGAGGCATTAATAGTGTACGTCATACTGATGCACAGAGCAAAATATAATAAAGTTAATTACCCTGCACCATTGTTGTGAACTTCCATCTTGCCTTATTTCTTCCAACCTGCATGAATTTCAGACCACACTGCCACCGGCTATAATTTTACTGCCTTCCAAAGGAAATTAATGTTACAGGAAATAAATTAACAATGCGAAACTCTGTAGTTTTGCCTTAAGGTAAAATTCATTTTCCCTTCCCTTTAAGAAGACCAAAAGCATTGTATGCGGTCATGTATTTTTAGATCACTTTGCTCACAAAATTTTCCATGACAGAAAACAGGCACATGGATGCTTACCACCATGCACACACGACTCTTCAGAACACTCAGCAATGAACAATTCAATACAAATACCACAGAAAGATGGCAGCTCCTCTCTGTGCTTGCATGGAGGTCCCTTCAAAGCATTATGCCACATGAATGACATACTACAGATTTATGGACACTCCCTAGTATGTATGCGTTCATGCCTCTTGAGATTGCTCTGATCAGCAAATGACTTATTACACATATAACAGGAAAATGGGCGCTCACCACTGTGTGTACGCTGATGTTTCTTCAGATTGCTATGTTCTGTGAATGATTTATTACACACATTACAGGAAAATGGTACATCCCCACTATGTAACTGCTGATGCCTCTTCAGACTACTTTGTTCGCTGAATGATTTATTACATATGTCACAGGAATATGGGCGCTCACCACTATGTATTCGTTTATGTTTTTTCAGAATACTCTGAGCAGTAAATGATTTATTACACACATCACACGAAAATGGTAGATCACCATTATGTAATCGCTGATGTGTCTTCAGAGTACTCTGCAAGCTGAATGACTTATTGCACACATCACAGGAATATGGACGCTCCCCACTATGTATGCGATTATGTCTCTTCAAGGCAATCAGCTCTCTGAAAGACTTATTACACACACCACAAGTATACGGACGCTCCCCTGTATGTATGCGTTCATGTGCATTAAGTTTATGCTGAAAAGCGAATGACTTATTACACACACTGCAGCAAAATGGCAGCACCCCACTATGTATGCGTTTATGTTTGTTTAGATTACTGATGTCAGGAAATGCCTTACTACACACATCACAGGTACATGGACGTTCCCCAGTATGGATACGTTGATGTGCCTTCAGATTACTCTGGGCAGCAAAACACTTATTACACACATCACAAGAAAATGGTAATGCCCCTGCATGTACCCGCTGGTGTCTCTTCAGACTACTGTGATGAGTGTACGATTTATTACACACATCACAGGAATATGGCTGCTCCTCAGCATGAACTTGATGTTCACCAACAATATCCTGAGAAGAAAAAGCAGAAAAAAACAATTTAACAAATATTAATAGCGGAAAGAATGAGTTTGAAAGCATAGTAAAAGACATTCACAAGACCTGTATTATAACCAAATCCCATTACAGTAAGAATTTAGCAGATCTCGCAGGGCAAATGACACACAATCACAGGCCCTACATTCTTTTATAATGCAGTTAACCAGTTCAGCATATTGTTCTATGGGTTCTATCTCTTACACAATGGGGTTCTGAGAATTCACCAGTGCTTTCATACGTGTATGTCACAGCAATCACTTAAATTTTAAAAGTTCATCAACTGATCACTAATTACTATAAATTATAAACCACAATATACTGTTGAATATACCAGTTATTAAGGCCACCATGCATGCCTTCGTGTCCACACATCCCCTAGTCAAAGACTTTCTTAACACAGATGTTCAGAACTTCAATATCATTCCAAAAGATAAACCACCAACATGGAATCATACAGGAGTATCATTAGAGACACACTTCTGACATACACAATTTTATTGTATGCAATCCTGACCACCACCTAGCAGTTATAAATGGGAAATGATACATAACAGTGAACATGAAATGAACTTATGGTCTAAACACATGCAGAGCAATCCCATTATAGGCCTGGACAGTCCCCGAGGGCTCCAGGAGGTTGAGGCTACCAGATATCAAGATAATCGGCACATGAAGGTGGTAAGGTTGCCAGCCTTATGCACCAGCCGCCTTTACCCCAGGAAATATTCCTGGTACTCATGTCTGTTCGAGGCTGAGTCAACACCAGGGCCACAGTGCGATTGGAAGGATTATGTCAATGAAAAATTCCGACACCATCGGGAATCGAAACCATGACCTTCTGGCTTGTAGCACAGTGCCTTAACCAACTGCGCCACCAAACACATGGAGAGCCGAAATTAAATTCCCAGTGCAGTCTGCATATTCCAGGATTTATTTTTAATATTCTTCCTTGCAAATGTACACAAAAAAATAAGAAAAACCCATGGAAAAAATTCCAACATGGCTCTACAAAATGGCCATAGCTGGCCAGTGCATATGTTGCATCTTTGGGGATTGAACCCAGCACCCTGCGATCCATATAGGAGGGACCTACTATATGATTTGTGTTCCTGTGCTTGGGTAACCAATAACAAAGAATTATAAACAAAGAAATTTGTTATCAGTGTGTGAGTGCACTTGCTCTTCACTCTTTCCGCAGATCCACTGTTCATACAAATCAAATACCTACCTTCTAGAATTCACTCACCCGCTACTCCAAAAACCATGTTACGCAAATTTTAAAATTAGTATTTAAAGAATGTGTACATCATGCAAAAACACTGTTACATCTTCATGGGCACATTCTGTAAATGTCACTGAATTCTCAGTACAATGCTAATATACATTTTCAACAGCTGTACACATCTGGAACAATTTGCCATTACATTCTTTATGTGTAAAACATCACTTTCATCTTGCTATTACGTGTGTAGATGGACTTTTTTTGTTTCAATGCTCTGTCCTTTAGTTCAAGAGCACCTGCCATTTTCCATTGAAACAAGTTTCATATAATGTGAGCCTTTCTATTTCAGAAATTATCACCAAGAAAGCTGGCCTATGCAGTACGTTTGCTAACTTGCATTCATGATGCCCAGTTCAAATGTCAGCAATGACAATAGCTACACCGACTGTTTCCATAGTTTCCTTCAATCATGACACATGCAGGTACAAAACTTCAATTTGGCAAACACTGCCACATTTTAAATCTTACCGTACTTTATTCATCTGTCACTCTACCATTCAATACTATATACAATTGGCAGTACTGACAGAACCATGAAGACAGTATGAATATATAAATAATGGTCTACAGGGTACAAAGGTTTGACAACACATCACACATTACTGCTGTTTCAGGAGTGGAAGAATTAATTCTAGGACTTTTAAAGTCAGATTATTATTATTATTATTATTATTATTATTCCTGTGGCACTGCAGCCCAACGCAGGCCATAGCCTCCTCATTGTTGAGGTTTCTAGATTACACACAATGACGCATCACGGTCAGCAGGACTCCTTTGGACGAGTGATCAGTGCGTCGCAGAGACCTCTTCTTGACAACACACAACACTCACAACAGACATCCATGCCCCCAGTGGGATTCGAACCCACGATCTCAGCAGGCGAGTGGCCGTAGACCTGTGCCTTAGACCGCGCGGCCACTGGGACCGGCATCTCTGAAATCATATCTAATGCAAATAACAAATTTCTCATATAATCAAACTTGGGCTCACACAGTTTAAATGACTATATGCCAAATCCAACACACATTGACAAAAGCATTATTCCATGCCATATGTACCCATTCCTCCATATGAACTTCACACTCTAGGGTAGAAAAATCCCTAAATTTACCATATAGGTAAGCTCCATGGTGCAGAGTCCTTCTTGAAAAGCTAACTGGTTTGCAGCTAGTCAAGAAATTCCCTGCATTTCACGGAACCCGAAGGTTCATTACCGCACTCACAAGCATCCGCCACCTGTCTATCCTGGACCAGCCCAATCCAGTCCACATACCCACATCCTACCTCCTGGAGATCCATCATAATACTGTCCATCCATCTATGCCTAGGTCTCCCCAGTGGTCTCCTTCCCTCCGGTTTCCCCACCAAAACCCTATACATCCCCTCTCCTCACCCATACATGCCACATGCCTAGCCCATCTCATTCTTCTCGATTTTATCACCCGCACAATATTGGGTGAGGAGTACAGATCATTTAGCTCCTCGTTATGCAATCTCCTCCATTCCCCGTCACCTCGTCCTTCCTAGGTCCAAATATTCTCCTCAATACCATATTCTCAAACACCCTCAGCTTCCTTTCCTCCCTCAATGTCAGCAACCAAGTATCACATCCATACAAAACAACCGGCAAATGGCGGTACCACTGTTCCTATAAAAGTGCTCGAATTTGACTTGACAATGGCATGAAACAAGAACTGAGATAATAGATGTGAAAGTTGCGATGTCAGCTGCAAGGTGTACATTACATGACATACATAACAAATTAAGAAATATCAGAAAAACCAAACACACATAGTCACTGCACTTTGTGGTGGTACGAGAAGTGTGGCGATATATCGAAGCGACCGTAATAAAAATACCACATGGAACTTACGTTCACAGACTGCCATAGGCACTGAGTGCGGGTAGTGCTGTAACAAGGGTGCTATACCCAAGGTCTGACTTTATATACAATTTGAATAAAAGTATTTTGGATTATGGATGAAACCAGACGGAAGATTTGGAAGGAATAAATAACACAAAAATTCCCAACTTACAGAAAACTTTACCACACACACACACACACACTGCGCCTTACACAGCCAGTAATAAAATAAATTACCTTGAGATGAAACAAACAACTCCAAAAGACAGAAACTTACGTGGCATTACCAGGGAAAAATAAAATAATACAAAACAACTCTGCCAATAAATGCTGCTACAGATCCTGACCTTGGAGTGGCCATAACCAAAATTCAATTTACATAGCTGGGGCAGAATGATACGTTGGTAAGAAATAAGCCAGACTATATCCCAAAGGACAATGACGTGACAAGCCAACCCAGAAAACTAGTGTGATGGGACCAGTGAGAAGGGAGAAAGTAAAGGAGAAAGAAAGCATTCACTGAAGTGCCACTTCATGCCAATCTTCATTTTGTCCACTACGAAGAGACAGTAGAAAATTTCTACTCAGTACTTACTTCATGTGGCAGAGTCCTTCTTGAGAAGCTGACAGGTTCTCAGCTAGTTAACACATTTCCCGCATTTTACGGAACCCAAAGGTTCATTACTGCATAAACAAGAGGCTGCCACCTGCCCTATCCTGAGACAGTTCAAGTCAGTCCATGCCTCCCCAATCCAATTTCCTGAAGATCCATCTTAACCCTTTCCCCGTTCAATTTAAATCGCTAGTGCCTCGGCAGAAGAGCTAAGTTTTTTCACGGGACATTTAAATTTACGTACTATACCAGAAACAGGTCTCCCCTCCAGGGGAAAAAAAAAATCATAACAATTAAACTAAAAAAGGCAGAATGATAACTCCTTTTTCATCTCATTCGTAATAAATTTCTGCATGTAATAACCTACTCACCTAATTTTGCACCTCCACATTTCGCTGTTCGTGGTATTCCAAAAAGCACCCCACACGGCACAATGGAAGGTCACACTGCTTACATT
>Ga0123355_10005026_pt1 | contig 19269 bp, 14 predicted proteins | sample TergutEmb28metaG_3_FD_89872 | JGI IMG/M metagenome (GOLD analysis project Ga0123355, IMG submission 89872) | Embiratermes neotenicus P1 segment gut microbial communities from Petit-Saut dam, French Guiana - Emb289 P1 | ecosystem: Host-associated > Arthropoda: Insects > Digestive system > Gut ... | reverse complement strand
TATAACCTTTATTTTTGTGGCTATTAACAGGGTCCTCTCTTAAAAAAACCACATGGCTCCGGTGTTGCCCCCCCCCCCCAACCCCACCCGCAACCTTCAGTAGTTGTGCTCTGCTAGGCCAACAGACATGTTTTCTACCACCGTATCTCTTCAGCGTCCACTTCAATAAAAACAAACCCCCTTGAATACGGCGACAACTTCTTCCGAAACGCCAGAAAATTTAATCAGAACAAACACAAGCAAGAATCTCGTTTGATTAGCAAGCGCCATGACAGTCTGTCAAACTTATAAAGACTGCCGCCAACACACTACAACACAGTGCACAGTGCTGTGGGCAGTGAAGGTTTGACTTTGAAGAATTCAGATTCAGAAACTAAAACCGTTTTATGCACGAAGATAAAGAATTCAGCTGCCTTGTCGTTTGGACTGTGGAACGGAACAGTGGCACAGTGGCACAGTGGCTGTTGGCGGACAGAACGGGCGGCACCGGGCGTTCAAAGGTTTGATAGAGAAGTTGCGATAGGGAGTGTCCGGCTGGCAGGAATGTCACCGGAAGAACGCAAAACATGCGAACACACCAAGAATTTAATGAAACACACTTCTAGCTGGAGTTTCTTATCGACAGTTTTATCTAACTTCCGGTATATTTCGTTTATTCCTGTCCCGCAAGCCCGACGAAACAAAACAAGACTACGTTAGTCGCTACTATGGCAGTTTGTCCATAAGTAAATACCGAGACAGCGAAGTACAAACTCACATCTCTGTAAAACAACGCAGTACGAAATCACAGCATAAAAATAATATGAAAATCAGGTAAAGCGCAAACATCGGGGAAAGACAGTAGCAAATCAAACGGTAGGCGTGAAGAAATTCACATCAGACTGTAGAAATGTCTGCAAAAATTCGGTCAATAATTTTTCCCTTTTCTTTTGCTATGTTTAAATACAAGAAAATATAATCGTGGCTGTTAAACCGAAGAACTGCAAAAACTGGAGGTTCAAGATATGAACATCAGGGTGACCAAAACAAGGACAATGAGATGTGACAAGAGTTGCGGAAAAAAAAATTCTTAATGTTTTGTTGGGGACAGCCGAAGGAAACAGGCCACTTGGAAGAACCAGACGTAGAAAGTATTCATATTAAAACTGGTCTCCCACAAATACGACAGGAGGGCGTAAAATGGATTGATCTCGCTCAGTATAAAGACAAAAGGCGGGTTTTTGCGAACACGGAAATGACTTTTGGGCTCCACAATAACCGGAGAATTCGTTGACTAGGGGGCACGCGGTGGTGCAGTTGGTTGAGGCACTAAGCTATAAGCAGGAAGGTCCTTGGGATTTTTCATTGACATAATACTTCCGACCACAATATGACCCGGGGTTGACTCAGAAACTAACAGAAATGAGTACCAGGAATATCTCCTGGAGGGTAAAGGCAGCCAGTGCGTAGGGCTGACCATCTCAGCACCTTCATGTACCGTCTGTCTAGAAATTCTCGGAACCTTGACCTCCTGGAGCCCTAAGCGCCTGTTCAGACCTGTAAAGGGATAACTTTATCTCGTGCCTTACTCGGTTCTTAGACTACGTTCGCACACTCGGCTATGAGTGACTGATCCATCGTTCGCAGCTCTTTACGTCGCACGACGCTGAGTGGAAGAATAAGTACGAAATGGGGAAGGAACTGACAGCAAGTGACATTTACCTATCTGAAAATACTACACCACCATTCGTCTGATGGGACTGAGAAAGATCACGAAATATGCGAGTCAGAACAGCCGCCTTCCACAACACGACGTATATCCAGAACTGCAGACTGCACAACGGCAGGCTGTGAATACCTGACTTTGTTGCCAGGCATTCTGCGGAGTAACAGCAGCGACCGCTGCTCTGTGCCACGCATATAGGCACGAAACTCTTACATAATTAAAAACATGAGCGAAACAGTCATGTGATTATGCCGCCTGGCCATACAGAAGCACAAAGATTTTTTTTATAGAACGTTACATGCCAGCGGTCATCTGATGGACCACCAGGTTCAACACTCACAAACTCTACGTCCTGCAGACACGGTGTATTTGTGTATTTTATGTGGATCTCAGAACAAACAGCGATTATTTCCCTATACAGCATTAACTGACTGGTTTTTATAACCGAGACGGAGTGTGTTTACTGCGCGGTACGGACTGGGTCTTTAAATAAACTTTAAGTTCATTTTAGTCTTTGGAAGTCTGATACAATACTTGGTGCTCCGACTGCGAAGTCACAATTACAGCACCAAAGTACAAATACGAACATGAATAACAAGTTTAAAGAAAATGTCGCTCGACGTAACTGGAAGGGTCAAGAAATTCCTCCGAGAAGTTCACACAAATAAACAAATGTTTTCAACAGTAACGTCCTGCAAAATAACGTTGCACTGCTAATAAATTAAAAGTTAATTTCCATAATTTATTGCATCCCTCAAAGCAGTTCAGTCTTTGCGTATCAATCAGCAACAATCCCGGTAACATAAAGCAGTCGCAGCAGTTCAATATACCATTACAAACTTACGTCAATCTGAACTAGTAGCTCTGAGCATGTCTGGCAGCGGATCAGGAGCGAGCAGACAGCGATCCACACTTCGGCACTGTAAAAACCGCCAGCCATTCAAAGGACTTCATGTGTTTTCAGATCAGCTCGTAACCTTCTTGCTAAGTTCGTACCTGCACTGTATCCAGGAACGCCTCCGACAGCTACCGCGCACCACAACACACCTCTTCAGCTTTGTATTTATCTTGTCTTCCGGAATTGTTTCAAACTCACAGAATTGAAATGACGAAAGCCGAAGACTGTTAGCAAGCAAGAGTCTTTGATTGTTTCCAGCTGCTGTGGGGAATGCCTCAAGGAAAGTTATACTGAATAGCAGGTGACAGACATACTGTTGACGAAGAAGAAACAGGAATACGAGCTTTAATCACGAGAGTGCAGCACCAGCTAATGATATTACAGAAGCTTTTGTTTCACATTCCAAAAGCAACGTGCATGACTAGAATTAAACTGACAATGAAACAAAGATAATTTTAATTAACTAAGAGTCGTGTATCGAACATAAGAAAATTTTACATTTCCGAAATCTATTAAATGAAAACTAATATATGAATTTGTTCTGTATGATAGTACATGTGCAAAATGTAATGTAATATTTAAGAAGGCAGTCGTCAAATGAACACCTCCAGAGTGCGAAAAACGAAGGCCCTGCAGTGTGTAGCTGATGCAGGCCCATCAGGTTATCAGCACGGGTTAGCAGAACGTACTGGGTGTGTTAGGTACGGAAATATATTGAAAAATTCCGAAGCTGCACCGAAACTATCGGTAGAAAATTAACTGATACACGAACTGTGAGCTTATGATTCAATTCCCATCTCCTTTTTGGCACAGCAGCTTTCCCATAATTTCAAAAGCTAACGCAAATAATGGACACTGACAGCATTAGAGTCGCAGTTACAAAGCATGCTTATGAACAATAAAGAATACAAATTTCAGATATATTTTAATATTATTCTCCCATTTACTCTTAGACCTCTGAAATTTACTCTTTTCTTTAACTTCGCCGAATAGAGTCCGTATTTACTATCTCCCCATGCCTGCAACACATCTCGTCCACCCTATGATGTGACTGCCCTATGTTCGGAAGAATAGGAATTATGCAGCTCTTCGTTATCCATTTTCCCACACCCTTAATATCTGTCTCTCTCGAACACCTCATAACTGTGTGCTTATTAAATGTGGCCCGCGTGCATCCGAATTCAGGCTTACAGTTACATTCAACAAATGTTCATGAATTATTCTGTCACTCTGCTTGCAAGCAATGGCAATACTGCGCCCACTTCTGGCTTACAAGCAAAGTCCTGAGGCCCACTATTTACACTGCAAAGCGATGTTTGACCTTTTAACAGCGGTGACATGAGGATTCAAGAACTCTGGGTCGCTAGTGAACAGTGCAAGACGTTTAGAAGGATCGTACGACACACACACACACACACACACACACACACAAACACATACACACACAAACACACATGCACACGCGCGCGCACACGCACACAATAAGAGACAGGCGAATGTGTACTTACGACACGCTATGTACGAAGACAAACTACATAACATGAACACTGCACTGCAGATATGTAGATGAGTACTGTCTGCAACTACCAAAAGTATAGAAGACTGTAGAAGACACGTGAATGTGTATGTACTTTCTGTCTATTCTGTTCGTCCATTAGAAAGCTTAAAACACGGCTTCACTACAGATATATATATATATATGTGCGATTATTAGATAGGTACTTTCTGCACACTCTGTAAGTTCCTCATTTGAACTAATCTTGCATGCTATAATCATTTCATAAATGACGTTACTTTTCTCAATCCACCCCTGTGAGCAGTACATTTAATGATAACCACAACTGACATTTGTACCTGATCGGCTACTTCCTTGCCTTACTGAGCACCAACTGCCCATAATCGTAACAACTAGTCACGAAGCTAGTAGGTTCTAAAGCAAACGCCTTGTGCCCGCACTGTGCTCAGCTGCCCGCTGCCCCCCATATGCTGCTGCCCGCTCCTCGGCAGCATGAAATCGGCTTATCTTATGTACAGGCAGGCAGGCAGGAGCCAAACCAAACTGGACAGCTTGGAGCTACAGTAAGTACAGCTTATGCAGAACTACTTAAGACATCTCAATAGAGGGTATAATTAAGTGCTAATAGTGCACTGGACGTTAACAGAGTTACCGCTGTGCATGATGCAACGTGTCCATCAGTCGCAGAACTTTTAAACCGAATTACAGAATTATCGACTGACTGAGAGTGACTGCAAAACTAAATTAATTTTAAATACAATTTTGTTTGTCTCTTACATAATTATAAATTTTCCCGTGTTTATTTACGATTGCTCACATACAGTGACATTTATATTATTCCACAGACTGCCCATTTCATAGTTCCCCGGATCAGGCATCTGTCGCACATGAATCTCGCATCCGCCAGAAATTTAACGTATTTCGAAACACTAACCAAACCAGATAAGCTGAACTGTTAGGACAAAACCGACTCTAAACTCCCGGCGGATGAAGGCTTCATGTGCGGTAAGGCTGCCGTGCTGGCTGACATCATAAAATGGACACCACACATGCTACAGATCTCACAGTCTTATCTACCTAGGCAGGGGCGCATCATACGACGGAATGACTAATGTTCAGACGACAACCCCCTCTACCGTGACGCCACAGCAATCGTGGCTGGTGGCGTCACATGCAAACCAAGCTGTACCGGAAACGAAGTGTGACTTAATCACTCGCTCAGTCAGAACTGCGTTGGCCTATATGCAGTGTCCGTACCGGTGGTATGGTTCAATGACGCACCACCCCCTCTATCCACTCCTTGTAAAGTCTTAAAATGCTGATACACGTTAAGTGCTTGAAATATTGTTCCTATTTTGTCCGGGCCGACAGAACAGGCCTGTTTGATAAAAGAGTCCGGAGACTTCTAGATTTTCTTTCGAAGGGACGAATTTGTCCTATTTCTTTGAGCTAAAAACAAGAATTTTGAATGTAAATTATGTGCACATAGCATAACAAACGAAGGGAGCTCGCTTTGATACACCAGGCCCATAAATGATGACGTTTGACGATTTCAAACCAAACACCGACGAAAACGAACATTCGGAATGTGTACAATGTGTGAGATTATGTGTCTATTCACATAAATATGCCGTCAAACACAACTAAAGTTTAGTTGTTAGTAGTTAGACACATAATCTCACACATTGTATTTGACTCACACAACGGGGATGACAAACCTTAAGATTCGGAATGTGTCTTTCCAGTTTTGACACATTACAATTCGGTCACACGCACGCACACACACGCAGCGCCGCTGTCAGAACACGCACAAATTTATACACTTGCATTGCAAGACAGCGAGAAAGGGAGGTTAGCAATCGTGCTTGGACAGAACACAGACAAGTTCACAGCTTGTAAAGGGAAGCGACAGCTTTTATTTCTCGCTTGGGATGATGGGTAGATGTTTAGGCGCTTTAGGTGCGCGGAGAACAGCATGTAGGTCGCCACGTACACTGCACGTTACGTCCATCCAGTTTAACAAAAATCAAAACAATTGTTCCATGTCACATAAAACTCCCCATTGTCAGCCAAATGTCACGATCAGCTCAGCCGTTCTTGCGTTGTTGTATGCCTACAGCAGACCGAATGCACCGCCGCTACGTACGGCTGCAACACGCCCAGTTCCTACATGCCAACATGCTGACGGAAAAGAGCCAGGTGTAGAAGAAAAAATGGCCAGAGATGTGTTCAAATGAGGTGGTGGCACTCGTAAGAACTTCTAAGCACACAGTGTTTATGGTTCAATTACTCCTGGGCTATAGCTTGAACCTCAAGACTTGGGCGTGAGGTGTGTTGCAACACACTCACATACCAGGAGGGTGCGCGTGACCCCACTTGATCATGCTATGATACAGTCATTAGCCGCGGAGATGTTCCTGGAAGCGAAGAGAAACTCATCATCTTGTATTCTGTCATAAGATGTGACCTGCAGGGCTCTTACATGCTGCGCGCGTGCGGCAAACGGCCCTTCGGTCTGAGCGGCACACCAAGGGCAGCGGCGACTAAGCTGGTCGGAGGTCCCGTATCTGAATGACCTAGTTTCGTTAAAAGAATGCACAGTGACAGCGCGAATCAAGCATGAACCAGCGGAACTGACAGTGGACAGACAAACTGGTAACACTGCACTACATCTGTGTGCCCCTCACCAGCTGTCAAATATTCAGGAATGCTGTGACACACAGTTAACCCACGCTTCGAGTCTTACTGACGGTAGTGTGAGAATAATTGGCCCTTTAACGTCGAACAAAACGCCGAATTATATATAAACATCCAGTCCGTACCGCGCAGTAAACACACTCCGTCTCGGTTACAAAGACCTATCAGTTTATGCTATATAGGGAAGTAATCGCTGTTGATAAGTAAAATAAAAATACACTGTGTGGGAAGAACGATGAATTCTGTGATGTTAAACCTGGTGGTTCACAAAGCGAACACTAGGATTTCAAGGGTTAATCCAGTACCTAATGCACCCCAATGAAAAACTAATTATAGCCATTGACCGTCATTTAACATGAACCAAAAAGAAGATGTAGGTTTTCAGATACTCAAAGCTGGCATTCGTCAAATCCAACGAGCAGTGCAAGGGCAGCATAAATCCTTAAAAATTACCTACACGTTAACCGTAAATGTATGTGAAACTTTCCGTGCAATTTTATATTAAATTAAGGAAAAATAAATTTCTAGAAGATCCTTATGCAATCACGAACAATACCGAATCGCTGGGGACATCTTAATATAATATCACCTCAATTTTGTGTTAAAATGTACATGCGATTCTGTTCAAAACAGGTACCGCAATACGTCTGCAAGTTTATGTCACCTGATAAGTAAACCAGAAGTACAACAGACACATTCAGTCCAGACACAACCATTTATCATACAAAATCAGCTACATGTTTCGGCTAATATAAAGCGAACAGTCAGCCTGTTGATGGCTGCACATTAGCTGATACTGTGTTTAGACTGCACATATCGTACTGCTGGCACAGACTGTACAGACAGCACAGCAGGGACGAACTGCCGTTAAGACAAAAATTAAAAATAAATGACATTCTGAGCAAGTTACAACGCGGCGTTTCCTTACGAGGAAACAGGTGACATGGTCAGGGGCATAACACACTGACCGAACGGTGGAGGGAAAGTGTAATTAGAGCTGCATAATAACAGAATGCAATCCATCCTTGAACAACATTTCTTTACGTCTGAAAATGCTCTTCTACGAGTAACAAACATATCTGCTTCTACCTTCATATCCTTCAGTCTTTTGATTGGTTGGCAGCTTTCCATCTGGAATTAGCGCAAGCCATTAACAAACATCGACTGCAATATCGCTAACTGTACTCGTAAGTACAATACGTGATTTCAGGCTTCCTCCGCGAAGCAGCTGAGAACTGCGCTCTTCTCAGTTATTACACAGCGAGCAGCGGTACTTTATTACCGACGTTTCGGGACAACACATCGGTCCCATCCTCAGGTTTCAAGGATTTGGGTTCTTGAACCCTGAGGATGGGAACGATAGGTTATCCCGAAACGTCGTTAATAAAGCACCGCTGCTCGCTGCGTTAATAACTCAGAAGAGCGCAGTTCTCTATGTGTACATCAATTCCCTGTGTATACTTCTGGTACACAGCGTGATGGTGGTTACAATGGGGGAGTCGTAGTGTGTAGCTTCAGTCTACAGTTGCTACATTAAAGTTGTGCGTTTCAGGATTATATTTATTACGTAATTTAGAAACACCAAGGGCATGACACACCTTTAAATTAGAAATGTGTAGGGCAGTTTTAATATAGGGCAATTTCTCCTCAAGATTTCGACGCAAGACATGGCAATTCATTAAAGACTCACTGCTACTGGCAACTGTCATCATCGTCAGGGACGTAAATACAGCAGCAGTACCTTGCATCGCCTGCCGTCTAAAATGAACGAAGGAAGGAACATTGCAGCTGTCAGTTCACAAACGCCTTCTGATGACAAAACGGTACCGTATCTTCAGTTACATCGAGATATAAAAGTTCGTCTCGCAACCAAATTCTTGCTGCATTAAACTGCAAGTTCCCTGCACGAGCACTTTGAACTCCCTACAAATAATTACTGCGATTGTTTTTAATCTTGGCCCCAATATCGAAGTTGCTGCGGCCTCTGCTAGCTAATAGCGCGCGCTCCGACGCAGCGGACCCTACGACTTATTAACTTGACGTACGTAACACGGTCCAGCAGCCTAATCTGGGTAGACGGCGTTCGGCGACGTCAAGCATGAGACGCGTGACCCGGCGAGCTACAACTCTCCTCACCCAACCCCCTGCCTCAAAATCCCGATCTCTTTTTCTTCTCCTCTCGTCCATATATATATGTGCCCTCTCGCCCTGCACCATTCCTTAACACCATTGCCACCACTGCTGCTATAATCCGATTCCAGTTCCGCTCTCTAACCCCACACCCCCAAGTCCCATTTCCACCCTTATCCCCACTTCCTATCCGGACCAATCCTTCCTTCCTTCCTTCTCACCACCACTGACCTCCCACCGAACACCAGCACTGCCACTCTACCATCACCTTTACTATCCTACCCCTTTTCCTCAACCCACACAAAACTTTCCCCTTTCCCATCTACCACATGATGCAACCCTAGTGTAATAAGTCGAAGATGGGGCCTAGACTTAATCCTCTGTCAGCCAACATGGGAGTGCTACCAGCCCGCCCGCCCGCTGTATATACATAAACACGTAGAGAGACGCAAGACGGAACAGCAAGCTTCACGGAATGCCAATACCCAACCGACTTGAAACGTCCATCCAGCGACGCGGGGGAAGGAGTATGTGTTGCGCCGAAAGGGCTGCTGGGAGTCTGGCTGGCCTCATCACAGTTTGTACAATTTTACTGCTTTCCTTTTTTCGCTTGTATTGTTATTTAATTGAGAGCAGTAATGTGAGGTTCAAGTGCGTCCGTTTCTGTGTCACGTACATTACTGGCGGCCGTCCTCACTGGCTCAGACACGGCGGATTCAAATTATTTCTGAAGAAATCAGTAACTCTCTTACCTACAGCACCATCACTAAGACATATTTTCTCTCTCCGACAGTGAGACTAATGTTGCTACCCCCACTACTGAAACAGTTTTCATCACCATCATCATCATCATCATATTCATGAAGGATTAGGTGTGTTTCCTGTTCCTTGATCCTCAAGATGAATTTGGTCCCTCCATCTCTTCCTCGGTCGTCCTATTTTCCTTCGTCCTTTTGGTTTATATTGTAGTGCTTGTTTTGATAGTCTCTTTGTGTCCATCCTCTGTACATGCTGCAGCCACTTTTTCTGGTACCGTTTTATTTCCTTTCTTGTGTTCTGTGCTCCCGCTTTTTGCCTAATACATTGATTCTTTTCTTTATATAGTTTTGTTATTCCAAGTAAGTGTCTCAAAAATTTCATCTGTGCTGCTTCTAAACGTTGTTCCTCTCTTTTCTTCAGAAGATACTCGTAAAATCCTCAAAAGGAAGAAGCTGAAAGAGTTTTCAAAAGGCCAAATTTCCTATCTTGTTTAACGACGCTGTCAGTTACCAATATCATACACCGTCGGTGGTGGATGAATGAATATGGATCAGTGGTGGAATGATACAGCGGAGACACCAGTATCGGTGCCACGTTGCACACCACACGCTAACTGAACTGGGACTCGAACCAAGAGACGCATTTGCACCCGCTGTTACTGTATCTGCATAAATATATGCTATCACAGTACTTCTAACCCAAGCTGGGCTATCGGCGCTCACACCTGGCTCCTTCCACGGGTAGTTCGTCACAGTATCTGAACACAGGGCCAACCGCAGTCTGAAGGTACGTAGATGGCGGTACATTTGCAGTCTGCGGTACCAACAGCGACGGTAAGGAGTCTAGAAATAGATCGAGTACGGACTGCACGAGAAAACTGAACAGCAAACAAACGGAGGCAATGCCTAATACAGTTCGGCCTTCCAGTCTGCTATCCAAAAATACAAAGATTAAAATATACAGAACTCTAATTTTGCCTGTTCTTTTGTAGGAAGGAGGAGCAACACAGGCTAAAGATGTTCAAGAACAGGGTGCTGAGGGAGGTATTTGGGCCGCAGAGGGAATACGTAACAGGAGATAGGAGAAAATTACATATTGAGGAGCTTTATGATTTGTACTTCGCACCAAATATTATTCGGACGATCAAAATAAGGAGGACGAGATGGGTGGGGCATGTAGCACGTACGGAGTAAAATAGAAATGCATGCAGAGTTTTAGTGAGGAAATCTGAACGAAAGAGACCACTTGTAAGAATTATGTTTAAACCACAGGAGAATAGTAAAATTTATGTTGATAGGCGGAGAAGTGGAGTCTTCTGGCTCAGGATACGACAAGTGATGGGGTTCTTATGAATACGGCAATGAACACAAAATTAGCAAAAGAAAAATTCCGAACACTTTTTGACTAGCTGAGGAACTGTAAGCTTCTCAAGAAAGAAGCTGCACAGTGAAAGTAACGGACAGGCATTCACACAACTGCTCGCACAGTGCGGTAAGAACCGGCAGCATTGCACAGTGCTGTATTGCAGCGGCCTCACGGCGGGCTGTACGGCCGTCTCGCTCAGGTAGATTGTTTCGTCGGCTAAAATAGCGGCGCAGCCAGTCTATTAGTATAAAACAACGCGCGGTTAGGTGAGGTGCGGTGGAGGAAGGAATGAAGGAAGCGAACGAATGAACGAACGTGAGAGAAGGAAACTCCGGAATAGAACTGTCCGTTCCAGATGTTCCCACACATAACATTGCTTTACCATGCCGTTACTGTACAATCCAGTCTGCTGCAAATCTACACCATCTCCACCCAAGCAAACATGCAGGCGACAATACTGACAGTAGGCAAGGTAACGTAGGTACGATTGATTGCAGTCAATGTCATCATTTGGCTAAGCAGGGTGTTGTGTGAGGACTGGCTTGTGACAACGTGTAATTTGGTAGAAATACGCCGATGTTTCTGTGGACCCTGCTGCCTGCATCACCAGGATGGGATCCTGTGAAAGTCGGTACTCTTCTACACCAGACTATACGGCGTCACAGTGTTGTGAGGGCCTTAGGTCTCAAAGAAAACTAACTTCGACGCGATTCTTGTTGCCTGTTCCAGATCAAGCCTTCATCAACCGTGGCAGCACATTAATACAACGGCACAAACTGCCATCTTCCCGTTTGTCCGTCTGCTACGTCAGAATTTGCCACAGACATTAAAACAAACAAGCCATAATTCTGCCTGATGTCTAACTCGGTCTGTCACATTTAAAGCAGAATAGGGGTACAGGGTTTTCAAGAACAGGGTGCTGAAGTATTCACTGCGGACTAACAGGGATGAGGAAAAAGGAGACCTGACAGAACCGCACAGGGAGGAGCCTTATGACTTGTACTCCTCAACAAATAAACTGGGGTGACCAAATCAAAAAATATGAGCTGGAAAAGGCATGTGGCACGCATGGGAGAGAACACCCCTGTTTCAAGCAAATGATTTCGTGCAAAGTTAAACAACAGTTGCATGAAATGTCATTCCCCATATAAAAATGCAAAATTTGTATCTTGAGTTCAAAGCAAACAAACTGTAGTTGCTTCAAACCAGTTTTCTCGGTGTGTACACCGCACCGCCTAAGTCGGTCCAGCCCGCTCCTTGCACCGCTAACAGCTGAACACAAAGACGCAACCTTCTGAAGTTCTGCACGAACTCGCTGTGTCCTTCACATGGGTCAAATATGGCGCCCAGTATCAACCGTAGTTTTAATCAAGTTCCTCTCTAAGTAGGCCTTGTGTTGTGCCTTAGGGTCATAGGTCAAAGCATTCTGCTGGTCGATTAGTTTCTAATATCTCTAACTTTGGACAGCGCCTGAAAAGAAAATTTGGACAGTCTACGCCAGACACATCCATACGACAGTATGATGACTGTGTTCCAAAACTGTATGTATCTGCACTTCTATACAAACTGCTGCTATATTTGTCAGAATGTTCCCAATACGTACACACATTAACAGTTCCACGTAAAGTTACTTGAAACAGTAATGAAATCTGTTTTGTACGATAGGCTGAAATCCTATCGGAATTAACACTGCGTTTGCTGGAACAGATTTGTTTTACACTTGTGTTTGCCATATAAACAGTTTAGTAATGTGTTTTCACATTGCCTGGCACCGCCAGATCCCTGGGAAGTATTCTGCATTTGACTTCGGCTACTAAACAGCCAGCACATGGCATCAGCATCTATAGCTGTGAGTAAGTAAATAATACCGAATAATTAAAAAAATCTAATACACCACTAGGTTGAATAACCAATAGTCGTTGAAACAGTTTATATAGATTTTGAACTAAAGAGAGTCAATTCATTACACGAATTCTGGTTAAGGAATAAGCTTCGTTTGCGATGTTGCGTATGACTGCAGTGACACAATGCTCAGACAATGCGCGTTCTTAAAAGCACTGCACACTGTTAGGAAGAAGCAAGTTACGCCTAACTTAAGTCAGAGACATGCCATGTGCCTATAAAGCGTTACGACTGCATAAACTCGCTCTTATTTCTTTAACAGCCCACGAATCACGCAATCAAGCAAGCAGTCAGTCCATCAGTCAGTCAATCAATCAATCAATCAATCAATCAATCAATAGGCTGAAGAGTTTAACAAACACTCCGTAAAATTTCAATGATTGCAACCGATTCAGAACCTCTAAAGCTCTCAACTCCGGAATTACTGAGGTCTCCGACTTTTTGCATGGATGCTTAGTACTTACGTACATGGGGACACGTGACTGTTACGTTCAAATTATACTTAGTTTTGGTACTGCTCTCTAAATCAGTACCAACCTGCAGCAAAAATGTCTTCATGCATTAAAACCTAAAATTAAACTCAATTACTTAAACACCCAGTCCGTACCGCGCAGTAAACACAATGTCCGTCTTGATTATACAAACCAGCCAGTTAATGCTGTATAGGGAAATAATCGCTGTTTGTTCTCAGATCCACACAAAACACATAAATACACTGTGTGGGCAGAACGTAGAATTGCTGAATGTTCAACCTAGCGGTAGGTAATGCACGTAGTGGGCCGTAAAAAGTGAAGACAGTTCTTACGACTGGAAGGAATGTGCTGCTGTGTTGACAGCAGACGACGAAGGACCGGAATCACACGCACCGTCAGCTTCACTGTTATAAATCGAAGCGCCGGTATACAGTCGCATTACGACCAACACACAAGTGACAGGTACGCCAGCGTCACATCCTTATACTGCATACGAAGAAGATTGAATCTTCTACTATTTTACATGAACAAAAAGCAACTTTTGACCCTTTTTTCCCCCCAGGGTGCTCATAAATTCAATACTAAGAGAACAAGAAAAACATTTAAAGCCTACAATAAAATACAGTCGTAGTCCACGTTTAAAGCTGTTTATTGGAATGAATTAATGAATTCTTATCCATTTGTTTGTCCCGTTACGTATAGGGAAAGCCCAGTTTTCGAATATCGACATCGAGATCAGACATCAGACAGACGGTTCGCGGCTTTCGTCTGCCTGTCCACAACAATTCTGATGAAGCCGTATAGTGGTAATGGTGGCAGAACTGCACTCAGTCTTAATCTCGACACCGGGTGGGCAGGAACCGCTCAGCTTCACTGTCGAAATGTCCGGCGGTTCCCTTTAAATACGACGGCTGGTGGGCCCCGCAACCGGCCACGACGCTGCCGGGAATGTCAGCACGTTTCCTCGGACGCCTTGCGCGCAGCTTGGTCACTGTACCGACTAAGCAACAGAATGACACGCAGAAACGCACCGCTCGAATTGTTTCACTGTTTGGGCCGACGACGTCGCACCGTTCACCAGCCACTGCATGCACCGCCAAGTTTAACATTCGGAAGTTCTACAGGTTTGTCTGCGGACTGCACCTGCTGTATGTGCACCTCACAGGCAGCACCGCTAATAGCAGCAACTCTTTCATTATACGCATCAATTGAACATGTTAATGCGCGGTGCAAGCAAAATCTTTAGATATTATGGCGGTCATTCAGACTCTCGAACCCGCACTCTAGCAATGACAGCATCACTCAGCAGACAGAAGCACGTGGTAATGAGGGTCCCGGAAACACGACCGTCCGAATGGCAGTCGAAACGTGCCTTCAGGCGGATCTCCTCTATGTGCACCACAGCCATACCCGTAGCTCTGCAACCACATAACCTGGTTCTTCTTTATATACATGTGCACCGTCAGTCCAACCTGCCGGAAGTTACTTGTTTTAACAGCAAACGTTCACCGCTGTTCCGCCGAGCGGACTGCTGGCCATCTGATTGGACAGTAGTGTCATACGTCCGGATATGCGTTTTTGGACTTACCGTCATTTATCTTCCAGACCATCGACATGCCCAACATGCAGTACCACCGCCCCTCCCCTCCTCACTGCTAACACAGAGTCTCTGCTTTATCAACTCACGATTTGTGCAAGTCGGTCCAGGGCAATGAACAGACACAAAACCAACAGCGTACCGCGTGTCCTGGAAGTCGCTTAATACCGACACTACACTCCTGTTCAGCGAAACACTACGTTTTGTACGAATAAGTGCTTTGAAGATGGGAAAAGTGCAGTGAACATGGCGCACAACTTGACCAAATGATGCAGTTCCTCGTTCTCAATTTCTTTAGGTAGCAGTGTTTCGTTGGACAGTTAGAATCATCTGGTGAAACTAATTTCTGGACATCCTGTATATGCAGACCATGTGAAACTCTCGCCTGGTTTCACTCTTCATAGATAAAAAGACGTCATCATCATCATCATCATCACCATCATCACAACCACCACCACCACCATCATCAAAGTTACTTGTCTAGTGGAGCGCCACCACCTCAAACAGCAACACAGCAGACAAATGAAGCCCAAGTTTGGCACCGAACTGAAGCAAGCATCTCTGGCCAGTTGCAGCCTGTGAAGCTGGCTGCTGCTGGAACACAATACACGGCAACAAAAGAGAAAGGCTGTTTCGAAATTACGAGACAGAGATGAAGGAACAAAGGAGTGGAATGTAGGACACGAACAGGCAACATATGTAAGGTCTCTACGTTGAAACCCGGCATCAGCCGATTCAAAATTCGCTCGCAAAGAATAGGAAGCACTTCTGTGCATTGCTTACGGTTCGGGAGCGATTTTCACTAACCGATCAGAATTACATGAAAGAAAATGCAGTCGTGCAAGCAGCTTTGGGTTGCCTCTCAACAGCAGTGTGAGAACGGAAAAGACAGTTCATCTGTGCGCTAAGTTAAACACTTTTTTTTTTGCATCGTGCATTGTGCTATAATTACGCTGCATAAATCGACGAAACGCACACTTTTAAAATTAATGCTTTGTTTTTCATGCTTTTATGTGAGCAGTCTGGCAGGTGCAAGAGTTGCTAGACTGCTGATATAAACGCATGAAAAACGTACCATACGAAAACTGCGATTACTGTCTCCCTGATGATGAACCCATGAGGTTCGAAACATGTAGAGGACGTCAAAAATCGAAATGAAACATTAATTTAAAAAGTGTGCATTTTGTTGGTTTATGTTGCATAACTAAATAAAAAATTATTAATTTCGTCTTGTTAATACCATTCCGACGCTTAACCCTTTACAGTCCAGTGGTCAGGTCAGGTCACTTTATGTACCGCAGTCCTCCATGTTAAAACATTCCACCTTCTGCCCACCAGGTCCAACTGTGAATTTTGTATGGATCTATCTCAGACCGATCAGCGACTATTTTCCCATATAACATTTACTGATGGGATGTTACAAACAAGAGGGAATGTGCTTACTGCGCGGTACGGACTGAATCTTTACATATAATGGCGGCTAACCGTTGTCTTCAAAAGCTTAATGAACTGTTATATAGAACTGAAACTATCACTGGTTAAAATGACATAAAGAGAGTGAGAAAAGGCGGACATCGTGTCTTAGGACACTGGCGTCAAAAGACGAGAGAAAAGGGAGAACCTTCATTTACAAAAACGAATTAAACAGTAATATCAAACTGTAAGAATTGCTGAAGAAGTGTATCGTAAATTCTTAGTCCACTGATCACATTTGGGGAAGCAACCAAGCATACTGGCCTCATACAAAACTGAAACCAAGGGAAATGTGCAATGCTGCTCAACAGTTTTATTTAGCGATGTTGTCAGGTCGTCACACTAAGTGTATGGCGCCGGTGATACACGAATAATTATGGAGCATTGGCAGGCGGAATGACGCTGACAGTGTACAGCGAAGTACTTGCGTAAGCAGCCTGCCCCAGTGCCACTTTTTTTACCATAAATTCCATCCGCACGGGTCTGTGATCGAACCCTGGTCTCCGCAGACAGAGGTCGGCGTATTAAGGAATACCAGAACAAAAAAAAAAAGAGTTTGGAACGAACAGATATGATGGGGCATAAAGTTAAGGAAAGGAAATAAAGTTTTATCTTATAAGTCGAAAAACAAATTATATTACAACTGTTTTTCAGGACAACCACACGATGTGCTGCCATGGGAAAAAATTCCTTCATGAAAAGCAAACCGTTCCTCATTTAGTCCAGAAATTCCCTGCACTTCTGGAACTCAAAGTTTGACTTCTTAAAAATATCCATCACTTGTCCATATCCCGAGTCAGTTGAATACAATCCATGCCTTCTCAAAGGATTTCCTTAATAGCAACGTTCATACAATTCTATCACGTATGCCCAGATCTTCCAAGAGGACTCTTTCGTTCAGATTTCCCCACCAAAACTCGATACGCATCTAACGTCTCCACCATACGTGCCACATGTCCGCCAATCTTGTTCATCTCGATCTGGTCACTCGGATAATGTTTGATGACAATTACAGCTCAGGAAGCCCTCACTGTGCCCTTTCCTCCAGTCTGGTGACATTTCGTCCCTCCTAGGCCCAACCACGATAAAAATGCACAGAACTCTTAAACAAACAAGCAATGTCATTCCTTCAACATACTGCACTGCTTGACAGTCAGGATTAAGGCAACACTATCCTTAGAAACGTCGGGAAGCACTCGCCCAACGACGCAGCGTCACACAGCATGCACAGCAGCTCTCTGTATGTCGGTCTGTCTGTCTGTGTCTATCGCACAGCTACACAACGTGCCTGCCAGCCTTTCGTCAGAACAATCAAACCCACAGAACTATATAAAGGAAGAAAGGGAGGTGCATTATGGAAATGTTTTCCGTATCTTTCTTCCTCTCCTCTACATATTTCTCAAATGCGCCCACCCTCAAATTTAGTTTTGGGTCCTAACAGTATGCACAGCCTGGTTACACACACGCAGTAGACTAGACTCTCTTCCCTATACTATTCTTGTATTGTCAAAGGCTACAGAGGAGTTTCATACAACTTCAGAAGGGGGTGAAAAATTCCTGGTCACGTACACCAAAGGAGACCTCGTGTCATGGAAGACAAACCCAACATGTCTATTTTTTCATCTTCCTGTTCTACTACAATTTCTGAATAACATATTTAGGCTTAATAAGGCGCTCTGCGCAACTGGACAGAACAAACACCAGACAGCTACTTTCCTAGCACTACTTCAGAGTAACAGCACTGAAGATAAGCGGAAGTAAGACAGGATACGTCTTCTATACACAGTTGGCCTTGGTACACTTTTGCACGGTTCAATGCGTCTGAAGAAACGTAAAAGAGAGCTGGACTTGCTTTGTAAGTATCCTGTATGTGGTTCGTGCAACCACACACGTGGCTGGTCTGCAGCACGCGTGGATTTGTAAGTCCATATGACACACACCACACATACAGTCTTCACCCATCCATGCAGACACAAATATAAAAATAATATATTGTTATTAATAATATTATTATTCCAAACAAATCACACGACAGTTCAAACGCACTCAATCCCCGCTCTTCTCTGTATATTTAGATGCAAAAAGCCGCAATACTTGAAGCATGCCGAACAGTCGGAAAGTTTCTGGCGGAAGAGTGAACAAGAAATGCTGGTCAGTGAGACCGTACTGTGGGAGAGCCGGCGGTACTGCTGTGGAGTGGGGAAAGGGGATGATGATAATGATGATGATGATGATGATGATGACGATGATACGTCCCTGGTCAGTGAGACCGCACTGTTTTGAGAACCGGGTCTACTGCTGTGGAATGATAGGGGATGATGATGATGATGATGATGATGATCATGACGACGGTATACAAGTTAGGTAACCATATTATGAAATCAACACGTTAAAACTGACAGAACCATCCATACAAATAAACCGGACATCACAATGCGTGGTAAAGAACAAGAAACATGTCAGTTAACAGAAACTGAAATTTCAGGAAGAAGATATTCGATGGAGAAGGAACCCGAAAAGGAATTAAAATATAAAAACCATGTAGCGTAAGTGCAGCGTAAAAACAGAAATGGTACCAGTCATGATAGGGGCAAGTGGACCCTTCTCAAATTCGTTCACGAAGTACCTGAACGTACCTGGAATGCTCGACACAAGGAGCTACAGAAAACAGCCACACTGGGCGCTGCACAGAACTGCTGAAAGTGCTGATGTAAAGTGCAAAACGTTTGTCGTGGGAAGTAACAGTACATGTAG
>Ga0123355_10005025_pt1 | contig 19269 bp, 17 predicted proteins | sample TergutEmb28metaG_3_FD_89872 | JGI IMG/M metagenome (GOLD analysis project Ga0123355, IMG submission 89872) | Embiratermes neotenicus P1 segment gut microbial communities from Petit-Saut dam, French Guiana - Emb289 P1 | ecosystem: Host-associated > Arthropoda: Insects > Digestive system > Gut ... | reverse complement strand
TGTTCATACGATTGTACGCACTTTCAAGCCCCAGCAAGAAACCGCTTTTTAACTGTTCGCGGGTCTTGGCTAGCTGGTCGGCGGTGATTTTGTCTGTAAACATACGCTTTATCTCGCCTGTTATTAGGCTTAACACCTCGTATACGTGCGCCGGGCCAAGCCCAGCGTATACCACAAACATACCAGTATCGCGGTAGCTGGCGTTATATGAATACACAGAATACACCAGCCCATGCTCCTCACGTATTGTTTGGAACAAGCGCGAACTCATACCGCCACCAAAAACCGTATTAACACAGGCCAATGCATAAGCATCACTGCCCATACCGCTTTTTATGCCTGGGAAGCCCATGCAAAGGTGCACTTGCTCTATATCCTTGTCGCGCACGCTAAAGCTTGGGCGGTACAGGGCCGGGGGCTTTTGTTCCTCTGCCCCCGTGTCCTTGTAATTGTCAAATACGGCCGAAATCTTTGATATTATTTCATCCTCGTTTATATTACCGGCTATGGCTATTACGGTGTTCTTTGGGCTATAGCGGCTATCCATAAAGCTGAGGAAATCCTCCTTTTGAAACGAACCTATCGTTTCGGGCGTGCCAAGTATGGTTTGCCCAAGGGGGTGGTTTTTATAGGAGTTTAATTCTAATAAAGACATTGCCACATTTTCCGGCGTGTCCTCATACATATTTATTTCTTCAAGTATTACATTACGCTCTTTTTCAATGCCGCTTTCTTCGAAACGGGAGTTGAAAAACATATCCGAAAGGACATCCAGCGCAACATCGAAATGGGTGTCTAGCGTCCGCGCCATATAGCAGGTATATTCCTTGGATGTGAAGGCGTTTAACTGCCCGCCTACCGCGTCCATGGTGTCTGCTATATCTTTTGCGGTGCGTTTTTGGGTGCCTTTAAACAGCAGATGCTCGATAAAATGAGAAATGCCGTTTAGACGCTCGCATTCATTGCGTGAGCCGTTTTGCACCCATATCCCAAAGCTTACAGACCTTACAAATGGAATGGCTTCCATTACTATTCTAAGGCCGTTTGGTAACTCGTGAACTCTAATCACTTCTGTCTCCCCTTGGGGGCCTTCCGCCGCCTTTAGAGTCTCCGTGCCTTCTGGGCCTGTCACCGCCGCCGCCTGGCCTTGGTGGGCGCTTATCGCGGTCACGTGGGGCATATACTGCGTCTGGGTCAAGTACTGCCTTGCGGCTTAGGTTAATGCGGCCTTGGTCATCTATTTCTACTACTTTAACGGTTAATTCATCGCCAACTTTTACGAAATCCTCTACGTTTTCTACGCGTGAGGTATCAAGCTGGGATACGTGCACCAAGCCTTCTTTTTCCGGTGCTATTTCTACGAAACAGCCGAAGGTCATAAGTCTTGTGACTTTGCCGGTGTAAATCCCGCCTATTTCCGGTGGGTTTACGATGGCTTTTATAATCTCAAGGGCGCGGTTAACTTTATCCATATCCTTGTCGGAAATGAAGATACGGCCATCGTCCTCTGTGTCGATTTTCTCTACGCCGGATTCCTCTATGATGCGCTTAATAACCTTGCCGCGTGAACCAATAACCTCTGCAATCTGGTCAACGTTAATGCGAAGGATTGCCATCTTGGGTGCGTGTGGGGAAATTTCAGCCCTTGGCTCAGCGATGGCTTGGGTCATGGAGGTTTCTAGGATATGCTGGCGGCCTAGTTTGGTTTGGTCTAGGGATGCCTGGATAATTTCCGGGGTAATACCGTCAATTTTCATGTCTAGCTGGATGGCGGTTATGCCTTCGCTTGTACCGGCTACTTTGAAGTCCATGTCTCCGAAGAAGTCTTCTAAGCCTTGGATATCGGCCATTAGTGTGAAGTCATCGTCTGTATCGCCTACTACTAAGCCTGCGGAAATACCGGCAACCGGGCGTTTAATTGGCACACCAGCGGCCATAAGGCTAAGGGTAGAGCCGCAAACTGCCGCCTGGGAAGTAGAGCCGTTGGAGCTTAGCACCTCGGATACTAGGCGGATAGAGTAGGGGAAGTCGTCCTCGTTGGGGATAACCGGGAGAAGGGCTTTTTCCGCTAACGCGCCGTGGCCAATTTCTCTGCGGCCTGGGCCGCGAGATGGACGGGTTTCGCCAACAGAATAGCTTGGGAAATTGTAGTGATGCATGTAGCGTTTTGTTTCTTCCATAGCGTCTAGGCCGTCTAGGCGTTGGGTGTCGCTACTGCTTCCAAGGGTTGTAACGGTTAGCACTTGGGTTTGGCCGCGTGCGAATATGGCAGAGCCGTGGGTGCGTGGTAGGATATCTACCTCGGATACCAGCTTGCGGATATCTGCCATGCCGCGCCCGTCTGGGCGTTTGCCCTTTTTAAGAATCATGCGGCGCACGGTTTCTTTTTCGAACTTGTATATAGCCGGGCCAAACATTTTTGTGTATTCCTCGGCTACATCTTCGTCAAAGGTTGGGATTAGTGCCTCCATGGCCTCGTCTGTCAGTTTTGATAGACGCTCGTCACGGTCTTGTTTTTGTTCGGCAAATACGGCTTCTTCCATCCTTGCGTCTGTTATGAAGCTTGTGATTTTCTCGTATAACGCTTCGGGGATTACGTGCTGGGTGTAGGAGCGTTTTGGCTTGCCGTTTTCGGCTACTATGCCGTCTATGAAGGCTATGATTTTTTTGTTTTCTTCATGGCCTAGCATGATTGCGTCGTACACGATGTTATCCGGCACTTCGTCTGCGCCGGCTTCCAGCATCATTACCTTGTCGCGGGTGGATGATACGGTTAGGTTTAGCTTGCTTGCCTCGCGTTGTTCGGCATCTGGGTTTATTACCAGCTTATCGTCAACCAGGCCCACGTTTACTGCGGCTGTTGGGCCATTAAACGGGATGTCTGATACGCATAGGGCTATTGCACTTCCTATCATTGCCGCTATTTCCGGGCTTGCGTCCTGGTCCATGGACATTACCGTGGCTACTACGGAAACGTCGTTACGGTAGTCCTCTGGGAACAGTGGGCGGATAGGGCGGTCTATTAAGCGTGAGGCCAAGATTGCCTTTTCTGTTGGGCGGCCTTCGCGCCTAAACCAGGAACCGGGGATTTTGCCCACGGCGTAGAAACGTTCTTCATAATCTACGCTTAGGGGGAAGTAATCTATCCCGGCGCGGGGTTTATCTGATGTTGTGGCGGTTACCAATACCACCGTTTCGCCATAGGTCATAAGCGCCGATGCACCGGCTAACTCTGCCAGGCGGCCCAGTTCGCAGGTAAGGGTACGCCCGCCTAGGTCCATTGAATATGTCTTTTGCATGTATGCCCTACCTTCTTAGTCCTAGTTCGCCAATTAGGGCGCGGTATTTTACTACGTCTTGCTTACGGATATAGTCCAGTAAACCGCGGCGTTGCCCTACTAATTTTAGTAGACCACGGCGGGAGTGGAAATCCTTCTTGTGGGTGCGTAGGTGTTCTGTTAAGTGGTTGATACGCGCTGTTAGTAGCGCTACTTGTACCTCTGGTGAGCCGGTGTCTTTTTCGTCACGGCCGTGTTTTGCGATGATGTCTTTTTTGATGATCATTTTTGATCCTCCTGTGTTTTGGCGCATTATTGCGCTTATAATCTCCTCATGCCAAGGATAGGTTGGAGTTTCCATGGGCTATGCTTGTAGGAAATTGCTTTAAATGTGCCCTTATTCCCAGCATGGGTTGTGGGGAGTATAGCATAGAGGCTGGTTGTGTCAAGGAGGTGGCTATGTTTGATTTATTTTGTTTTGTTGGCTCACCGGCTCATATTCAAGCGTGGGGATATGCAACCGGCAGATATTAAAGGCTTTCAACAAGAATGGTTTTGATATAAAATGCGTACATATTAAAAAGACAGAGGAGAATTTACATGACGGACATGAAAATGAAAATCCTAGAACGTCTGGAGGCTGGCGAAATCACGGCAGAAGAAGCATTGGCGATGATGGGGCAAATTAAAGAGCCTGGCCCAGTTGACCCAAGACAGATTGACCCACGCAAAGCTCCGCACTTCCACGAGCCATTAAATAATTATCGGCACGAAGATTTTAGTTTTGACGATACTCCAGATTGGCTAGACAGTATTGTTGGCTGGGTTGGCGAAGTAGTTGAAGAAATAACCGATAGCGTTAAAGACTCTGATGTGAAGTCTAACGTTTCAGATTTATTAAGCGGCACGTATGGCCATTACAAAAGGACAGAAAGCTTTACATCGCAGCCGGTTTTGCAGGGGCTTTCTAGGCTGGAGCTTGGCGGCAAGAACGAGAAAATTGAGATATATGCCTACGATGGGAACTGTGTGCAGATACGTTGCGATTATGACGCACGCCGCCCAAACGAGTATGTGCAGTTTCATGATGAAAACGGGCATATAGCACTTTGGTTTGACGAGAAGGCAATGCGTTCGGTTAAGGTGATGTGCTACGTACCCCGCGTGCATATTGGGCATGTGCAAGCGGTTACTAAGAATGCACGTATTGTACTGGCGGATATCAACGCGGCGGAAATTAGCCTTACCACCAAGAATGATAAGATAACCGTAGAATCTGCTATTTGTAGTGCGCTTACCGCAATTACTAAAAACGATAGTATTAAGATTGCAGATGTTTCCGGTGATAATATTCATATAGAAACATCTAACGATAAAATTACTGCGGAGGATATCCACGCCGGTTCTGTTACGCTTAAAACCACCAACGCAGGTATTAAAACCGCCAATATTGATGCGGTACACCTGGTTATGAATACCACTAACGCCAGCCTTAAAATGAAGGATACACTGCCGGATGCCAGTGGCCTTTGGGAATGCGAGCGTACCTTGGACGCATTTACCACCAACGGCAGTATACGGCTTGGTATGCCCGGTGGGATAGGCTTCGCAGTTGAGGCCAATACCACTGACGGTAAGGTGACTTGCGATATACCGCTGTATAGAACGGATGGCTCTGGTAAGATGCATCTGGTTGGGGAAAGTATGGATTATGCGGCCGGTACCCGTAGGCTTAGGGTTAAACTTGGGAGTACTAATGCTTCGGTTAAGATAGGGGCGGTGTAAGTTTTATATGTAATACGAAAGACCTGCTTGTAAGAATTTTGAATTCTTGCAGGCAGGTCTTATTATAGAACAGGAAACCGCTAAAAAATTACAGCATGCTTATTTCGAAATCAATCTCGTGCGGTACCCCGGTGGGGAACTGCGCCTACGCGTTCGCAGTTCCGCTTGGTTAGAGTAGTCCGCTTGCTACATCTTTCGTTAAAAGCGGCTATGCCGCTTTTTTATAGACTAGGAAACTGGTCTGACATCTATCGTTAAAAGCGGCTTCGCCGCTTTTTTACTATGATGTATGCACTACCCGGCCCTCGGCCGCTTTTTTCATGCGGTCCATTATGGCTATGCCTAAGCCATCATGTGGTAGCCCTTCTGCGTAAATTACGTCAACGCCAATGGTGTCAAACTTACGCAGGGCGGCGTAGAGGTTATGCGCTATGGTTTCTGGGGAGGCTTTGCGGCCCAGGGTTATATATTTTACTTGTGAGGATTCGCTTAGGCTTTGGCAGAGTATGGCTTCGGTTTCTTCTGTTACCAAAATGCCTGTGCGGAGGTTTTGGGATTTTGCATATTGGTTTTGTACATATTTGGCTATACTGGCTTCGCTTCCTATTAACAATGTCATGGGTGCTTTTGGGGCGTAGTGGCGGTATTTCATACCGGGGGAGCGTGGTGGGGCCATCGGCGATTCGGGTATTACGGCATTATCGGGTGAATCCAAAATGGCACACCCGTCGCTTGTTTTTGCCGGAGCGTTAGGTGCAGGGGGCTCTACATTCACATAGTAATCCTCGGTTTTTAAGCCCGTGGCTTCAGTTATCATTTTTGCGGTGATGGCCCCGGGGCGCAGAATTACCGGTGTCGGCCCTGTTACATCTACAACCGTTGACTCCAGGCCGCCTGGTACTGCGCCGCCGTCTAATATGAAATCTATTTCGCCGTTAACAAAATCTGTTGCGACATGCTCTGCAAGCGTTGGGCTGGGGGTTCCGGCTAGGTTTGCGCTGGGCGCGGCTACTACACATCCAGATTTCTCTATTAAGGCCAGTGCCAGCGAATGTGAGGGCATTCTTATCCCGGCGGTATCTGCGGTGCCTTTTGGGTGGCCGCCTACCCATGGGGGTAAGCCGGGTTTCTTTTTTGCTACCAGTGTTAGCGGCCCTGGCCAGAATGCTTTTATTAATGCATTGGCATAGGCAGGTGGGTTTTCGGCTATCTCGAAAAACTTGCTCTTATTTGCTATATGCATTATTAGCGGGTTATCACCGGGGCGGCCTTTGGCGGCGTATACACCGGCTACGGCGGTGGGGTTAAATGCGTCCGCGCCCAGGCCGTATACGGTTTCTGTCGGGAATGCGGCTATGCCGCCGGTGGCTATAATTTCTGCCGCTTTGGTTACGGCTTCGCTACCAGCGGCTGGCTTTACCGCTTTTATGCCGCTCCGCAACATTTTTTATACTTCTTGCCGCTTCCGCAGGTGCAGGCTTCGTTACGGCCTGTTTTGGCCTCGTTGCGTACTATGGTGTGGGAGCGTTTTTGCTCTGTGTACAGCTCTTTTTGGCGTTCAGGGGTGAATACGCCATCCCATTCGGGCATGGTGTATAAATCATCGGCTTTGTATTCCACCATTTGCTTGTATAGCCGGTCATATTCTATGTCGAAGGCTATTGCGGTATCTTCTTCGATACCATCAAGCTCCGGTACGCCGTCAACGCACTCGTGGATGCCGTCCAGGAAGGCAAACATATACGTTGGCGAAAGTTTCAACTCTTCAGCCAGTTCCTTTACCGTTCCTTCCAGGCGTGTGGTTTTGTTGCGCAAGATGTTTGCGTATATTGCTTTTTCCTTTGCAAGATACTCATCCCATACATGTTTTACAGGTTCGCCTTTTGTGTCTAATGAAATGCGTTTCCATGCGTCTTTTAATCCCATTTTTTCACGTCCTTTTTATTGTATATGCAGTATTTTACTTTAATTAAAGGACTAGGTCAAAATATATGGTACAATTGCCACAGAAATTAACTTTAGACGATACGGGGCACCTTTTATCCTTAGATTGGCGCGTATGAGTTAAAGCCCGGACTATACATGTAGACCGCTTTTGTTCACGGTATCAAAACCGGACTACAAGTGTAAACCGCCTAGTTGATTTCCGTGTACAATTGTTGAAAATAGTGAAACAGGGAGTGATATACTTAAGATGAGCTATGTAAAATTCGATGATGTGACTAGGGATTATAAGCAGGGCGATATTACCATCCGGGCTGTGGATGGTATTTCTTTTGAACTTGAGGAGGGCCGTTTTAGCGTTATTGTTGGGCCTTCCGGTGCGGGTAAATCTACTGTGCTTAATATTTTGGGTGGGATGGACCATGCCACCGGTGGCACCATAATAGTGGGCGGGCGCGATATTACACGGCTTAGCCGCCGCCAGCGCACTGTTTACCGCCGCGATGATATTGGGTTTGTGTTTCAGTTCTATAATTTGATACAAAACCTTACGGCCCTGGAGAATGTGGAGCTTGCATCGCATATCCGTAGCCAGGCCGCTGACCCTAGGGCTATACTTGAAGAAGTAGGGCTTTCTCACAGGCTTAATAATTTCCCGGCACAGCTTTCCGGCGGAGAGCAACAGCGGGTGGCCATTGCACGCGCTTTGGCCAAAAACCCGAAACTGTTGCTATGCGATGAGCCAACCGGTGCGCTAGACCATGACACCGGTAAGGGTATCCTCAAAACCCTGCAAGAGGCTAGTCAAAAGGGCGTTACGGTGGTTGTAATAACGCACAATACCGCCATCACCCCCATGGCCGACCGTATTGTTAAAATCAAAAGCGGTAAGGTGGAGTCTATTACAGATAACCCTTCGCCTACGCCGGTTTCTGACATTGAGTGGTGACACGCCGTCATTGCGAGGCGAAGCCGAAGCAATCCAGTAGAAACTATAGTTTCTCATGGTCTCTGGATTGCTTCGCTACGCTCGCAATGACAGTGTGACGGAGTGTCGAATAATTACGGAACAGGTCTAATGACGGCATTTCTAGGTCATTTTTGCACTATAGGAGATTTACATGAAACCTTTCTGGAAAGATATATTTCGCGAGATAAAAGCCACCAAAAACCGTTTCATTTCATTGCTGATGATATCCTTGTTGGGCGCGTTTGTGGTGGTGGGTATCCACGCAACGGCAATCCATATGCGAGACGCGGCAAACGCGGCTTACCGGGATGCCAACCTCTATGACCTACAGCTAAGGCACCCTCGTGGCTTCACACCGCAAGATTTTATTGCCATTCAAGCGGCATATGGCGTGGAGTATGCAATGCCTGCAAATATCGTGGATGTGTATGTATATGTGCGTGGAGTTAGGCGTGCTATGCGTACGTATTCCATACCGTGCGACGAGTTTACGCCTATTAATATGCCTACGTTACTAGAAGGTAGTTGGCCAGCCGCCGGTAACGAAATAACCGTTGAAAGGCGGTTTCTGCGCGAAAGTGGGCTTTCTATTGGTGACGAGGTGGCTATTGGCTTCCGAGATATGGAGCAGTTTTTCACGGTTTTCGCGTATGAATACTTTACCATAAGCGGCATTGTCGACTCGCCGCTGTACTTAACCAGCGAGCGGGGCAACACCACTTTAGGTGACGGTAGCCTGCGTTACTTTGCTTATTTTGATTGCAGGGCCTATATCGCGCCTGTGTATACCGATATTTATTTGATAATGTCTGGCTCGCGGGATATCCATCAAGTTTCTGATGCATATAACGCCGCCGCACTTCACTGGCGTGCGCAAATGGAGGAATTTCTGGCCCAGGGTATTGGTGGGTTTGTATTTACGCGGCAAAACGGCATAGCATTTGAGTCATATTTTCAAGATACCCAGCGTTTAGAAAGCGTGGGATATGTATTCCCGCTGGTGTTTTTTTTGGTGGCGGTGCTGGTTAGCCTTACCACCATGACCCGCATGATAGAAGAACAGCGCGGCCAGATTGGAATTTACAAGGCACTGGGGTATAGGCCCGGGGCGATTTTACTAAAATATATTAGCTACGCACTTATTTCCGGCTTGGCAGGCGGGCTTATTGGCGCGGCGTTAGGTTCGCAAATAATACCGCGCATTATTTTTGATGCCTATGGCCATATGTACCGCATGCCCCTATCCGACCATGCGATCCCCTGGGGGATTGCCGCCTTTGCGGTGCTTTCGGCGGCGGCTTCTGTCACGGTGGCGGTGGTATTTACCTGTGTAAGAACCGTGCAGGGCGAGGCGGCAAACCTAATGCGCCCTAAGGCCCCGGAGCCTGGCAAGCGTGTGTTAATAGAAAAAATCCCGGCCATTTGGAGGCGGCTGGGATTCATAAGCAAGGTGACTTCGCGTAATATTTTTAGGTATAAGCGGCGGTTTTTTATGACATTGGCCGGGGTTGCCGGGTGTACGGCTTTGCTGGTTACGGCATTCGGGCTGGGGGATTCTATTGGCAGTGTGGCCCGGTTGCAGTTTGAGGATATAGTTGTTTATGATGCGCGTGTGCATACCCGGGAGCTTTCTTATGCAGACCAGGCCGAGCTTATTGTGCTTGCCATGCAACCCGGGCGCGCGGGGCTTGATACGTGGTACCAGTCTTATGCCCATGTTATACAACCCCCGCTTCCAGCTGAAACATTATTCATACGTGCCATGTCCGTAGACGCGCATACCGGTGTGGGTGGGTTTTCCGCTACGATAATCGTGCCGGAGGATATTGGCCGCTTGCCAGATTTTGTTAACCTGGTAACGCCCAGTTTTGGATTTTTGGGTAGGGTGGGGGAGGGTATTTCCCCTGCCAATGATGGTGTACTGGTAACGGAAAAGCTTGCCCGGGAAATGGGCATTACCGCTGGGGATGATTTTACTATTACCTTTGGCGATGGTTGGTCTTATACCATCCGGGCTACCGCTATCGTGGAAAATTACTTGCTTCATTATATATACATGCCGCCGGAGTACTACGTACGCCTTTTTGATAGGGCTTTGCGGCCAAACGGTATGCTTATTACGGGTGAAATAAGTGTTCCAACCATACGAGAACACCCGTCTGTGCTGGCCGTAACCAATACGGCATGGATGCGCGAAAATTTGACAGAGCAAACGGACGCGCTAGGCATTGTAACCATTGTGCTAATGGTTATGGCTTGTATTTTGGCGTTGGTTGTGCTTTTTAACCTTACGGAGATTAATATTCTGGAGCGTATGCGGGAGCTTGCCACTATAAAAGTGCTGGGCTTCCAGGATACGCAAACGGCTATGTATTTGTACCGTGAAAACATGGTTGTCACGGCTATGGGTATAGTGCTTGGGCTGGTGGCTGGGGTTTTTCTTAATGGGTTTATTCTTACTACCGTGGAAATTGATATGTTAAAATTCCCGCATGTTATTTTTCCTGTTAGCTTTGTGATGGCTGGTGGGATTTCGGTGTTGTTTGCGCTGGTGGTAAATGTGCTTACTTATCGTAGGCTTGTTAATATTGATATGGTTATGTCGCTTAAGAGTGTGGAGTAAGGGAGGGGAACTGCGTTGAAACGTTCGCAGTTCCGCTGGACTTAGGGGTAGCCCGCTTGCTATATCTTTCGTTAAAAGCGGCTTCGCCGCTTTTACCATGATGCATTCCTAAACCCAACATACTGAACACCCGGCTCCAGCTCCCCATAATGATATGCAATCAATTCTGAAGCTGTAACAAGTTGAAACCCATCCGCAATAAGCCGTGGTATAACCCTTAGCATAGCCTCTGCGGTGGATGGATGTATATCATGTAATAAAATAATCGAACCCTCAGTTACGCGCCGCATAATATTATAGTAAATAGAATCCGGGTCACGGTATTCCCAATCCCTAGGGTCAACAGACCAATGTAACAAGGAATACCCCAAATCCCGGGTCGTATTTATAACCGTATTATTAATTTGCCCAAAAGGTGCACGCATAATAGGCGGCGGGCTTTGGCCTATAACTTCCTCTATCGCGGTGCTGGTGCGGGTTATCTGGTTAGTAATGGCGTTAGAGCCAAGCCGGGTAAAATCCGCATGGTCCCAGGAATGGCCCACAACCTCGCTACCCAGTGCTATGGCCCTAATTAGGGTTTCCGGTTGACGTTGTATGCGGTAGCCAAGTACGCAGAATGTCGCCCGCCCGCCATGGGCTTCCAATATATCTAGAATCTTTTCCGTATAAGGGCTTGGGCCGTCATCAAAGGTTAGGGCTACCATGGGCCTGTGGGGTGGTATTCTTATGCCAATCTCTATGCCCAGTTTGAATGTTTCATCAAGTTCTTCATACGGTAACACTACGTACATAAAACCCAGCTCCCAAGGGGCAATATCCGGCGGCAGTAGCACGCCCAGGCCATCATGGTCTATAACCAAATGCGCAAGCCAATCTTCATCTATTAAATCTAAATAAGGTGCCGAATCCGTGGCATGGGCCAATACAGCCTCTGCCAACAGGGATAGCACCTTTTCTATTTCTTCCATTTCAATAATATCCGCAAGCGTAAGCTCTGCGCCTGTATATGTGTCTCTAACAAGGCTTTCAATCACGGCCAAATCGCCGGTAGAATGCCTAAAATATCCCCATGTTAAAAATCCGGCATATCGCCCGGCTATAAACTTGGTTTCGGTTGTAATATCTAGCTCCCCCGGCTCTGGAGGGAGGGGTTGTTCTATTTCCGGCTCATCATATTCGTATGGGGGGTATTCGTCGTCGGGTATTACAATAATTGGGGCTGAGGGTGTAATTATATCTAGCCCCGCGCTACCTATCCCACGCGGTGCGTGGCAACTTATTACGGCAATTAAAACAACCAACGCCAGTACTACTAACCAAAAAACCTTACTTCTCACTATAAAGCCCCCCACAAAAAAGCGGCGAAACCGCTTTTTACTTCCATCCTTGCCAACGGAAACTGCTAAGGAGTTTCCAAGTAAAATGCCCCGAATTTTGCTGAAAAAAGTATAATCCACATTTGTGTTTTCGTCAAAGACTTTCATATCTATTCTACTCCAAACATAAAAAATTAATCGCTTAACCGAAACATTTTCTGCATATGTATTAGACAACATAATTCACGGCTACAAATGGCATATAGTGTAAATATCTTCAAAGCTTATGAGGTCATGTATGAAGCTACTTACCATATACACCCACAGGTACAGCCAGCAATTAAACGGCTTCACTACCCGCGCAGAGGCAGGCGATTGGATTACTACATCCAAAGCCGCAACTGAAGGCGGGGTATTTTCTGTTAACTACCGATATAACCAACAGCTAACTGCCTTCACAAAGGGCTTAATGGCATTGCTTGCCGATATTGCCATACAAGAAAACCCCATATACCAACACTCCCCAAAACTGCAAAGCATGGCATATGACTTACGCAAAACACCCCTATATGAGTACGAACTAAAAAGCCTTGCCGGTTTCATAAAGCATAGCCGCATACTGCATTTAGAAGGTTATGTAACCTTTAGAATGGCAGATTACCGCGACAAGCTGGATATGATGTCGTATACGCTGATTAAAAAACTAAAACTTAACCAACAAGACTAGCATTATATGTAAATTATGGTTATTATAGGTTATGAATGAAGGAGGCGCAACATGAACAAGTTAATTGAGGAGCTACTTAACATAGAACAGGCCGCAAACAATAGCCTAGCAGAACTGGAAGACGAGCGAAAAACCCAGGCACAGTTAATAGAAGCTGAGATAGAACGCCATGTGCAAGAAATCAAGAATAAAATTATTAGGACTATAGAAGTCTTAAAAAAAGACGCAGAAGCCTCTCTGGTTGCCGAGCTTGCCGAGATAGAAAACGAATACAGGCAAGAGGCCGCCCAGCTAACAGGCCATTTCAACGAAAACGCGGCCACCTGGCGCAAAGAATGGGCAAGCCATGTGCTAAACATACAGGCAAGTAGTTTTTGATTATGAAGTACGCCGCTTTAATTAGTAAGCTAAAGGCAATGAGCGCAAAAGCCGCTACAGATAAAAACGGTTCCGGCAGGGCGGGTTTGCAACCGAATAACTTCAAGCCTCTAAGCCGTAAGGCCGCCACTAAGCTGTGCCGCTACATCCCCTGCAAGCGACAAAGGGATTATGTAATGGCAGCCACCCAAGACACAAGCCTTAACCACTATATAGCCCAGTGGAAAAGGCTAAACCGGTTGGACAAGCCTAACCGCATAGCCCTAAAAAGCACCCTTGGTGCGGAAATAGATTTGAATAATATCCTATGGATGTACCGGTTAAAGCGATACCACCGCGTAACAGGCAACGCGACCTTCGGCCATTTAATACCCATACGCTACATGCTAAGCCGCGAAGCAACCCGCCGCATGGCCGATTGCACTACCCCAAAAGCGTTACTGGATGAAATAGCAAGCAGCCCTTACGCCGCAGATTTTATACACTTAGCAGAAAAAGAAAATAACACACGTATTGGCCAGCCAACCCCGGAAGAAATGCTGGCGAAAGCCATAACCAGGCGATACCAAACCGCCGCCCGCCGCTATCCAAACACCCTTGCACCGGTGCTGGCGTATCTAGCGCAGTTTCGAGAACAATAATGTTATCAAAACTGCTATAAAAGCAGGTGATACCTTCATGATAGAAAAAATGAAATACATAAGCATAACCGGCCATATATCCGGCATGAACCATGTGGTGGGCCGTTATCTATCCCGCTACGATATCCAATTGGAAGTGCCGCCACATTACCCTGGGCAGATGGAGCCATTCGCGGTTGTAAACCCTTACACAAACACCATGCAAAGGGCCGAACGGTTCCAGGAAATACTTGGCCCACCACCGGAATTGTATATCCCAATAAGCGGTGCAATGGCCGTAAACCTGGTAGAGGCGGCGCATATGGCCTACGAGCAACGTAGCGACAAACTGCGCGAGTTAGAAGAAGAACGCATAACAATAAGTGCATATATAAGTAGACTGCAACCCTTCGAAGATTTTGACGCACCACTTGCCTGTGTAGAGGCAATGACAAATATCCACCACCGGTTTGGCCGTATGCCAATAGACCATTTCCGCCAATACGAAACATTTTTGAACGACGATGAAAAAATTCTGCTACATGTATGCAAGCGCAACAAGGAATACGCCTGGGTAGTGTACTTCACGCCACAAGCCCACAAGGAGACGATAGATGCGGTTTTTTCATCGCTAAACCTAGAAGCTATTCCGCTAGTGTTCCACAATCCCGACCTCCCGGATACTTACCCCGAAGCACTGCTAAAATACTGGCACGGCAGGCAGGTAGCCCTGGAAATAGAAATCAACTCCCTAACCCAGCAAAGCCTAGAAGAGGCTATAGGCAGTAAAGACCGCCTATGCATAGCCTGCGAGAAAGTCCGAACCCTGCACGCCGCATTTGATGTAAAAAAACACGCGGCTTTAAGCCGGGGCCGCCGTATATTCACGTTTGTAGGCTGGATGGCCGAAAACGATGCCAAATCACTGGAAGCGGAAATAGAAAGCGATGAGCTGGCCGTATTTACCCGCTATGGCGAAACAGCCGATGCGCCGCCCATTCGCCTAAAAAACCCGCCGATAATCCGGCAGTTCGAATTTTTTACCCGGCTATACGGCTTGCCCGCCTATGATGAAATTGACCCAACCCCTCTATTAGCCGTGACTTACACCCTGCTATTTGGGCTAATGTTTGGGGATGTGGGCCACGGGCTGGTACTGGCGGCCTTGGGTATATACATCCACCGTGCTATGAAAAAACCGCTGGGCAGTATATTGGCTGTGGTTGGGGTTTCATCTATAGCATTCGGTTTCCTATATGGCAGTATCTTTGGTTTCGAGGATGTTTTACCGGCACTGTGGCGGCGGCCCATGGCAAATATCACAGATACACTGCTATTTGCGGTGGGGATAGGCATAGGGCTTATAGTTTTAAGCATGTGCCTTCATATGTACAACGCCGCGAAAACCCGGCGAATTGGGGATTTACTATTCGGTGCAAATGGCGTGGCGGGGTTGCTTTTTTACGGTGCGGTGCTGTTGCTTGCGTACCGGGCACTTTTTGGAGGGTATAGCCCCAACATGCCGGTAATGCTGTTGGCGGCACTTCCGCTAATATTTGTGGCCCTAAAACGCCCCATAATGGGCTTTATTGAGAAAGAAGAGAAAGAAAAAAGCCGTCAAAAGCTAAGCCTAGGGATGCAGGTTTTTAACACGGTAATCGAACTTTTCGAAACCCTGCTAACCTATGCAGCCAATACAATATCCTTTGTGCGGGTAGGGGCCTTTGCCATAAGCCACGCCGGTATGATGCATGTTGTATTACAGCTATCCCAAGGCGCGGCAGGTTCGCATAACTTGCTAATTTTGATTTTGGGTAATGTGCTTGTGATGGCAATAGAAGGTCTGCTGGTGGGTATACAGGTACTACGGCTGGATTTTTATGAAATCTTTAGCCGCTTTTACACCGGCGGCGGGCGAGGGTTTACATCAGATAGGGTTAGGAGGTTTTAGTTTGTATATTGTTGTGGTTTCGTTGTTGTTGGCTGCCGCACTTGGTGGGCCTGTTGCATTTTATTATTTGGGTAAGCGTTCCCGTAAGCGTGGAAAAAGGGCGCTTGCGGTTAATCTTGTTTCTTTTGTTGCGGTGTTTTTGTTGGCGGTGTTTTTTTTATTTGCCCGTACTGCCTATGCCGCGCCCGAGACTTCCCAGGCCAGTGATATGGCTCTTGCGGCGGCATTTATTGGCGCGGCGTTGGTTACGGGGTTGTGCTCTATTGGCACGGGAATCGCCGTAAGTTCTGCTGCCGCCGCCGCTATTGGCGCAATTAGCGAGAATGAGAATAACTTCGGCAAGGCCATGATTTTCGTGGCTATGGCAGAAGGCATCGCAATTTATGGGCTACTGATATCATTTATGATTCTAGGGCGGGTATGAGAAGTGATAGCAAAGCTATACGCCATAAGCGATAACCCTAATGCCCGCACTGGCCTAGCCCTAGCCAGTGTGCCAAGCCAACCGGCCCACACCCCAGAAGAAGTGCAAATGGCACTAGAGAACATGCCCCCAGACGCAGGCATAGTAATAATAACCTCAAACCTAGCGTCCAAAAGCACCGAAATTCTAGAGAAATACCGCAACAAACACCCCCAAATATTAATTACTGTAATTCCATAGGGGCGGCATTCTGCCGCCCGCAGATATCGTATAACGCAACCCCGGGCGGCAGAATGCCACCCCCACAAAAAGCACTTCATTCGTCTATGGTTGCGTTCACCCATATTGAAATGAGTGAGCCTATGAACACAGAAAAAAAACTAGAATATTTCACAGAAATAATTGCAAAAGAAACAGAATCCAAAAAACGCGAAGCCCGTAAACAAATGGCCGCCGAACGGAACGAAGCCATATCCCAAGCAGTAACCAAAGTCGAAGCCGATGCCAATAATCAACTAGAAACCGAAAAGCAATCCATCCAAAAATCCAACAACAAACAAATATCCCAAGCCAAAGCCAAAGCCCGCCGCAACCTGGCCACCCTGCGCGAGCAACTAACCACATCCCTATTCCAAGAAATAAAAACCGACCTAATAACCCACACCCAAACCCCCGAATACGAAACCCAAATAGTCAATAGCATCCAAGCAATCCAATCCCAAACAAAGCGTATCTTCCAATATATACAACTACCCCCAGCCACAAGCCACCTATCGCAAATAATTCATGAGGCCACCGGCCTAACCCCCGAGCCAGGCGAAGAAAGCGACATAGGCGGCTACAAGCTACTAACACAAATCCGCAACATAGCATCAGACCATACCTTCAAAACCCGCCTGCAAAGCGCGGAGGAAGCGTTTAAAGAATCTCTACTTTCGTAGGGGTGGCACGCCCCTACGAAAGCATAACACCCATAGGAGGTACCAATGGCAAAAGGCATAATACGCACAATAAACGGCCCAATAATATCGGTACGAGAGGACGCGCCAAGCTTCTTCGTATCAGAGCAAGTAATAATTGAGCACGAAAACAAACAACTCCCAGGCGAGGTAATAGCCCTACACACCCACCGCGTGATAATCCAGCTATTCGAAAACCCAACCGGCCTAACCCAGGGCCTAACAGTAGAAGGCACTGGCCGCCCCATGTCTATACACCTGCGCCCGGGGCTTATGGGCAATATTTTCGACGGCATCCAGCGTCCGTTACAAATAGAAAAGCACATATCCGGCAAAGCCCTGGCCGCCACCCCGCAAAAGCAAGACCATGAAGAACCAAAATGGCCCACAACAATAAAAGTAGCCCCAGGCCAGCAACTGACCCCAGGCGAAATTTTTGCCGAAGTAGAAGAAACCGCCGCCATAACCTACCGCGCAACGGTTCCCGCAGGTATTTCCGGCACGGTAGAATCCTGCCTACCAAACGGCCAATATACAACAGACACAGCCCTGCTAACCCTAATAACCCCAGACGGCCCAAAAGACTTAACCCTATCCCAGCACCACCCAATCCGCGAGCCGCGCGCGGTACTAACCCGCATACCCCCAAGCCGCCCGCTAATAACCGGCCAGCGCATAATAGACAGCCTATTCCCCATAGCAAAAGGCGGCACGGCGGCCATCCCCGGCGGCTTTGGCACCGGCAAAACCATGACCCAGCACCAAATAGCAAAATGGGCAGACGCAGATATAATCGTATACATTGGTTGCGGCGAAAGAGGCAACGAAATGACAGAAGTGCTAGAGGATTTCGCCCGCCTAACAGACCCACGCACCAATAAACCCATGCTGGCCCGTACAATCCTAATAGCCAACACATCAGACATGCCCGTAGCCGCCCGCGAGGCCAGTATCTACACCGGTATAACCCTGGCCGAATGTTACCGCGATATGGGCTACCACGTAGCACTAATGGCAGATTCCACCTCCCGCTGGGCAGAAGCGCTAAGGGAAATTTCCGGCCGCTTAGAAGAAATGCCCGCCGAAGAAGGCTACCCAGCCTACTTAGCCAGCAGGCTTGGAAGCTTCTACGAACGGGCGGGATATGTACAAACCCTATCCGGTGCAGAAGGCTCTATTACAATAATAGGGGCAGTATCCCCCCAAGGCGCAGACTTTTCCGAGCCTGTAACCCAAAACACTAAGCGCTTCGTGCGGTGCTTCTGGGCACTGGATAGGCAACTGGCCTACGCCCGCCATTTCCCCGCCATAGATTGGATGGGCAGTTACACCGGCTACGCAAGCGACCTAGAGCCCTGGCTAACCAAAAACGTAGGCCCAAGCTTCCCAAAATGGCGAGACCGCATCCTTAGCATACTACAAGAAGAAAGCAACCTAATGGAAATAGCCAAGCTAATAGGTGCCGATACCTTACCAGACCGCGAACGCCTAACCCTGGCCATAGCCCGCGTGATACGCCTAGGTTTTGCGCAACAAAACGCCTACCATCCATCGGATGTATACACGCCGCTTGCACGCCAGCAAACCATGATGGAAATAATCCTATACTTACACGACACCTGCGAAAAGCTACTTGATGCAGGCATAGAAATGGATACCATCCAAAAAGGCGGTATTTTCGAAGGTGTAATAGCCATGAAGTACAAAGAATTTAGCAACGAAAAAGAAATGAAAAACTCATATGTAAACGACATAAACAACTTCCACACAAGGGTAAGCGGGCATAGCCAAAGCCTTGCCGCTGTGTAGTTTATTTTCAGAAGCAAACACGCCCGTAAGCCAGTGTTTAACAGCACTTCAGCCCTTTTTGCGACCGCTTTTGTCGGTATCATCAAAACCGACGGCTTGCCCGCGGTTGTGGCTGGAATAAACCTTTACCAATATCATCAAAACCGGCGGCTTGCTGCCGGTTGCGGCTGTGAGAAACCTTTGTCGGTAGCATCAAAACCGGATATAGCACATAATTCTAAGTGCTATTTGTTGGCGATAGTCTGTCATTGCGAGCGAAGCGAAGCAATCCAAGAAAGTCGATAGTCAATAATCTCTGCTGGATTGCTTCGTCACTTCGTTCCTCGCAATGACGGGGTGTCGTTAATTTCAGAACACGTCTAATAACGGATGGGAGTTACCCATCTATATTAACTTAATTACTCGCTGGTGGAGTTACTGGAGTCGGTGCATCATTACTACCACCAAATCCCCCAACATTATCAAAAGCATCTTCCCATCTA
>Ga0123355_10005024_pt1 | contig 19269 bp, 15 predicted proteins | sample TergutEmb28metaG_3_FD_89872 | JGI IMG/M metagenome (GOLD analysis project Ga0123355, IMG submission 89872) | Embiratermes neotenicus P1 segment gut microbial communities from Petit-Saut dam, French Guiana - Emb289 P1 | ecosystem: Host-associated > Arthropoda: Insects > Digestive system > Gut ... | reverse complement strand
TGGCTGTTAAAAAATCACTTTTTGCATTATTACAAATACGGCAGGCTAGTACAATATTATCAACATCGGTTTCGTTATTATTAACTATATGCTCTATTTCCAGTGTTAATCCCTTGTTTCTTCTTTCCTTTATCAGGTCTCTAAAATGTTTATCCAAATATTCCTCTAAAACACCGCAATAACAACATTGTAGTTTTGACTTTATTACGAATTCAGCAAAAGCATTTTCATTTTCAATTTCAACTTCGCAAGCTACAGCCCCTTTCCACCTACCATATAAATTATAGTAAAAATCTAAAACTGAAAATTTACCAAATTTTTCTTGATGCTTTATAGCATTAAATAATTCTTTATATCTTTCATCAGTAATTTTCATTTCACCACATATATCTTTAACAACACCGTATTGCATAAAGTATAACCAAAAAAATTCTGCTAACTGTTTGTCTAGTTTGTGTCTGTTTATCAAAAAATTAATAAATTCATTCCGCATTATAGTATCCCCCTATGTCATTCAAAAGTATTTAATATCTTTTGGGTTGTTTGTGTCAACAAGCAACCCTATTGTATACAATAGGGTAAAAGCCTGTTGTACAACAGAATCTTTGTTTTTTGATAAAAAAGTTAAAAAGATGTAAAATTAATGCTTAATGGAAAAGAAATATAATATTATCATCGTCGGGGCGGGGCATGCGGGTTGTGAAGCCGCGCTTACCGGCGCAAAAATGGGATTAAGCATAATACTTGTTACGCTTAATAAAAACTTTATAGCGTCACTGCCTTGCAACCCCGCAATAGGCGGCATTGCTAAAGGTCAAATTGTGCGCGAAATAGACGCACTTGGCGGGCAAATGGCGAAAGCTGCAGACACTGCCGGCATACAATTTAAAATACTTAATGCTTCACGCGGGGCGGCAGTACGCTCTCCCCGCGCGCAGTGCGACAAATACGTTTATTCAAATACAATGCGCCAAGCATTAGAAAATACGCAAAATATTACAATACATGAAGCTGAAGCCGAAAGCTTAATAATAAATAATCAATGCGCCCAAGGCATTATAGTTTCGGGCGGCGAGAAAATTTTTGCAGACGCTGTAATTATTACTTCAGGTACATTTTTAAACGGTAAAATTTTTATAGGCAAGCAAAATTTTTACGGCGGACGAAACGGAGAAACCGCCAGCATAAAGCTATCTGCTTCTTTAAGTAATGCCGGACTTGAAGTAAAGCGCTTTAAAACTTCTACCCCGCCAAGAATTAACGCTAAAACCATAGATTATTCTAAAATGGAAATTCAACCCGGAGATAACCCGCCCACACCTTTTTCACATTTTACTGAGGTTAAAACATGGCAAGCGCAAAAAAAACAGGTGCCTTGCTGGCTTACTTATACAAACCAAACCACGCATAGTATAATAAGAGATTATTTAGAAGAGTCCAGCCTTTACATTTCAGATTCTAAAGGGCCACGCTACTGCCCGTCTATAGAAGACAAACTTATTTCTTATCCTGATAGAACCCGCCACCACATTTTTGCAGAACCCGAAAGCCTTTCTACCGACGAAGTTTACTTAAACGGCCTTTACACGGGCGTGCCCGAAGCCGCGCAGCAAAAACTTATAAACTCTATTTCAGGCTTTGAAAACGCAAAAATTATACATTACGGATATGCCATAGAGTACGACTATTTCCCCCCCACACAACTAAAAAACACGCTTGAAACAAAGACAATAGAAAACCTTTATCTTGCCGGTCAAATTAACGGCACAACAGGGTATGAGGAAGCCGCCGCGCTCGGGCTTATGGCAGGCATTAATGCCGCCCTTAAAATTTCAAACAAAGAGCCTTTGGCTCTAAACAGGGATAATACTTACATAGGCGTGCTTATAGATGATATTATAATTAAAGGCGTAGACGAGCCCTACAGAATGTTTACTTCCCGCGCGCAAAACCGCTTGTCAATCCGCGCAGACAATGCAGACTTGCGCATGCTTGAAACAGGGTTTAATATAGGACTTATAGATAAAACCATTTTTGAAAAATTTTCATTATACAAAAAGTCCTTGCAGGACTTGCAAAACACTCCCGCAGACGCTGAGCTTTCACCATGGAGTATTGATAAAATAGAAGAAGAACGCGCTATTATAAAAAAATATGCGGGTTATATTAACCTGCAAGAAAAGCTTTCCCAAAAAGTTCAAAAAAATGAAAACCGCCGCATACCTGAAGGCTTTGACTTTAACTTAATAAAATCCCTCTCTTCAGAAACCAAAGAAAAGCTTTTTAAAATTTTACCCCAAACACTCGGAGAAGCTTCGCGTATTTCAGGCGTTGCCCCGTCTGACATTGCCATACTTACAATATACCTTGAAAAAATGAGGAGAGAGCAAAATGGACAGTAAAAAACTTTCGCTGTATTATTTCTCGGGTACGGGAAATACTTATCTTGCCGCGCAAAAAATTGCCGAAGTTTTTAATAAAAATGACTATGTCTCAACTGTTGAGCCTATAGAAAAAGCCGACGCCAAAACTATAAATTTAAACGCTACCATAGGCATTGGCTTTCCTATAGCCGGATGGAACACCTATCCGATTGTCACAAAGTTTTTGCAAGACATGCCCGAAGGCAAAGGGACACAAGTTTTTTTGTTTTCAACAATGTGCGATTCTGCGGCAAAAGCCACGGCGGAACTGGCAAACACTTTAAAACATAAAGGCTACAATGTTTTATCGGCGCGCGAGTTTAAAATGCCAAACAATATGCTTTTAATTCAGGCAGACGCAAAAAACAAAGCGAAGCTCGAAAAAGGCTTGTCAGATATTGAAAGTTTTGCGGAAAGTATTTTAAGCGGCAATATGCTTCCAGAGAAATCTTGCGCTATATCAAAAATTTCTTTTAAGATAACAAATTTTGCGTGGAAACTTTTGATGAAAAGTTTTTTTCAAAAAATTTTAAGGTTTAAGCTAAAAGAAAAAGTTTGCTCTAAGTGTAAGCTTTGCGCAAAAATTTGCCCCACACAAAATATTATTTTAAACTCTGACGGCTTTCCAAAGTGGGAACTAACTTGCGTTTTTTGTTTGCGTTGTGTTTCTTATTGCCCCCAAAACGCCGTAAAGTTTTTTATACTAGGCTCTAAAACATATAAAGCCCTAACGCCCGAGGAGGCAAACAAATGTTTCAAACCGAATTTTTAGGTTTTGTAGCAGGAACTCTCACGACGCTTGCGTTTGTGCCGCAGGTTTTAAAAACGTATCGCACAAAATCGGCGCGCGACGTTTCAATGGCGATGTTTGTAATATTTACTTGCGGCGTATTTATGTGGCTGACCTTTGGATTTGTGCAGGGTATAATGTCTGTTTTTATAACCAACCTGATAGTTTTTTTCTTAAGCCTTTTACAAATTATTTTAAAAATTAAATATGACAAAATTGAAAATCAGCAGAAACAAAAAACACAAGCTTAAGCGCGGCAAAATGTAAGTTTACAAAAACGCTAAACAAAAACTCTTGCATTTCTTTTACTTTTTGAATACAATTGTATTGTGAATTTATGCGGCGCAAAATATGCCTTAAGTGTGTTTCCTTAAAAGGCAAAAACAAGGAGTCTAAAATGGCCTGTTGCACAAAAAAAACAGCAAAAAAAGCGGTGAAAAAAGTTGTAAAGAAAAAAGCCGTAGCAAAAAAAACCGTTAAAAAAGCTGTAAAGAAAGGTGCAAAAAAAGCCCCTGTCGCCAAGAAAACCGTAAAAAAAGCAGCCCCAAAAAAAACCGTTAAAAAAGTTGCAAAAAAACCGGCTGCTAAAAAAAAGAAATAACCTTTTCTAAATAAAAACCGCCGCCTTGAAAATTTTCGAGGCGGCGGTTTTTATTTAAGCATAATTATTTTTTAAAGCAAGTTTTCAAAAACCTTTACCGCCTCAACAGGATCTTTAGCATACCCGTCAGCGCCGATTTCACCTGCAAACTTTTCAGTTACGGGCGCACCGCCCACAACAACCTTAATATTCAAATTTTCAAACCGAATTTTTTTTATAACTTCTTCCATTTGAGGCATTGTGGTAGTCATAAGCGCAGACAAACCTATTAAAGAAATATTTTCCTGCCTTGCTTTATTTACAATTTCATCTGCATCGATATTTTTACCTAAATCTATAATTTCAAAACCATAACTTTCCATAACAGCCGCAACTATATTTTTGCCTATATCGTGCATATCTCCCTTAACTGTTGCCATTACAACTCTTTTGCCAGAACCAGACGCGTTATCTTTTTTATCTTTAATATATTCAAATGCCTCGCGCGCGGCGTCTGAAGCAAGTATAACCTGAGGCAAAAAATATTGGCGTAAGTTAAATTTTTCGCCGGCTTCATTTAAAGCTTCTAAAATTATTTTTGAAATGGAAGCCGTGTCAAAATTTTGTTTTTTTAGTTCTGCCGTAAGATTTTTTATATTGTCTTTTGTGCCGTGTAATACGCATTGGTACAACTTTTCTGTCGCACTTAAGCTATCTACGGATTCCTTTTTGACGACACCTGCCGTATGCGCAAACGCTTCTATATATTTTTTTGCGCCAATGTCGCGGCCTTCTAAAAGGCCTAGCGCCCGCGGGTCAACTTTAGACCAATCTTCAAAGGGGTTTACTATAGCAAAATCCAAACCCGCCGAAGCCGCCATATTAAAAAAAGCGGCATTAAGTATTTGGCGCGCAGGAAGCCCGAATGAAATATTAGAAACGCCAAGCACGGTTTTACATTCAGGGTAAAGGTCTTTCGACTTTTTTAATGCCGCCAGAGTTTCCCCGGCGCCTTGAGGTTCGGCGCTTGCGGCAAGCGTTAAATAGTCGAAAATTATATTTTCTCTGGGCACGCCGTAATTATCTGCGTACTCTAATATTTTTTTTGCTATATCTAAACGTTTTGCGGCTGTTTTTGGTATGCCGTCTTCGTCTGTGGTTAAAGCTATCAACGCGGCTCCGTATTTTTTTGCTATGGGAAGTATTGCTTCTAACTTTTCTTTTTCGCCATTAACCGAATTTATTATAGGCCGCCCCGCACAGTTTCTAACGGCGGCTTCAAGGGCTTGCGCAGAAGTTGAGTCTACGCATAAAGGAACATCTACAATTTCCTGAACTTCACTGGCAGCCCTGCCAAGCATTGCGGTTTCGTCAATGGCGCTTAGCCCCATATTAATATCTAAAATAGCCGCGCCTGATGAAACTTGTTTTCTTGCTTCGTCTTTAACAATTGCAAAGCTGCCTTCTAAAAGTTCGGCTTGTAATTTTTTTTTACCGGTAGGGTTAATGCGCTCGCCTATTAAAATGGGCTTTTTAAGCTTTTCAACATCAATGGCATTCATACGGCTTGAAAGAAAAAACTTTTTTACCGCGCCGCGTTTTACGGGACTTGCGTTTTTAAGTTCATCTGAAAGCGCTTTTATAAATTTAGGAGTTGTCCCGCAACAACCGCCAAGCATATTTATGCCTGCTTTGTATGCCTCTAGCGAGTACTTCACAAATTCTTCGATAGTGCCCGGGAAAACGGTTTGTTTATTAATAAGCACGGGCATACCGGCATTGGGTTTAAAAGATATTGGCAAATTAGTGCATAAGGCTAGGCGCTCGGCTATTTTTAAAAGTTCTTGGGGACCCACAGAACAGTTTAAACCTACGGCATTTGCCCCAAGGCTTTCCGCCATTGCTACAAAACTTTCTATCGAAGTTCCCGTAACGGTTGTACCGTCTTGCGTAAAAGTCATTTGCGCCACTATAGGCAAGCCAGAGGCGGCACGCGAAGCAAGTATAGCGGCTTTTAATTCTTTAATATCTGCCATAGTTTCAATTACTATAATATCTGCGCCGTGACTAGAGAGAAGTTCGGCTTGAACATAAAACGCGTTATAAGCTTTTTCAAAAGAAACTTTACCAAGCGGTTCTATATAACTGCCGGTTGAAGAAATATCGCCGGCAACTATTATCCCTTGCGAATTTTCACATTCACGCGCAAGGCTTATACCGTTTTTTATTATTTCAGATATCGATTTTTCTAAACCATACTCTTTAAGTTTTAAAGGGTTAGCCCCAAAAGTATTTGCCAAAATTATATTAGCGCCGGCATTAATGTAAGACTGATACACATCTTTTATACGTTCGGGAAATTTTATGTTTAGTTCTTCCGGCGTTCTTACGCCCTCAAGATAATTTTTATTTTGAAGTTCGGTGCCTGTAGCGCCGTCCATTATAAGCACTTTTTTTGAAAGTATTTCTAAAAAATTTTTTATTTCCATATGTATTTATCCTTTTTCAATGCCAAGCGTTGCAGATATGGATTTTTCAGGCATCATCATAAACGATTCCGTAAGCCAAACGCCTATGTTTTCTGCGCCAAGCCAGCTTAAAAAATATTCTTGCGCTGACAAATCCCAGCCGGGATATCCCGGAGAAAAACGTTTTGTGGGCGAATTTCCAAGCGCGGTTTCAATTTTACAAATTGTTTCATAAGTGTAGCTTGCCATAGTTTCAACTGCAACAGAACCGCATGCGTCAAATGCTAAAGCGTCGAACACATTTTTTTCAGACAAGCACTCTGCCATTTTTTCAGATATTGCTTCGCCCGCCGTTACCAAAAAACCATACCCTTTAAACGACTTTTCAAAAAGCTTTGCGACAGTTTGGGAATATATCCTAAGCCCTGTGTCAAATATTACTAAGTCCCCGACAACTTGTGTGTTGCCGTAAGACACTGCTGTTTTAGGGTCAAGTATTTTTTCAGACAAATTTATAATATCTGCCACGCGGGTTTTAAGTTCTTCTGAAACTTCGGTGTTTAAGCGCTTGCCAAGCCTGGTAAAAACATCATCAAAAGAAAGTGAAATTTTATTTAAAGGTTTAAATTGTTTCATTTTGTAAAACATCGCCTTTTTTAAGTTTTTTGGGGTTTACTAAAGGAAATATTACCGTAAAATTTGTGCCCGAACCCAAAGCGCTTTCTACAAGTATATCTCCGCCATGCGCGCGCACCGCGCTGTAAACTATAGACAACCCAAGCCCCGTGCCTTTGCCGGCTTCTTTTGTGGTAAAAAACGGTTCAAATAACTTTGTCTGATTTTCTTTGGGAATTCCCACACCCGTATCTTTAAAAGATATTTTAATATTTTTACCTTCTTTATAAATTTCAAGCGTTAAAGCGCCGCCGTGCAATGACATGGCGTCGGCGGCGTTTATTATAATGTTTAAAAATGCCTGTTGAAGCTGTACAAAGCTACCCATTATATAATCTTCGCCTTTGAAGTTATAATTTTTTATAAGTTCTACCGAATTTTCTTTAAGCTTTCTTAAAACTATTTCTAAAGTTTTTTCTAAAACTTCCGTGACAGACGCTACTTCAAGCTTCATAACGCCGTCGCGTGAAAATTCAAGCATATTTGCCACAATTTTACGGCTTCTCTGGGCAGATTCTAAAATATTATTTACGGCATTGCCGGCGGGCGCGTCAAGTTTTTTATTTCGCGACAATACCTGCGCGTAACCCAAAATAACGCTTAACGGGTTGTTTAACTCGTGAGCAATGCCAGACACCAACTGTCCAAGCGAAGCAAACTTGCCTTGACGCTCTATGCCGGCAAGCATTATGTCACGCTCTTCTTGCATTTTGCGCTCAAGCGTAACGTCTAAAATAACGCCTATAATGCCGTCTGCCGAACCGTCTTGCTTTTTGTATGTAGACTTATAAACAATAACTTTTTTTGACGCGCCTTGGGCGCCTTGAGAAATTTCAACCTCATAAGATATTGGCGCGCCTGTTTTTAAAACTTTTTCATCTGTAGAAAAAATCATTTTTTTAAAAGACTTGTTAATATTTATAACATCCACATTTTTGCCCATGATATCTTGGGCGTCAACACCCAAAATTTCAGGAAATTTCTTATTAAAGCCGATAAAATTAAATTTTTCGTCTTTATAGTATACAGCTACGGGTATAGAGTCTATCAGCGTTTGCTGAAAAGCAACTGTATGGGCAAGTTCTGCCTCAAAAAGTTTTCGCTTACTTATATCTGTAGCAGTAATAATATAGCCAACCTGAGAGCCGGAGAGCGAGTATTCGCCTAAGATATCCATTAAAAGTATAATTTCTTTGGCGTCTTTGTTAAGGCAATGCGCCTCTTTTGAAATATTATTACTGTTTATTATATACTCTACAAATGAAATTTCACGCCCAAGCACTTTTGACGCGTTTTTCATTTTTTTTCTATCTTGGGCGCTTATGGCAAAAAGTTTAGATAAGTTAAAACTTCTAAATTCATTTTCATCGTAGCCAAAAATCGCCTCAGCGCCTGAGTTAAACGTTAAAATTTTGCCGTCCATATCTATTGAAATAATTGCCACCGATTTTGTGGAATCTAAAACAGCTTTTTGTTGCAATCCCAAAGCTATCAATTTACCGCCTTGTATAAGCATAATGTAGAAAAGCACTATTATAAAAAGTACCGCCATTAAAACAAGCAGCAATATAAACTTTAAAAATTTTACTTCTTCTAAAGAACTTAAATAAACAATTTTTAAATCAGTGCCGTATATTTCTTCGGTTATTACCTGAAAAAAACTGTCATTTAAAAATACTGCTTCGCCGCTTGAAAGCGTACCGCTTATATTGCCAAGTGTGCCCAATTGGCCTAAAGCGCCGTCATCTAAAATTACAATTTCACCGCCCGGCAAATACATGCGTCCTGCAAGGGTGTCTATAACAAAAATATTTTCATATCCGTCAAGCGTTTCAAGAACACTTTTTAAATTATCTTTAACAACCACAAAACCTTTCAAGTTAGCGTTTGAGTCCCTTACGGCAGTGGCTACATAATAACCTGACTCGCCGGTTTTAAGCCCTACTAAAAATGCTTCGCCTACACCCTCACTCAACGCGGCAGTAATATAATCGCGCGCCCAAACGTTCATACCAATAATTCCCGCTTCTCTGCCGTGCCGTGAAGCGCCTATGACGTCCCCTCTGGCGTTTACCAGATATATTATTGACACGTCAAAAATTTTGGCATATTGATTTAAAATGTATTTCAAATAATCTGTAACGCTCTCTCTTGTGCCTGCCTCAAGCGCTCCTGAAACAGAAGAAAGCTTAGACAACGAAAGCGAAATATTTTGGACATTTCTAAGCCTGTCTGAAATGTCATTTGAAACGTGCGCCATTACTGCGCTTCTGCTTTCAAAATCTATTTTCGTATAGCGGCGGGTTATATATTCCACCAATACAAAACCGCTAACAAGCACCAAAACGGTTATGGCAAACATCGGCGCGTTTTGCAAATACTTTGGAAGATATTTTTCTGTTTTTTGTTCTTGGAGGGAAATGTTTTGCGCTTCTTTATGCACGGTATTTGCATAAAATAAAAATGCCGCGCCCAGTAACAGGTCAAAAAAGCTTTGATATTTTGTAAAAATGTTAAAGTTGTTTACAAGTATGCAAACATAAACGCTTGTAACTAAAACAACTATGCTTAAATAGGTTAGTACTGCCCTTAAGCGGTAGGGCTTTAGAAGGTTTGTTTCGCTATATCTTTCGCTAATTGTTTTAATGTGAAAAACGGATGAAACACCGAAAATCAGCACTATACTCATTACCGAAAACACCCTAAAACTTACTAGCGCGCCTACAATAGCGGTAAAAATAATAATTATGTTAAGATGCTCGAAATAAATTTTATTTTTAGGCGCAATCATTGCTTGCGCATTTTTAGCAAACGCTATATTAGACAAAATTAAAAACACCATAAATACTTCAGACATATACTCCGGCGACATTATGCCTACCGACGCCAGAAACTTAAAAATATAAGCTGCCGCGAGTAAAAGTATGCTTGCCAAAAGCCAAACAGAAACTTTATCTTTCCAAACAGCAACGGACGCAAGCACAAAAAACATAAGTGCGGCGGCAACCGTAAAACTTATATAACTTTGGTAGTAAAACAAATTTTCAAACATTGCTTATTAATCCTGTAAAAAGCGGTTTGCGCGCCCTTTATAGCCGGTACAAATTTCTTTGTAGTTACAAAACCTGCATTTAGAAGTTGTTATTTCAAACTCTTCCTTAGGCAGCGGCACGTTTTTTTCTATGTCTTTAAGATAAGCGTACATTTGGCGCGTTTCATCTTTTACCGAAGCCGCAATTTGTTTTATTTCAGCTTCTCCCACATTTACCTTAACTTCATTATAATCCGGCATTAAATATATTATTACAGGCTCGGTATTTTCTATGCTTGTACCAAAGTGACAATTCGCCCACAGGGCGTATCCCGCAAGTTGTTTGGCGTGTTTTATGTGGTCAGGCTTGCCGGTTTTCCAATCGAAAATATAAACTTTACCGTCTTGGGCAGGAAGCAAAAAATCTACCTTGCAATAAGCTTTAAGACCTTCTATTCTTGTTTCCCCGTACCCTTCAGTCTCTATAACCCACAGGGCGGAATTTTCTTTGGCGTTAGAAATTACCCAGTCAAAGCGGGGGCTGGCAATAAAATTTTTTACGCTTTTTAGCGCGGCATTATAAATAGCGTCGGCGGAAATTATTTTGCCGTCGTAGTAGCTTTCGGAAAACGTTTTTGCGTTGCAGTATTTTTGTGTCATATCATAAACATATTTTTCCAGCTTGGCAATATTTATCGGAACGGTAGTTTTTTGCAAGCGTTGCAACATATCTCTTATAACATCGTGGGCGATATTTCCGGTTTCTAAGGCTTGGCTTGTTAATTGTTTTAATGCCGTAATTTTAGACAAAGGAACGTCGGTATCGTACTTGGCGTAGTAGTCGTAAAAATATTGGCGTTTACAGCCCGAAAACCTGTCATAGCGCGAAGCAGACCACCCTAAAATATCGGTGTAGGGAAATTTTTTAATTTCATACATAGGTTTTTATTATTCCTCTTGCAGGGCAAAGTTTTCTTCTTGCAGGGTAAGTTTTTTGCGCTCTAGCGCCCACGCGCGATTTTCAAGCAAGCGGTTTGACTCCCTAAGACCCGCAATTTCTATTTCGTAAAGTTTAAGGCGCGTTTGGAGATTTCTTAAATCGCTTGCGAGTTCTAAAAGCTGTTCATCATTTTCATTGCGCGAATGTTGCCTTATAAAACGCTCTAAATTTTGGCTTTTAAGGCGGTAATTTATTATTTCCTGTCTTAAAAATTCATTTCGCCCTTCAAAAGACGCTTGCTCCGAGCGCACTGTTTTTATTTCTTGCCCGTAAGCTTTGTTTTGTTTGAGCATATGTTCAACTTCGGCCTCTAAAATTATAACGCGGGCTTTAATGCGGTTAAACTGATGTTGCGCTTGATAGTCTTGCGGCTCTGAAATTACGCCTAAATGCGCAAGTCCTGCGCAACCGCTTAAAAACCCTAGCGCCAAAACTAAAAACATTGCTTTCATAATGCTTCCTTTTATTGTATGGGCTCTGACAAAATTTTTCCGATGTCTGCAGCAAGAGAGTTTATACGCGCATATTGATCTAAAATATCCATGTGAAGTCCTGATGTTTCTATAGATTCTTTTAAATCAGCGTGGAGCCGCGCTATATGCCTTTTGCGAAGTTCGCTTTCTAAAGCACGCACGCTTTGCTTAGATTGCATGGCTTGCTTGCCTGCCGACGCATCACCCGTGTTAAGAGCTTCCACAACTTTATAAAGGCTGGTATAAACCGCATTGTGCATTTTTTTTAAATCTGCTATGCCTTCATCCGAAAACCGTAAATTATGACGCACTTTTTTTTGGGCTGCAGGCACTATGTTTCTGCTTATAACGTTTGCGATTTCGTCTAAATCTGAGGCTATGTATAAAAGTTTTATTTCTTCTTCGGATTGTTCTTGTTTGAGCTCTTGCTGGCCTAGTTTTGCCAAGTAGGGCACCGTTTCTTTTATAAGAGCGCCTATTTGGGCGCCGTCAAAAATAGCCCTGTCTATTGCCTGAGTATCTTTAGCTTTTATTAAATCTACCGACTGTTTTACAAATGCCAAAGTAAATTCAGCTATCCTAAGCATTTCTTTACGGGCAAGCGCTAGCGCTTTTTGGGGTTCGCTTAAAGCGCTAGGGGTAATGTAGATAGTGTTAAACATTATTTCTGATTCTTTAAACGGATAAATAAACATTACAAATTTTTGCATGGGTTTTATTAAAGGTAAAAATGCCGCTGCCGTAATTACCGCCACAAATGTGTGGCTCATGGCAATTTGCCTTGAAACGTCTGTACTCATAAAAATATTTTGCGTAACCCACTTTACAAAAACTATCCAAACGCCTTCGCCATTGATAGTTATAAGCGCTAAAAAAGGAAAAATTATTATAACCGACGCCGTTTGATGAATTATTTGCCAAATCATTGTGCGGCGCGCCGCGCGCGTTTGTTTTAAAGTGGCAATTACCACTGTTATACACGTGCCTATCTGCGAGCCTAAACACAAATATATTGCTTGGTGCAATGTAAGCACCTGCGTGGAAGCAAGCGCTATAACCAGCCCCACAACCGCGCCGCTAGACTGCATTAAAAGCGTTATAACAATACCCACGCCTATACCTAAAAGCGGAGAGCGCATTTGCGCTATAAAATCTAAAAAAACAGGGTTAAGCGTTACGGGAACCATTGCGACAGTAGTAAGCTTCATCCCGTAAAAAAGCAAGCCAAACCCGAAAAGCGCGTCGGCAATTTGTGAAACTTTTTTATTAATACCAAAAAATGAAACAAAATATCCTATACCTATAATAAGCAGGGCATAATCTATAAGCCTAAATGCTACGAGTTGTCCCATCATGGTAGAGCCCACAGCCGCGCCCAAAGTTATACCCATAGATTGGTAAAAACTAAGCATACCCGCGCTTACAAAACTTATTGCCAACAAAATTGTAGCGGTAGATGACTGATTTAAAAAAGTTACAAAAAAACCCGTGCCCAAGCTTTTTGTTTTTGAAGAGGTAAGTGAAGCCAAAATATTTCTTATTTTTTGACCGGCAACTTTCTGCAAGGCATTGTTTATATAAAACATACCGAAAAAAAGTAATGCAAGCCCGCCGGCAAGATTTGCAATCATTATGGCAACCCAGTTTCTGCTAAACGCCGTAACAGCAAACACTAAATTTCTTGCGGCGGCGTCTGAATAAGCCAATACTATAATTTCATCGGCGGTATTTGAGGCAAGCTCAAACCTTGCATAAGCAAAACCGTATGAGTCGGTATAAACTACGTTAGGGCTGACAAAGCCGTTGGCAATTTCGCGGTTGCCATACCTTGAAGGAATAACATCGAAATTTACTCTTACGTTTGCGGCGGCTTCGCCTGAAAGCGTAAGCGCACGCACAACAAAATAGTCTTTTAGCGGGTAGCCCCTTATGCCGACCTGAGCATTGCCCGAAATTTTAATAAGGGTTACTTCCCTGCTTGCCGCAATGGCAGGCGAGGCGTAAATAAAAAATACGGTTATTAAAGTTAAAAGTTTTAAAAAATTTCGAAACATAATATTTTAAATCACCGCGTCTAACAGCAATTTTTTTTAAAAACTTTAGGTAATAAAGTTTCGGTGTCAAAAACACTTATGTCTTTGGGTGTGTTAATTACTATTTCGGCATTGGGGGCAAATTCCGCTATAACCTGACGGCAGGCGCCGCAAGGAAATGCATTGCCCCCCTTTGTCCAAACGGCAACGGCATTAATACGTTTTTCTCCCGCGCTTATAGCTTTAAATATTGCTACGCGCTCGGCACACATGCTAAGCCCGTAGGAAACATTTTCAATATTTGCGCCCGTGTAAATTTTACCGCTTATAGCCAGCACCGCCGCCCCGACAGAAAATTTTGAATATGGGCTATACGAATTTACGGCAACGTCTTTAGCTAAACGCATAAGGCGCAAATAGTTTTTTTCAGGCTTTAAAAGGGCGGCGGGTTTTTTCATAAAGCTTAGCCTTTTTTATATTTGTCTAATAGAAAACTCAGCTTCTTGTAAGTTTCTTTATTCATTCTGTCAAATGATGTCATAATTGCGCTGCTAAGAGCGTCTTGGCAACCGCAATTACATTGTAGCCCTGCAAGTTTTGGAACAATATTTCTGATAACTTTTTTAGCGTTATTGACATTAGACTGCATTGCAAGTAAAACCGAGTCGTTTGTAACCTCTTCGCCTTCTTTCCAAACATCAAAGTCAGTAACAAGCGAAACATTGGCGTAGCACATTTCTGCTTCGCGCGCAAGGCGCGCTTCAGGCATTGCCGTCATGCCCACAACGCTAAAACCATGAGCGCGGTTTACTTCACTTTCAGCTTTGGTTGAAAATTGCGGGCCTTCTATGCAAACATAAGTTCCTTCAAAGTGATGTTCAATGGCAAGCTCGGCAACTGACTTATGTATAGTATCGCGCAGGCAATCACAAAAAGGTTTTGCCATGCCTACATGGGCAACAATGCCTTCTCCAAAAAAGGTGTGGGGGCGATTTCTTGTTCTGTCAAAAAGTTGGTCGGGAATAACAAAATCTTTAGGCTTAATTTCGCGCTTTAAACTACCGCACGCCGCAAACGCCACAATTTTTTTTACGCCAAGCGACTTTAGCGCGTACATATTGGCTTTTTGCGGAATTTCACCGGGCAGGTAAACGTGACTTTTGGCGTGGCGCGGTAAAAATGCGCAGGGTACGCCATCTATAACCCCGACTATAATTTTGTCGGAAGGATTACCAAAAGGCGTATCAACGGAAATTTCTTCCACATTTTCTATACCGCTTACCTCATAAAGCCCTGAGCCCCCTATAAACGCTATCTCTACCGGACCGACTTTTGGTTTTGACATACACTTTCCTCCATTATAATAATATTTATTTTTTTACTGATGGCCTTGTATCAAGCACTGTAAGTTGTAATGCTCCGCGATTTAATTCTAAATTAAAAATCACGTCTATTACGCGTTCAGTTTTAAGGCTGTCTGCAAGGCGCGCGCTATTCCAGTAAACCGCGGTAATATTATGATTGCCGTTTTGCGACAGTTTAAATTTCAAATGCTCCCTTTTTACGCCAAACGCCGAAATTTCTGTAGCGGTAACATTTTTTACGCAAAAATTCGGCTGGGGATTTCCCATTCCGAAAGGCTCTAGTATTTGAATTTCTTTGCAAAAAGCAGTGGTAAGGTCTGATATTTTAAGTTCTGAATCTATTTGTATTGTTTTTGTCATCATTAGCGGGGTAACAATTTTTTTGGCATACTCTTTTAAGCGCGCTTTCAATTGTTCTACGTTTTCTTGCGCTACCGTAAAGCCCGCCGCCTGCGAATGTCCGCCGTATTTAACCAAAATATCTTTTACGTTTTCCAAAGCTTGCACAATGTCAAAACCCTCTATACTACGCGCCGCGCCAACGGCCTCAGAACCGTCTGAAATTAACAGCACCACCGGCTTGGAATGCTGGCGCACAAGCTGGGCGGCGACAATTCCCGTAACGCCGTGGTCTAAGCCTTGCGCGCAAAGCGTTAAAATTTTGTCGTCCGGAGAGGTTTGCTCTTTCAAAAGCGCGTTAAAGGCGGCTATATTTGTAGATTGCAAATCGCGGCGGGAATCGTTAAGTTTTAAAATGTCAGCATAAATATTTTTTGCGTGAAATTCATTAAACTCCATTAAAAGCTCGCAAGAAAGCGGCGCCTTTCCCATGCGCCCCGCAGAGTTTAAAACCGGCGTAACATTCCAGGCAATAGAGCGCGCAGTGACGCCTGAATTTTTAGATATTAAATTATCCTCTATTATAAATCCAAGCCCCGGACGGCGGTGAATATTTTTTTCTATCGACTTAATACCTTCTTTTACAAACACGCGATTTTCACCCACAAGCGGCACAATGTCGGCAATGGTGCCGAGCGCAACAACATCTGCATTATCGTCAAAAAACTGTTTCATTCTGCCGTCACTCGCGCGCTCGCGCGCAAAATAAGCCTGCATAAGGCTTTGGGTATTTGAAACATTATCCTCATTAAAAAGTTCTGTTTGCGCCTGGGGAACTTTGGCAGAAATTTCCGCCAAAAAATTTTCATTATTTGAAACTATTTTTAAATCTTTATCATCTTTAAGCTCTAGTCCGGAAAGCATACCTTCTAAAACGCAAATGTCGTTAAGCGTTTCTATAAAATAACCGCCCGAAACAAATATCGTTTTTTTGTCGAAGCGTTTTCCAAATGTAAGCATAAGGGCTTCGGCAAGTTTTAACGCCACGCTACAACCGGCAAGTTCTTTAAACGGATAGTTGGAATTTTGCGTTTTAGGATTTATCACGGCAAAAGCTTTGGGCAGTCCCTCTGCGGGCGGCTCGTGATGGTCGGTAACTATAATGTCTATACCCAAACTTTGCGCATAGTTTATTTCGGCGGCCGCCGAAATGCCGCAATCCGCCGTTACTATAAGGCTGGTGCCCAAAGCACTGCGGGAATCTATAACGTCTTTGCTTATACCGTAACCCTCGTCAGAAGGCACATACCAAGAAACATCGCCGCCTAATTTTTTGATTGTTAGCGCTAAAATATTTACGGCAGTAATGCCGTCTACGTCTCTGTCGCCGTAAACCAAAATTTTTTCGCCTTTATCTACAGCGCTCCTAAGCCTTAGCGCCGCCGCGCGCATGTCGCCAAACAAAAAGGGGTTAAGTAACTCCTCATAAGAACCATGCAAAAATGCGCCGGCATTGCCCGCATTAATATTTCTGTTTAAAAGTATTGCGCCAAGCCGCTCGCTTACATTAAACTGTTCGCTTAAAAGCTTGCGCTCATCCGCGTCTTGAGATAAAAAAATCCATTTATTTTCATGCATTTATAAATCAAACCTTTTTGTAATTAATGGTTCTGCCTGGGGCTTGGCGGCGGAAAATTCGTAAGCATTTAAAACAATGTTTTTTGCCGCCTCAAGCTTGTGCGCGTCGCTAAAGTGCAGTTCTGCCAAGACATCTCCTGCGTTTACCGCCGAACCCGTTTTTTTTGCAAATACTATTCCGGCAGAGTGGTCTATAACATCTTCCTTTTTTGCGCGCCCCGCGCCAAGTATCATAGAAGCAATACCAATGTCGCGCGCTTTTAGTGAGGCAACAAAACCGCCAGCGGGCGCTTTTACAACTTCAATATATTTTGCCTGCGGCAAATATTTTTGCGGGTTTTCGGCAACAAGAACCTCACCGCCTTGAGCGGCAATTATTTCAGCAAACTTTTTAAGAGCCTCGCCCGAACGTATTTTACTTTCGCAAAGCTGCATAGCTTCTGAAAGCGTAAGGGCTTTTTTTGCGCTTAAAACCATCATTGCCGAAAGCTCCAAGGATAATTCGTACAAGTCGTTTGAATTACGGGGGCTTAGCCCCTGTAAAATTTCAACTGCCTGTTTAACTTCCAAGGAATTACCCGCACAGTTTCCAAGCGGCGAGTTCATATTTGTAACCAGCGCCGACATTCGCCTTCCGAAACGGTTGCCAATGGCAAGCATTTTTTGCGCCAGACTAAGGGCGTCGTCATAATTTTGCATAAACGCGCCATTGCCCCATTTAACATCTAACACCAAACTTTGGGCGCCTTCGGCAATTTTTTTACTCATTATGCTTGAGGTAATTAACGGTATGCTTTCTACCGTGGCTGTGGCATCACGCAAGGCGTACATTTCTTTATCGGCAGGCACCAGGGAAGCTGTTTGCCCTGTTAAACACACGCCGACAGTTTTAAGATTGTTTAAAAAATTTTCAGCGGTTTGGTTAACGTTAAAACCCTTTATAGCTTCTAATTTATCAAGCGTTCCGCCGGTATGCCCCAAAGCGCGCCCCGCCATCATAGGCACCACAACACCGCAAGCCGCTACAACGGGCGCTATAATTAAAGATGTGCCGTCTCCCACGCCGCCGGTTGAATGTTTGTCTGCGCTGGTGCCAAAGCTTGAGAGGTCAAAACTTTCGCCGGAATTTATCATGGCGCGGGTCAGGTAAAAAATTTCGGCGTCTGTCATGCCTTTAAAAAACACTGCCATAAAAAAAGCCGACATTTGATAATCGGCAATGTTTGAAGTTTCCGAAAAACCCTGCACAAGGGCATTTATTTCGGACTCGGTAAGTTCGGCGCCTTGGCGTTTTTTATAGATAAGGTCGTATGCTCTCATTTAAGTTTTTTTAACGTTTCATTTATTATTTTTGACACCGACACCACGGCTTTTGCGCCCAAATCAAGCACATCTTCGTGTTTAAGTTGCCCCTTTTCAATGCCTGCTGCCATATTAGAAACATAAGCAATACCAAGAACTTTCAGGTTAAGCGCGCCTGCCATAATTACTTCGCCAACCACACTCATGCCTACAATATCGCCGCCAAATTTTCTAAAAGCTTTAATTTCTGCGGGCGTTTCATAAGAAGGGCCTGTAACGCCAAAGTAAACGCCTTCAAATGCTTTAATTTTAAATTTTTTTGCGAGTTTTATTGCGTGTTGCCTAATGTTAAAATCGTAAACTTTGCTTATGTCGGGAAAACGCGGCCCGAGTTCAGGCAAATACGCGCCCCTTAGCGGGGTTTGCCCTGTAAAATTTATGTGGTCTTTTATAAAAACAATATTTCCGGGAGAATATTTTTTATTTATAGCGCCGGTGGCGGCGGTAACAATTAAAGTTTCTACACCAAGCCACTTTAAAACAGCTGTTGGAAGTGCCGCACTTTCTATAGAGTGACCTTCGTAATAATGCACGCGGCCTGAAAGAATAGCTACATGCACGCCTGAAAGCTTGCCCAAAATAAGTTCGCCCGCATGCCCCGAAACACTGCTTTTTGTAAAGTTTGGGATATCTGAGTATTTTATTACAATAGGGTTTTTAATACCGTCTTTTATACAGCCCAGTCCCGAGCCCGCTATTATACCCACACGAGGCGTTATGCCTGTAGTTTTAGTTTTTTTTAAAATATATTTTTTTGTTTCGTCTAATTTTTGGACAAATGTTTTCATGAAATTTTATCCTTAGGGACTAAATCCCCCTTGAAACTTTTGCCGTTTTTTATTGCGGGAAGTTCAAAAACATCGGCTATGGTTTGAGCGACGTCTGCAAGGCTTTCACGCGTGCCAAGTGCAGCGGGCTTACTTAAAGTTTTAGAATACGCCATAAGCGGCACATATTCGCGCGTGTGGTCTGTGTGATGTATGTGGGAGGGGTCACAACCATGATCGGCTGTAATTATAAGCAAATCGTCTTCCAGCAAATGTTCCATTATACGCGGGAGATTATTGTCAAAGTATTTAAGAGCTTTGGCATA
>Ga0123355_10005023_pt1 | contig 19271 bp, 8 predicted proteins | sample TergutEmb28metaG_3_FD_89872 | JGI IMG/M metagenome (GOLD analysis project Ga0123355, IMG submission 89872) | Embiratermes neotenicus P1 segment gut microbial communities from Petit-Saut dam, French Guiana - Emb289 P1 | ecosystem: Host-associated > Arthropoda: Insects > Digestive system > Gut ... | reverse complement strand
TACTCCCCAGCATTTTTTTTTCATATCTGCTTACATTTCTTAAGCATTTTCCTGCCCCCCCCCCCCCTCCCCCCCTCAAAAAAAAATAAAGCCCTTACTTACACCACTCAATGCCAAGCTGTCAATTAGCTTTCCTCAAACACATCACAGTATAGTGAACCATGGGCACTCTTGTCTGCCATTCAACATAAGAAATTGCACATGTTTTCTAGAGGTGAGAGGGTCAAATTGGATAATGCGATGAACATTGAATATAAATAATATCACACTGAGTTTGTAAAGATTGACAGCAAACAACTGGAAGTTGTTTCACAACAAATAGATGCACGAAGTTCATATAGTCACATAATTATAACAGTGTTGGGTACTGTTGGCAAAGTGAGTGACATCTGAAGTCACAAGAAAAGAATTTCGTCTGTCATTTAAAAAAAAGATTATTTTTGACATTAGAAATGCAAAGAAAGTATCACTGTAACACATGATTGCAAAAGATTTGGAACACCATACCTTAAAATGAAAGTGTGGATTACAGGATGAAAAAACTAAATCATTTCCATTATGTACAGAGATCTAAAAGATCTTTTTGGAATAAGATAACAGCAATTAGTTCATTGTTATGATTTCTGACAAAAGTGGTATTCAATAAAACTGAAGGATGTCAGACTCTAGGCTTTCTTGGTGAATCACATAAAAGCATTTTTATGGTATTTTCTCTCAGGTTTTCAATTTCCAGGGTGATAATGCATCCACATTCAGGATCAATCTTCTATAAACTTTTCCACTATCATGTGATTTAAAAACAAAACAAACAAAAAAAGTCCAAAAGTTAATGACTGGCCAAAAATATTGATTTATCAATATAACCTTACTGGTATTTATATAAAAATGGGACAGGAAGTTTTGCAACTTTATGTCCTCTATTTTTATCTCTTCAGGGGTAAAATTCCGTTTAAGTAACATTTTAACAGATCAGTGAACTTTTGTTTTATACCCGTACCAAAACCATACTAATATTTCATGTCTATAAGGTGATGGAAATTGTGCAAAATTTGATATAAAGAGTAGAGAGATAAAGAAACAACATGTAATTTAAAAATTCTGCTGTACATTTTGGAATTCAAGCACGCATACCTTGAAGATCTTTCATGATGATTTTTATGGCAACTGAACTGCTAATAGACTACTGATTGCCTGTTCCTTATTCTGAAAAACGTGTACACATTACTACTGAAATCTGTAGCACAGTGAAAGTGTAAAATACTAAGAGAAGATCAGTGTTACACAGTATGACAATACATGGGCATGACATCCTGATCCTTGTTAGTAGACATTAGTATTGCTTTTTAAACACATGATGATCATGAGAAAACTGGTTCTGTATACCTGGGAGACTGGTACCCATTGCCACTAAACCAATTGCTGTGATAGAATCCTTCAACTGGACAGAGCAGCCAAAGTGGGAGGCTACATCACCAATTAGGGCCGTCAGGAATCCTATCCATAAAATGGACGTGAAAAAACACACGTACCCCTGAGCGACATCTACTCATGAATCACCATTACCGAGAAAAAGAAGAATTTGTTATTTGTATCGTGTCTTAAAGACACAAACGTATCAAAATGGAGCCAATTTCGTGCATGAAAATGAATATCTTACCTTTCTGAAATCTGTACAGGACTTTAAAAAACAAGATAAATGCACAGCAGTATACAAAATAAATTATCAAGTAAGATGTTGAAACAACACTTCCAATATTAAGGCATATTTGATGAGAAGAGAAGTCTTTTGATGGCTGCAAGCATAAAATTAAAGCATACAACTCTTGACATTATGACAGCCAAAAAGGTAGTACTGGTTACTTCTATGTAAGATTCTTCCATGGTGTTTGAAATATTTGGCTGTTACTTCAAGCGAAATACTTAGTGTGTTTTCAGAACAAGTAGAGTGAGAATCTGATATCACTGAAGTTACAGGTAGTAGCTGATGGGGAGTTACCGATTTTTTAGTGTTCAAATTGTTATAGATGTGCAGGAACAAGAAAAGGCAAAATAATACATTGTGTTTCATATATTTTCTACTCACCTTGACTGCAAGAAATCTCAATTTTGTGAATGGTAGAGCTATGCAGAATAACCACATAACAATACAACTGGAGACCCACAGAGACAACAGATGTGATTTGCAGCAACCTCCAATTATTCAACATACATTTATGAAAATTATAAAAGGTGAAAAAGTTTCCTCCAGATGGAATGTTAATACAATTACACAACATGCGCCATAAGCTGAGCTGATGTGTAAATAAGAACCATGGATGACAGATTGCTTCAGCAAGGTTTTGTGAGTGAACAACACATTAATAAAAGCAATGATGGTATTTTAACACATAAAGATAAAATAACACACCCAAATTATTTTTAATTTAAAAATGGTTCGATGGTTCTGGTGTGTTATTATCAGCTAAAGCATACGTACTATGATTTGCAGGTTGAGTGGAATGATAATAAATCCAATATTCAAATGACAAGTTGTCATGATATTAATACAGTATTATGTCCCTTTTTTTGTTCCAACAAGAATGAAAAATGTGCATTTGAAAGTATGAAGTTGAAGAACATGTATAAAACTTCATACTGGGGATGCATAAATTATCAATTAAGTCTTTTATGTGCATGTGCGCCCTACTTCATAGGGATCAAGCACATTGCACTGCCTGTGTCCCTTGTAGTTCCCAGTGGTGAATCCTGATCCAGAGGTCTACACTAAGAGAAGGGTCATCCCTTCTGCTAAAACCTAACCTCCAGATCATGATTCACCACTGGTACTTTCGCTTCTGGCTGAAGAAAACACAAGCACAAAATAAATAACATTACCTATTTAATAGAGGACATATAAATGTTGGTAAGTGCTTGAACATTCACCATCTGAATTGTTGCCAATGATAAAAATTAGCAGCAGATATATGAAAAGAAGAGTGCTGTATTATATATTCTAGGAAAGCTATGCCTCTCATTAGAAGTTTTTAACTTATGTTGAAACATTGATATTTTTAAACAAACTTCTAGTACTGGCACAAGAACCGTTATAGGTAATTCCATTTTATGCATAATTCCACAATTCTTCAAAAAGTGTTGTGGAACATTTATACACCAATGGAGGTGCTGTCTGTGTTAATATATTATTTAAGGAACTGTAATGAAACTTGTTAACATTTCATGCTAAATACATGCAAATTTTTCACAAAGGAAAACAAATACACCATCCATCCTAATTAATTCTAAGCTAAACGAGTCACAAGAGCAAATGAAAGAACAAGTGGTTATATTATCAACCAAGCACTACTCCTGACTAATGATGACACATACGAACCATTTCAGCTAAATACTTCATCATGAATCATGTGGACACAGTGTAGGTCTTATTCTTTATAAATAGCTCTTCTTTCCAAATCACTGCATTCTATTTATTTTGGAATCCGAACTGTGGATGCATTATTTAACCATTCAAAGATATATGTCTAGCTATTTGTAACTCTGGTGTTGCAACAGTTTCACTAATACTAACGCTAAAATTCAGGTGTTTACTATCCAAATGTCTATGCTATATATTTTGAAAACACAGCAGACAGCAATGATGGAAGGGTTGCTTAATGACCGAACTTCTAATTTAATCTAGTTAATATCTGATCTGGTACGTTCAGTAATTTGACATATTTTGTGACACAATATTTATTGCATTCAAATGAGTACCAGGTGCTATAAATGGTATTCAAAACTTGTGTTGTCACTACTCAGCCATATCAAAATACTTCTGTTCATTAAAATATTCAGATAAATATTATATGTGGTCTACAATCTGTAAGAATATTGTATTTTTGGCACCGCACTTCTCTTATTAAAATTTTATGTCCATGAACGTATTTTTACACAGTGATCATGTCAAGATCTTTTATGAACACAGTATTCAAGTTTTTCTTATGGGAGAATTATGGTACTATAGTGTGATATATATATATATATATATATATATGTACATAAAAGTGATGGTACTGATTAATGATTCAGATGAACTATACAACTGTCCTGGCTCATTTGTAGCGGAATATCATTACACTGAAGTTTACATTACCCTTTTCCAACATGTAACATATTTCTCTACGCACTAATCCTTTATCTGTCACAGCCTTCACCAAGGCAATGTAGGCCTCTACATCAGTCTCTGAATTTCAGAGAACGATTTTCCAAATGGAAACCACAAGGCATTTTTTGTCAGAAATTCTGAAGAACTAAAAATCTGTACATTTCGAGTAAACTTGTAAAATCTACACAACAGTTCTTAAAATTGAAGAATATTTGTATGCAAATATAAAAATCTTAACAAAAGACCTACCCAGCATACTCAGCATCTCTGGTAGGTGGAATTACTTTGACTCTGCACCAATATTTATCTTTTAATGACTAATGTAACAAATATTAATTCTTGGTTTCTGGTTAATAAAATTCTTCAGACATGAAACAATATCAATTTCATGTGCAATGTACACGAATCATCTACATGTTTAGTAAATTTATTTTCCTATTTGAGTGGAATTAAATTGCACTTATTATTGTCTCTAATAATCTGGTCCTTAAACATAATTATACATCTTAGTAATTGACCAACTTAATGCACAAATTCTTGTTTTGTAATAAGTTTATTATGTTCCTCTACATGTTTCGAGCACTATGTGCTCATCATCAGGAAGTCAAAATTGTATTATACAGCATCTGGTACCATCACACTCAGTAGGTGGCAGTCCGCTGAAACAGACTGCCACCTGCTTAGTGTGATGACACCAGATGTTGTATAATACAATTTTGACCTCCTGATGATGAGCACATAGTGCTCGAACATGTAGAGGAATATAATACACTTGTTATAAAACAAGAATTTTTGCATTAAGTTGGTCAGTTACTAAGATTATACTGAGATGCATGGTCAGCAAAACATCAAAATAATTATACATGTCTTTCCTGACATACAAAAGATCGTAACTAAAATATTTTTTAAGTTACCCTGGAATGTGTTGAAAGAAAATTATAAAAGCAGACATGTAACTTGAGAGGACTGTGAAGAAAAGCATGTAAATAGAGAAATAATGTATATACAGTGATCCAAATGGAAAACCGATCTCAATTATTCCTTGCATTCTAACAAGCAACTGAAGAGCTTACTGCAGTGAACCTTGGAAATTGCTGGAGGCCGTAGTTGCCTTACCTGGTACACTTGTACCTAGGGCAACAAAGGCCACAGCGGTGACTGCGTCCTTGAGGCCCACTGTACAACCAAAGTGAGATGCCACATCACCAATGATGGCCGTGAGACAACCGATTCCACATATTGAGATAACGAAACATAAATAACCATCAAACAGATCTGGGAAAAGATGAGAGAAGCATGAAGAACACCTGAGAAAAGCTTAGAGACACAGTAAGGGAGTAAAGTTATGGTACAGTCCATGACAGAGTGTGAGACTTTCTGCATGCTGCATAAATGTTGGCGAATAAGGAAATGTAAGTAGAAGCAACAAACACAGAATAAGTAATTGGAATGTGCTGATCTCATATCAGTGCTGTGCAGGCCTCCCTTCACTAGCTTTAAAAAATTGTGACACCAAATTATGACAGAAGTTAAATAATTAATTCATTTGTGATATGGACGATTTTACTGACACAAAGTGGCAGGAAACACAGACACTGAAATTTGTATTTCTGGAAGAGTTCTTTAATACAGATTCAACACATGTGTCTTAGAAGTTAACACCAGTATTAGATACAGATATGCACCACTTCTGATCTTCATGCTTTCTGCAATAAATAAATGTGTAAAATTATTAACAATCACAGTAAAATATTGGGGTGTGTTTTAGTACCATTCACTCCAACAAAGAAACGAACAGAATCTCCAACTGGATTGATCAAATGTAAGACTAGAATAAAAAGTACATTTTAAAATTCAATACTCACTCATGTTCTGGAATACCATAAAATACAAATTATTTATTTTTACAACACAAATTTCTTCCACAAACACCCTGTTTTGTTACTAAAATGGAGAAGTAAATGCGTTTCTGTGTGCGTTTATGTGTAAATGACACATGAAGAAAAATAGATCAGTTCTGCACCTTATATTTACTGGATGTAACAGACCATTGTTTTCTTTACTAACCCAATAATACTACAGTCCATTTTAAACCAGTGGAAACTGCTGACGTTGGAAACTTCACTCCAAAAACTATGGACACACTCAGGGACATTAGCAACAGACGTTTCTTTTTATTCTTTCTTTCTTATGAAACTTGGATTACTAGTCACTGGAGTTATGCCTCAGAATTTTAAACTAACAGCATAAAATTCCATGTAATTAGAATATTTGGCAACTGTTTAAAAGATACTTTGTACATGACAATATACTGGAGTCTGAGAAACGATAACTTTTTTTGATGAATAGCCATAAGTATCAGATAAAATATGTAAACATTGCTTCAGTCTCAGCATAACACGATAACGGAATATAACAAAAAGTATACATAGGTTTCTAAGATGAACACGCACCTTTCAACATGAAAGAAGGCAGCGCAAATTTTTTTCTCCTGTAACTCTGAAAATTATTTGTCATATATTCCACTTGTGGAGGATCTGCAAATGTTATAATTTCAAATATTTTACCGCATAAAGTTCATTCTCTTGATGGCAACTGAATTTGTGAGTTATCAAGCAGGTTGGTAATATCACAATCAATTTATTGACAAATCATCGTGGCTCACCGCTACACTTACGGAGACATTGCAAACAAATGTCAACTACATAACTATGTTTGCACATTCCTACAATAAAGGGCCACGAATGGGGGATAAAATTGCGAATTATGCAGCGTACCGGTACTACTGGAGACAGAGAAGATATTTCGGGGTTCAGATTTTGGCTTTGCCACTGGATAAGTGACAGGTTACCGATTGGAAAGGCCTGTCCTAGATCTAAGTGCGAACAGAGGTGAAAAACACATGATTTTTACAGTTCTGTACAAAACACTTCTGCACCTACCCTTGCGGTTAGGTTGCCGCAAATCATTGTCAAGGCGTTATACGACATTGAGTATTTGGTGAACTGTGATCGCATGTAACACACATCAAAGTCCAAGTTCCTGCTCCTTCACTACAGAAAAAGAATAAGCTACAAACCCGTTAACAATTAATTGAACAGACGATAAAATTTACAAAAGGGCACACTATGGTAGTAATCTGGAAGCTATGAGACTCTAAAAAGCCACCAGGTTTTCCTTCTGTACTCACATAAAAACCAAATACCGAAAAAGGAAAAACTAGTCACATACAGAAAATCGCTGGCATATGAAACCATCTTAGGTGAGTGGGGTTTTAGAACTGTTCTGTCTTCTGTCCAACTCTTATGTCCCGGAATTTTATTATAGTAACTGAATGGCTGAAAAGAGAAGGTAAAAACATACAGCAATGGTGATAACATGGCACAAGAAACATCAAGACATTGAAGAAAAGACAGCATACGTTCTAGCAGCCCTGATCGTGCTGCCAGCCATTCACTGAAGGTATCCATCATGCAGGTATTTCTTGCATAAACAGCTAATAAAGACAAACGTAACTGAGTAATACAATGAGACATCTGAAATACTAAACAGGAGTAAAGCGACCACCATTACACAGTCATACCAAACATAGCCTCTTATTTTAAGACTTATTTCATTCAGTGCACTCCTGGAGAGCTGAATATGGTTTCTATGGGTATATTGGGGTTCCACGTGTTCAACATAAGCTCTTGGACATAATTCTCATCACTTCAACATCATCTCCATGAATCCATCACAAAGTTTTAAATCTATACTAAATGATTTTACACAAGCATTTCTCAAGTGAACAAGTGATACCAACCACGTTGGTATTACCTAAAACATTTTTAGACCTGTTGGTGCAACAGAAGTGTAAAGTTGCCAGCCGTGTGGTAGACGTCCCGCTGCTTAATGATTAGTGCCTGCTGGTGAGTGCGAGATTACCTGCTAATGAACGAAGTAACAAGTTTATGTAAAGAGTTTCTACGTCTGAACACCACACCATGACAGATTATAGAGGCAAAGAGGTATAGTGCCATGCCTTCTAGACCAACACTAGATGAAGAAAAGTGGTCAGCCTCACGCTCCTGCCGTTTTGTTTACCGAGTGTGCTTTAATGTCGTTATGAACGTATGGCGGAAGAGAAAAATCCCTGTTCCTTTCGAGATACAAATTCTGGTCGTTCAGCCGATGGTTTATTATGCCATTCCATCTGCGAATACTGTTTACTGTCACCAGCACCAATTTATTTACAGATAGAAAAAATATTCTACTGTGTCGCAAGGATGGTACAATGTTGAAGCACGTGACACCAAGGAAACAGTGACGTATTACGAACAAAATAGCTGTGAAACAAAGGTCAAGCTGGTCTCAGGCGCTACCTGGCACACTGGTACCCAGCGCGACAAAAACGATGGCTATTACTGCATCCTTGACGCCAACCGAACACCCGAAGTGCGAAGTAACATCTCCGATGATTGCTGTCATCCCACCCATCACAATGATGCAAACAAAGAAAGCTGCATGGCCCTTGTCAAGAGCTGTAAATAACTGATATAAAATCAGAGCTATATATCATAATTAAATCAGTATAATAAGAATGCTACATGGAATGCTGAAAACCACATTCATTTCATTCACTTTATACTAGTAGCTGCAAGAGAAAAACAAAAGGGTTTAAGCGATTCCATATTATCTACAGTTTCGATCCTGAAATAGTCGCAATACACTCAACAGACCAATCAGTATTTACTCCGTTGTTCATATGGGGTCTTTGCATGAAATGAAACCATAAATGGGATGTTGTGTTTATCAGACTAAACTATGTCCACCTAAATGAATTTCGGTAAGATATGGTACTTGCTGATTAAATAAAGGTAATGGACGAATTTAATTATGATTCATATCGACCACATATAACTCGTACTCTGTAATCAACTCAAAAGAAAACTTCTTAATTTTTCCCAAAACACATACTCACACAGTACATAATTGGTGTACATTATAAATAACATCACTCACACCTTCTTTCCATGTGGAGAATTTTTAACGAAGTAGGCAAATCACATACAGATCTACAACTTATTTATAGACATTCAGGATGAAAACAATATCTAACGAATACAAAGAATGTCATCTTCAAGCACATGTAGCGTGGTATCTGTAATGTTGCCACCAGCTTTGTAACGATGGATTTGCAGATGCAGTGACAGACCTTAATATGGAATTAATGCAATTATTCAACATTAAAAAGAAAGCCTTTGGGAAATGTGCATCAATCCTATCTATTTTCTCTTGTGTTATAAGCTTGGTGAGTGTCCAGTAATCTTGAAGGAAGGCTATAATATCATTGGACAAGGCTTTACTAAACTTACGATTAAACATGGAGGACATGTAAAACCATTCCTGAAATACAAATTAGAAAAATAGGATTATTAGAATTCAGGAATTCTGGGATGTTACGCCACGTAAATTGGTTAATGGTTAGAAATCGACACAGATAGCATCACAAAAGACTTGGATCAGCAGCAAGACTGCTGTAAAAACCTCAAATTTCACAATATGTTTACTATGTTTCATAACATGATGACAGTGACAGTTTATAAGGCAGTACATTTTTGTTACACAAAACAGCTGAAGGACGATACGACCATTACTACAGTTCAAACTTCATTAGCTAAACTAGAAACCAGAAAAATGTGTTTGACTTAACACTGTGAAATATGCTGGGAACTAATTTCGGTTTGTGTCATTATTAACTGCTCGTGATATCACATCGCAGTTCTGAGAAAGAATATGCAAACTGTGGAAATTATGAAGTACCACAGAGTAGGCGACATGCAGAAAAGCCATGGTGCACAAAGCATTAATATTTCAGTGCGGTGATGCTATCTGTGGCATATGGTTTCTCACTTGTGCCATTATAGCAGTCCTACTGTCAGTCGTAACATGGCCTGTGACTTAATTACAACTTAACTTATGCCTGAAATTGTTTATTTAATTTAGACTAATGTTAAATTAACATGGTTATGCAGTCTTGATACACACATTTCAGTAGCCACATATAACAATGATGATGATAATAATAATAGTAATAATAAGTAACAGCAACAAAAACAACAACAAAACAACAACAAAGATTTGCTATTACTCACATGAGGCACATCATGTGTATTGCTGAAGAAGGTTGTCCGAACACGAATAAAGCCAAGAAATGTGCCTGGATAAATCTACATATAAACTAATATTAAAACAACAGAATGTTACAATTTGTTGTCAAATACACGTGAAAGTTTTATGTTTTCAGACTTTCCCCTCTCCTCAGCAGGTCAGACAAAACATGGAAGAAATTTAAAGTCAATTACTACGTGCAAAGACATACATCAGATACTTAAGATTATATTGAACACATTCTGAGTAGATAATATTACATAGTAAAATAAATTAAATACCCCAGCCAAGTATTAACATTTTGGTTAATATTCTAAAATTAATTTAGTTGAATGTATATACTGTATGCCTTATCCAGCATTCGGAACAGACTACACTGCCTTTACGTCAGAAGTGTTGAAGAGTACAACAGGATAACTCAGGCTTGTTAAGGACACTGGGGAACACAAATTTACCTCAGAAACACGCAAACAGTCCTATAATCTTATCGTCAAACTGAGGTGGCACATACCACGGTACGTGTAGTCTTTAGTGCTGGATAGAAAAACCCTTGCATTAGCTAAGGTTATACGGTAGATGATATGGTAAATGAATGATATATGGGCAATGAGCACTGACACAGGAGACTGAAGTTTTCGAGAAAATCCTGTGCCATGCGAAGAAACGGAAATACATAACGTAACTGTAAGCTTAATTGCACAGACAGAAGAGCCTCCATGAAAACAGAGATCTATGTCCGATATCCCTTCACAATATCACTTGTAATGCAACATTTATTTTCCTCGGAATTGTCTGTAGTTAAATTCGTCGTGCTGCTTTGGTAAGTACTTGGCCTCTCGAACGATTTACATAACCAACATTAGCCATTCTCTAACAACAACGCCTCCTTATCGGAATGATATCACAGGTACTATAACAGTATTTACAGAACCCGCTGTATGAATCTTTTGGAAAAGTGGGACATGGTTGCGTTGAGCGAACATACCAGCGAATAGAAATAAAAAATAAATTATTATTATTATTATTTCTGTTGTAGATATTATTATGAAAGCATGACTGAGGTATTTCAGTCCAACAGAATAAAATCTTCATTTTGTTATGCACCAATTCATGCAACAAACGTAATTACACTAACATCAAATGAACTGCATGTACAGTACAATACGAGCAGCAAAATGTGAGATATCGTAAACAAGGAACATGACTTTGTACAGGTCGAGCTATTTCAGGACAGGGCCCGCAAGGGGTACGGACTTTTCTAACGCCATATACGTCATAGTGGTTGGTGTAAAAGATAAACAAAATGCAAGAAATGGGTACCTTGAGGAAATAGATTAAAAGTTATAAACTGTGAAGACATGTAGATATTAAACAGAGTATGATAATGTATAGAACGGCAAGAGTAAACACTTGTCAATTCTGCAAGTTAAAACATTCTTACAGCGCGACATCCCGTTGCGATGCATACATAAACACATAAACAAACAAATGGTCCATTTGTTTAGGAACTTTCGTTTTAATTTAGTCGGGTATATACGCAAACAGTATAACAGCATAAACACCTCACAACAGGAAAATCGATGCACTCCACCGACTCAGATGTCGCACAACATGAACATCTATGCGCCAGTGTTTAATAAAGTATTGTGTGTACGTAAGAAACCAAATCAGGACTCACCTTAATATTCTGAAAAAATGGTGGCAGACAAAACACATTCAGCTTTTTTAAATGACAGCACGTAGCTTGGGTGAGGGAGATGAATGAAGACAGAATTTGGATAGAGAAATCATTTGGAAAACATCCAAACAACAAATATGATATGGAAATACAGAAGCTAACATTAAGATGAAATTTAGTAAACTAGATTGTGAGGGAGGGAGGTCCACAGAACTGGCTCATAATTGTGTAAAGTGGTGGATTTGGTATGTTTTCGGGTGTCACTACCAAAAATGATACGATGTGAACATAATTTTACAGAAATTCTACATCCATATCAACAACCACTGAAGAACTGGCAAGCCCGTTTCATAACTGGTACGAAAGGTGGATTTCATTAAATGGTAGTGACTTTTTTGTGTGTTCCATATGGGTCCATTAACCCTTCAAACGCCGAGTTAAATCCCATCTGCCATTTACTGGCATTATTAGGAGCTCACCATATTCTCCACGTTAGCAGGATAAGGGTTAAAGGATGTTTTATAATCATAAGATAAACCAACAAATGCACATTTATAAATATTTTCAGTCACATATTGTTATCCTTCACCAACATGTTTCGGCCACTGGTGTGACCAGCATCAGGATGTCGTATAATAAGAATAAAATAAAAATAAAATAATTGCACAAAAATGTGCGATAAAACAATTTGGTGTTACGATATGTTTCATATTCCATGCATGAACTGGATACATAAAATGTAATGAAAGGTTCTTTTGTTTTATGGATGTAATTTTATAGTACAGTCACCACTATACAATAATCTTACATCCATAATGTCAAATTCATTTGTTGGTCTTTTAATAATTTTGTGACCTTGGTGTCATGTTAGATTTTCTATAGAGCTCCTTATGGTCATAAAATAAATGTTATTATTATTATTATTATTATTATTATTATTATCGTTTTAAGGACATTATAATTTTATATTTTATTTCCATGAGGAGCGCTATAGAAAATCAAATGCAACACCAAGTAGTTTTCTCATACATTTTTGTACAATTACTTTATATTGATTCTATTCATGTTCTAGGACACACTGAAGATGGTTACACAAGTGACCGAAACATGTTTGTGATGATGATGATGATGATAATAATAATAATAACAATAATAAAAGGTGATACCAGTAATAACAGGGGCGACTGGTACTATTTCAAAGTCATTTAGAAAACACGTGAGCAACATACCAGGAAAACATGAAGTCAAGGAACTCCAGAAAACAGCCATATTGGGCACTGCACACATGCTTCGGAAAGTACTAATGAAAAGTACAATAGATTCAACACTGAAACTAACGATATAAGCACAATGAATAGTAACAACACAATAGCTGCAACACTGTATTCCCTAAGGACATAGTTGGTCTCAGGAATAGAAGTATAAATACCCTGCATAAAGGAGATGATGATGATTATAATAATATGTAATTGAGCATATTTATAAATATGCATTTCTTGATAGTGACTATATCGCATGGGATCGAAAATATGGAATTGAAATTTCATATATCAGACGTACATCATGATAGATTATAGGGAAGTCAGTAAAGTCAGCGGCTATGGACTGGACTCCACACAACTAAGGACGGACACTTGCGTGACGTCCCTTTGTCCCTGCGTACTGAATGCAGTCTGTGGGGTGCGCATGAGCAGCAGACAACCTCTGCTCAGTGTGCCCATTGCCTGCCGTCTTGTGTTTGTTTACTTGGCAGTGTAAAACTGCGGATTATAGGTGTGGATAAGAGCAGTGTGACAGAATAACTACTGTTTTTCTGCTTATAAAAAAGTACTAAAATTTCAGCAGATGACATTCACGAATGGATTCACGATCACTTGAACTTAGACGAAAATGAAGAGAACACAAGACATGTTAACGGCACTAAACGCCAGGTCTTCATTAAGTTTTATGACGAACAAAGAGTCATGGATCTAGTAAAAAGAAACAACGGACAATTCGCTTGCGAACACACAGCTGGAGAGATTGCAAGTTTCAAAATATGTCCGACAGTACTTGGGTTGGATAGGATACGACTGCAAATTTACACCCCGAAACTTCCAAGGAAACTATTATAAATTCCCTAAGCAAGTTGGAGTGATTCATGAGGTTTGTGCCTAAATGTGTTCCCAATATGACGTTACAAAAGAGCTAATGACAAACGCGTGGTGTAAATGGATATGAAGCGTCATGTCCCTTCTCCAGTGCTCAAAGCGGGACTTAGTGCACTTATCGCTTTCGAAGGACAGCCCGTTACATGTTACATATGCAACGCACCGGGCCATTTATCGCAAACTTGCCGTCGGAGAACACGGAAATCCACGCCACGTATTTCGAAATCCAAACTTACGTGGGCACAGTTGACTGATTTGGGTGAAGAGGGGCGCCAGGAGAGGTGCAAGAACACGTAAACCTGGGACCTCAAGGAGATACAGGCTTCGTTTCGGAGACCGAGGTAAACTACTCCGATAAAGAAACACCACAACAGACGTCGACACAACCCGCAACCACAACGGCCACATAACCATGCTGGACGCAACAAATAATAAAGACCACGGTCCAGCTGGACAGATGAAACACAGCAAAAGCCTAAGTCCAAACCACGAAAGGACACACTGAAAAACAAGGAAAGGCCATCCTCCCGGGAAGCGTCTTCTGACGCAGAGGTGGTTAATGTATTCCCAAAACTAACCACAGGCATGGATGAAACAAATCTACATGACGACAAACAACACCTAGTGGTACGTCTAGAAGTCAGAAGAGAGAAAGACAAAACATAAAAAAGGAGACCCCTTCTCACTGGATGTTTTAGCACTTCGCAAAATCAACTATTCAAGAGCGTTGTACATTTTAAAAAACAGGACGGACGTGCAAGCGCTGCGGCGCCGTAACGGAAGTAGGAGTGAGATTCGGATACCTTCCGGTCAGTCTTTTGAAAAGGACATATATCACTAAATGGATCAGATACGCAAGATGTTAATGACACCTATTCTGATGGGAAAAAACTCATGCTTAAAAAGGTCGTCGTCTTTCAAAATATAGCAAACTTCTCTTCTTACAAGAAGTTATCCTTGACGACTGTCGTGATATCCTTGGATTCACGGCATACAAAAATTTAGGCAAAAAGAGATGCGGTCCGGCCATCCTAACCAGACGTATTATGACACTCACCCAAAGAGAAATATTACCGATGGAAGGAGGAATCGCAGCCCCGTATCAACAAACACTGTGGTAAATATCTCTGCCCCTTCCAGATCATCAAATGGTATGGAAAGAGGGAACTTTTCCAACACTGAACTCGTGTACCTTCTAAGGCATTTACCTCACAACTACATATTCGGAGGGGACCTTAATTTCGTCCTGTCACCGCTGAACTGCACAGGTGGGTTTCGCCCATGTAAAACTTTAGAGGCTTTGATTAAAAACCCACACTTTATTGATTTTTGGGCAAATACATTTAATCGTGCCATTTTCACGAATTATAGACAAATAATGCGTCTCGGATTGGTCGGCTGTGCTTTCTACGCATCTTATTCCAGAACAAAATGGGCACTGAAATACCGGCCACTGTCTTTACTGATCACATTGCTGTCGCTCTGCTGATTACAATGAACATTCCAATTCTACACCTGGACAGGAATTACTGAAAATTAAACACCAGATTAATACAAAGACTCAAGTAGGAATGGTTAACACGGAAGGCCACACAAGGCCGACGTAAAGATATCGATATCTGGTGGGATATCTATGTTAAGCGACGTACGAGGTGTTTTTTTTTTTGTCAGAAGGGAACGTAGAAGTCATGATGTCCAGCTGCAGGAATATTTCTATTTTTATGCATTTATGATATGCTCCTGGACCATACTGACAACTGCCTTACAGCAGTGAAACTCGAATTGTTTCAAGCTAAAACAGAAGCACAGAGTCTACGACCTTACATCACTTACAGACTGAACTTCGTAGAGATTTTTGCTCGCAGGAAAAATATCGACACACTTTCCGATTAGTGAAAGGAAAATACCGGCGATAAAGCGAACCATCACGAACACATTACTAAGGACGACACCACTACAACGACAAAATAAGAAATTACTAACCTTTTAGAGGCATACTATAAGAGCGTTGGATACAATAACGGTGGATATCCTTCGTATAAACAGTGTTATTACAGTGATTGTCCATAAAATCCCAAATATTAAAAATGACAGCCTGCAGAAACCTAACGTGACACAGGAAATTTGGAATGCAGTGTAGCAAGAAGCACGCCTCACATCATCCGGAGTGGACGGCATAAGCCAAGAAGTTTACGTGACACTGTGGGAGACAATCAAGAACGATCTAACGAACTTGTACAATATGATGTTCTAGGCACGCCAAATTACTCTCCCCCTCTCCCCCCCCCCCCCCCCCCCCCCCAAATTTTGTGCATACCTAAAACAGCTCCCACGACGGACAGAGCGGAATATCGAGCGATTATTTTACTCAATGCTGAATATACGATTTTTGCACAAATCATCGCAAAGCGAACAGTCCGACCTTAAAGGAACTACTGCACTCAGGGTACCACAGTTGTGCAGAAGGTCGCACCATTATGTACGCAGCTGCAGTCATGAGAGAAGTGGTCATGGGGAACTGTCAAAAATGATAATATGTCTCCTATCCTTTAATTTTAAGTGTGCTTTCGACAGGGTCTCCCATAAACACCGACACTACACAATGGAACAGCATGGCTTCGATGATAAATTTGTTGTCCTCCTTGGGCACCTTACATAACAGCTTATTTACGATATCAGATTAATGGCCATCTCTGCGCTGTATTTCCCATAAAATCTCGGTTAGGCATTAATGCCCATTCATGCTGGTCTAAATATTGTTCATAAATCCCATGGTCATCATGCTTGACAATGAATTGCCTGGCCTCACACTGGGGTCTGCCCTTCGAAAAGTATGTGTTGAAGCATAGGCTTACGACGTTACAATCATTCTCACCGATACGACGGGCAGTCCCAAAGTCATTAACATTATACGGACGTAAAAAAAGGAATCAAGTGCAATACTAAACGGGGCAAATCTAAAGTGTTACTACTAGCCGCATGGACACCGCAGCTAATAATATTAACATTCCCCACATGCACGACGCGCCGGTCCCAGTGGCCGTGCGGTTGAAGGCGTAGGTGTTGGGCCGCTCGCCTGCTGAGATTGTGAGTTCGAATCCCATCGGGGCATGGATGTCTGTCTGTTGTGAATATTGTGTGTTGTCAGGTAGAGGTCTCTGCGAAGAGCTAATCACTCGTCCGAAGGAGTCATACAGACTGTGGTGCGTCGTTGTGTGTGATCTAGAAACCTCGTGAAAGAGGAGGCCCTGGACCACTGGGTGCTGTTGCGTCAAAAACAAACAAATAAAACATGCACGAAGCAAAAATTATCGACGCCAGGTATGTCTATATCCTATACGTCACATAACACACGATCCATCGTAACTAACACTATCTAACGTATGGCGCACGACACGTTCTTCCTCAGAAGGATCAAATTTGTTCACATTTTCAGGCTCTCAAAACTGTGGTATTTTACTCAAATTCTCCTATACAATTCACGTTCAAATGGCAGATAAATACCACCATACCATGGTTTGCCTAGAGAGGGGACATATACTCTGTGCCAATTCACACGTTGTATTTAACAAAAGAAGCAGGTGGAACGGACCTAAAGGATATCAAATTTAAATGCCAGGCCGTATTCCTCATCCGCTGGTAGCACCAACAGGAGAACACAGGCACCCTGACCCGGAGTGGCTCAACACCTGACAACAGTACATTACCTTTGACAACCCGCTGAGTGTGAGGATTATAACCAGGACCATTCAATACTTAACGCACATATTTTCAAGAATAGAGGTGTGTGCCACAGAGTATCAAAGAGGAAAAGAGCAACGTTATAAAAATCAAATTCTATGCCCACACGTGGGCGCTGAGGCAGACAATAATACTGACCCCTCACATCAGAATCCAGAGAATCATCTTACCACCGTCAGCTTGACAGTGTGCGCAAATATATGCAATGCATCAATATCCGGTAAAATTAAGTCACGCCGCTATAAAGTTGTGGAAGACATAATACCTAGCAACTGCCGTCTACGTACAATTCGCTTGCAGCCTAACGACGTACGTATGTCATAAGTGTCACCATATTGGCCCAGTAATACATCGTCTGACTATACGTGAAGTGGTTGGAGCCATATGGAGATGGACGTGCTCAAAAGTGCAACTCGTCAACCTGATTAATTCACGCTTCTCCGTGGGTGATTGGTACGACCCAAAGACTAAACAAATTGCGGTGGTTTGAATTCTCGCTCACATAATTTATTACATAATGCTGAACCACTCGTGTCTGTCAGCCACAGACCACATTAATTTTATATGGAGGGCATGATGGAAATTCTAGTAGTGGGCAAAAAGTTAAAAAAACAAACGAAAACTACTTACAGGTCTTTTAAACTGCCAGTGTTTTAAACTTTACTTCTATTGCTTATTTAGCAACATTTTCTGTTTACTCTGATATGTCTGCAAGTTATATAATTTCCTTCGTTCCTTCTTTAGTGCAATTAATATCTTCTTCCATTACAAGTATCTGATTAAATGTGAAACGTAACTTTAATTACATACTGGTGATTATATTCAATTGGGTTGATATACGTGATGCTTAATTGTGTCCTAAGAAACAAGAATAGAATACTTCAGCATTATAAAGACGCACTATGGGCGTGTGATGTAGACGTATGTTAAACGCAAGTACGACTTCTGCGGGAAAGTATGGATTTTGAATATCGCAGAAGCAAGATTTTTTGTCCTTTTTCAAACGTCAGACCGGCTTTGGACGCCATCCAGATTGCTATTTAGTGGGCACCGGGCTTCTTTTCCTGGGGCAAAACGACCGGTGAGTTAAGTGGGTTAGACTTCTGGTAGAGGCACAAATTTATCCCTTCGCCCTCGAGGCCAGATCTGCTTTCTATCCAGTAGACAAGGTGGAATCTCTCACTTTAGAAGAATCAGTAGAAGCGAATATCTCACGGCTTTAGGAGGGTTGACCGCCTGTAGGCTTACTATAAACATGAACGTAAGGCAGGGAAATTTGTATATATGTTAGTTGAAGAATAAAAGACCAACTTGTTGTCACTTGCTATTTTATTTCACTTCTTATGTGCTCAACATGTTTCGGACATTAATATATCCATCATCAGGAGCTTGCGACTATTCTGTTGAATTA
>Ga0123355_10005022_pt1 | contig 19271 bp, 20 predicted proteins | sample TergutEmb28metaG_3_FD_89872 | JGI IMG/M metagenome (GOLD analysis project Ga0123355, IMG submission 89872) | Embiratermes neotenicus P1 segment gut microbial communities from Petit-Saut dam, French Guiana - Emb289 P1 | ecosystem: Host-associated > Arthropoda: Insects > Digestive system > Gut ... | reverse complement strand
CCCGAGCTCCCTTGCAATCTCAGCCGTCCTATCGTTACAGTTATTAGCAAGAACAAATATCGTTATATTTTCTTGAGGATAATCCATTTCTCGAATACTCTTGATAAGATTTCCTATAACGCGTTCCTCGTTTCGCGCAGGAATGAAAATAGCATATTTTTTCTTTTCTGTTGACTCTGGGTATCTTTTATAAGCAAGTAAACCATATATAAAAGCAATCAAAAACAAGACAAACAGAACACAAAGAATACTTATTAGAAGCACAGCAAGCCAGAGTGCAAAACTGATTCCAAAGATAGCCACAAGATATTGTACACTACAATGTCGAAAAATGCTAGTCAATTATCAAATCTATAATGAGCAAGATTTGGAAAAGAATCTGTTCTGTAAAAATGTCTAACACTTAGGATAGTTCGCATTATTTGATTTATGTGCTGGCTAGCCAGTTCAATAGTATAGTCACATGGTCTGTAAGTTCTTCCACCGCGCATATGAGGCGTAATATATGAATCAAAGTTAACAAGGTCATGCGAGACCCAAGGTCTGTTAGTTGTTACACATTTTCCAAAAAATGCGCCCCCAGTAATAAAGCCAAGACCAACAGAAAAACCATTGTCCTCGAAAATCGAAGAGCCAGTAAATGTAAAATCGCTGTGTGTTCTTATTCCAAATAAATGCGCAACTGTTGGGAATATGTCCATGTTGCTTGTAAAGCGTTCAATTCTGTTTCCAATTTCTTTAAACTCTGGTATTACAATCCTTGATGATGGTCCATGGCTATGTATTGCAAGAGAGTCTAGCGGATGGTCTTTTAAAAAGGTATCTTTTTTATTTGTACACCATCGCCAATCTTTTGGCAAAGCACCCTTTCTCGTATCTGTATCACGCGGATTAAAAACCATAAAACTCAATTTTTCTCCAAGCGGATTGTTCACATTCGTATTTGACAATCTGCCGCCACCCGGATTTCTGCTGTTTGAATACCAAGCAATCGAAAAATGATCCGTGTACAAAACAATTGCCGTTGTGTCAATCAACATAACTGGTCCGCTCAGTTGGCAATGATTTAAATCTGGTGTTGTTTCAAGGTGGTTAAGTAAAACACCAACTCCGCGATCAAAACTATGTAAGTGTACAAGGTATTGAAATGTAAGTTGCCGCTCGAACTCGGTGCCTATTGCAAGTTTTGGAAAGAATCGGGCAAGATAATATTCCATTTCTATGATTGCATCAATATCATATCGAAAGTACTCAGAAAACCTCTCGTTTGAGGGAGCAAAAGTTGTTCTTCCAAGTCTGCCAACAGTTGGTGTCGGGCGAAGATGGAAATCTGTACCATGATGAGTTGAAACATTAAGAATATAGCTAAAAAATGATCCACTGGTCGGTGCCATATCCTGGACCATCAAGTCAAAAAACCTGTAATCCGAGTTACGATTAACAGAAGGTCCAAGCCCGTCACTTTCATAGTACGTGTTGTCACGCATAAAATGAAAACCCATGTTTGGCATAACGTTATCTCTGTTATACATTAACCCATGCCAGTTGTGAAAGGCTCCAACTTGTTGGTATTCCATACGGCGGAAAATATTGGGAAGACTTTGTGGGACATGCACGTCTGGAAAGTTACTCCACATCTCGACCCCCTTAACATGCGAACCAACCAACGAGTTATATTCCGTCATAACTGTTCGTTCAACCGCATAGTATCCATCCACCCAACTTGACATGCTTTTAATTCGCCATAAATTTGGAGTTACAATAGGATTAACAGCATCAAATTCAATACTCTCCATCATCAACATGATAAGATTATAGCTCTCGTCCAGTTCATGTGGATGTGGTGCTCTTTCACTCCACTTCCCTTCTCCAACGTCTATATTTACCCCAAATGTTGGGCGAATTCCAATTACATCCATTAAGTTTAGTGTATAGAATGTTGATATTCCAAATGTTTGTAAAACCGCATGTCTGTTTAAGAATGTGCCAACCAAAAATCTATCATTGCCAAGATTTGCAGTAAACACATGTTTAGAGTTATCTAGGCGCGGTAAAAGCCCAGCAGCACTTACATGGAAAGATGTAACCGTCAAAACTAAAACACAAATACTTATGAACAAATTTTTTGTTCTGAATCCAAGGCGTTCTTTTTTATATCTGGTACCAACCATAACAGAACCAACCAGGAATAAAAGAACAATTGTTACAACAATCATAAGCAATCCCCATGGAATGGTAACGGTGTCCATTGCTATGTCGATTGTACTCATTGCATACAAGTTTTCCAGTATAAATATCTCACCAAGGTTGTCCATTGCGGTTACACTTGCAACAATAGCAACAGCATTAAATATTAGAAGAAGTGTAAATATAGATATTTGAGCAATCCGGCTTGGAATACAACTTACTAGAACTGCGCAAATTATTATAAGTAAAAGTGAAAATATGTACCTACTAGGAAATGACCATCCAATTGCTATAACAAAAACTATATCAAGAGATATAGAAATAATTATGTATAGCAACGGAATCGTAAAACGCATCAACATTTAATATTGTAAGCCTAAACTAGGCTTGAAGTCAACAAAAAAGACTCCTCACAAGTGAAGAGTCTTTTAATTTTGTTGCTTAATTAGCGCCTGTTTCTTGAAATAGTGAGTCCAATCAGACCAAGCATTCCAAGAATAATTGGCAATGCAAACGCTTGTGTAATGAAAAACAATCTGTTAGAAAAATATCTGAAGTCACCGTCAAACATTCCACTAAACAAACCATCAGCATTCATGAACACACTGGCCAACACAATCGCAGCAACAACAAGTACAATTAAAGAAATTAATCTCATTTCCCCTCCCTGTCTTAACTATACACATAATGATTAAAACTTGTCAACTTTTTTTCACGTGTATTTTGCTTTCAGTTTTCCAAGAAGATAAGACCTATCGCATTCCTTCCCAAATGTATTGTCAATGCTGTACCAACAACAATACGTTGCACATCTCTAAAACCAGCCTGGTTTAATGTATCTATAACATCCTCGACAATGGTATTGTCAATATCACTGTGACAGACAAATACAAGGCCTTTGTCTACATTGCCTGCGTTCTCTAACTTATCTTTTGTCCATTGTTTAACCGCACCTTCAAACGTTCCCTTATATTTTTTATCTGGTACAATTCTTCCTTCTTTGTTAACAGTCAAGGACGGACGGATTTTCAAAAAGCTTGCACCAAGCAGTTTAAGACCACTTGCACGACCACCACGATATAAGTATTGCAAATCTTTTATAATCAAACCAACATACAACTTATCAATCATAGGTTTAATTGTTTCAAGTATTTCATTGACACTTTTCCCTTGTTCACGCAACTCGCTTGCCTTGATTGCCAATATACCTGTTCCTGCGCATGCACTCTTAGTATCTACGACATAGACATTATTCAAACCATTCGCAGCACGTAATGCATTTTGGTGACTTGTTGACATTTTGTCAGACATATTAAAATGGATAATGCTGCCGCCATTTTTTGTCGCATTCTCGAACATTTCACGATAATCAATTTCAAGTGCTGCATTTGTTTTTGGCAAAACACCATCTTTTTCGACCGATTTGTAAATATCATCAGGTGTTACTTCTGTGTCGATGTATTGATCGTCACCGATTACAACTCCAAAGTAAATAACCTCGAGATTATATTTTTTATAAAGATTCTCTCCCAAATCTGACGTATTATCTACACTGATAGTGATTTTTGACATTTTAATGTTTCTCCTTTTTATGTGGGTCTTTGCCCAATATAACTTCCTTCATCTCGTCTTGTAGATTAGAAAGTCTTGGTATAGGCATATTGTCCAGCCTTCGCCTTTTCAGTCTCACAACATTTTCAAGTATCATCTTGACATCATGAACAGTCTTTAAATCGTCCATTATAGCTTGGGTTTGCGATTCCGATGTCACAATATTAGTAATTTCATCAGTTGCAATCAACTTCACTTCCATACGCACCATCTTGGCAACAAGCCTTTCAAGCTCAGATAGTTTCATAATCCCGCTGTCTGCGATGACTGATATAGAAGATTCTGAATTAATTTTGTTAAGTTCACAGTTGACAACTTGTTTGATTCTGGTAAGTTTTTTCGCCAACACTTTCTTTTGCAAGAACATGAAGTAGAACACAATGACGGATACCATTTTTGCAGCTTCAATAGCCATACCCATCGGATTCCATCTAAGGTTAAGGGGTGGTTCAGCGTATAATATATTTAACGGTGTCTGTGTTAGCAACAACACAGCCGCATACATAAAAACCGCTACGCGCACCGCGTGCTTGCCTGGCATATATTGCCCTATAACAAACCCAAGAGCGAACACAAGAAGGATTGCTTGAAGCATCCGTGTTTCTGGTGTAGGCAGCCGTGTAACCGTATATGTTCCAATGCTCAGAGCAAGAAAAATCATTGTATATAAAAATATCTTGCCAGCCTTTCTTCTCTTAGCTGTATCCTTTGCAAGAATCCACCAGAATACAAAGGCACGAAGCGAACTGTAAAGACCAATCAAGAATAGAAGAATCTGAGTGCTCATACTTGTTGCCACACCAACGAACAAAAACATAAATGCCCAAATTAAGCTTCCTATGCTGTTTACTAGTAAATATTTTCGTTTGTCTTTGATTTGATAAGATGAAAATTCAAAAACAATTACTAAGACACCAAGCACTTGTGCAACTATGAACCAAACTGACATGATAATCCCCGTCCTTTCCCGGCCATCTATGTTACGACCACTTTTATAAGTATACTGGTGTGAGTTTATTAAAGTGGCAAGTTATTAATGATTTGCGGTCGATTTGTAATGATTCATGATATAATTCGCTATGACTTGCAGTAAATGTCAAAATAATTACACAGTTAAAAACGGACAAAGGCATGGCAAACAATGCTATCGTTGCAAGTCTTGTGGCTTTCAATTCACAGGAGATAATGATTTCCTTGTGCGCGAAAAACGAGCAGCAATTACGTTATGTTGTTTTGGCATGTCTGCCAGAAAGGTTGGTTTGATGTTGGGATACAGTCATACAACTATAAGTACGTGGGTTAAAATATTTGAAAACACCCGAAGTACGCCAAGTGAAGACTTTTTTATGGATCTTGATGAGATGTGCGAATTTCTCAAAGAAAGGAACAATAATCCACGTTTTACAAGACGATTTTCATCTATGGAAAAAGCACTTACTTGGAATATTGAAAACGAAATGTCAAAGATAATCGAAAAAGTTTTGTCTACTCTTGCATAAAAACTAATTAATCAAATGCCAGCTACTAATGTCCGCGGCTGGACCCTTTATTCTGTAACTTCTGCGGAACACGTGCGAAGACAAGTTAACCCAATTTACCACATGAAAATATCTTACTTGTGTTCCAGAACCATCTCTGATATCAAAATACGATTGTTGAAAAACAAGAGGTAATTCCGACTTTCTATCACCTGCGCCAATTATCTCAAGTATAGTTGCATGAAAATTTGCATGTGATACTTCTGAGGTGTCAATGCCTAAAGGGTCAAGGCGGGTATATCCTGGCTCTTTAATGAGTAATGCGCCAAGAGGCGGATACCGCATAGTTCGCAGATTTTCATCCCACCATCGACCATGATCCGCCATAACAATAATAGTTGCATCATCAAAGACACCAAGGTCATCCATTTGCCTGAAATACTCGTCCAGCATGTGAAAGATTCCACGTGTCTGGGTTATTGAATTTGTTTCACGTCCAGGAATATTCATATGTCTATCAAAGATATATGGTGTATGACTTCCATTAAAATGTTTAAAACTGAAAACGTCTTGTTCAAGATTTGCCGATAACCCAATTTCATTAAGCTTGTCATAGAACAATCTGTCAGAGCGCACAGATATTCTTGTAGGAAAGTAGTCTGGGGTGTTTAGAATTTGAACACTTCTATCAAGATCATAGCTCATCCCAGCGAGCCCTTCCCTGGCAAGTCCAGAGCCTATTGCCATTGGTGATGACCTTATAAACCCCATTCTGGTTATTGTTCTGAAGAAGCGACTGTGGTTTAATACCCTGTTTCTTGGGTCTAGTTTTCTTATGTTTGAAAACTTTGGCTCTCCATCTTCAAAAAATAAGTCATTAAAATCGTATATAGTTGAAGTGCTATCTAAAAGCCCATATGTCACAAATTCTTCATCTCTTAGAGCTTGGAAAAGTATTTCGTTTTGCCAAGCTGCCTGTCTATATGCTGGTTGGCTTGTTATGTCCCTTGTAAAGGGTCTTGCGGTAAGTAAACTTATGACACTTGGGAAAGTCCCAGGAAACTCGGCAAGATTATCAGTAAACCTTGTGAAGCCACCAAACACATCAACAGCACATGGATACATACTAAAGACCTGGTTAATGTCTGTGTGATCAAGTCTATCAATAATAAAAACAATTACATTTTTGTTTTCTGAAAGCTGGAGTGACTGATCTACCGAAAAAAAGAATAACTCGTTATGTCGTAATGCGCGAGGCGCCGAGGCTGCGACCGAGACAAGACCAATCATCTGCATCCCAAAAATAACAGCAGTCAAACCAAGTGCGAGTCTTGGCATAGTTCTTTTGTTTCCATCTTGTTTTTTTCTTTTCAAGAAAACTCCATAGATAAAAAGTATCAATGAAGGTAAAGCAATTATTATAATGTGTAATATAAAATTCCAAACAAAATGACTAACAGAAGCACGATTCATCGCACCCGTTGCCACCATGTATTCCGGATTGTTAAGGAATAATACTTGCATGTAACTGGAAATTACCCAACCAAGAATAACCGCCACGGTATATTTAAATGTTTTTTTGTGAAAATAAAGCACGGTATATAAAATACCTATTATGATTATAAGAACTACAACCGCACGCCATATAAAATGCCAAACTGCTTCTCCGAAAGTAATTGGGAACTCTCCTGGATTATTTAGCATGATGTCAAACTGATTGAATATTATAAAATTAAAAACAACCATTAGACTAAAAAAGAGAATAAATAAAACTTCTTTGACATTTGGTTTTGCTTTAAAGAATCTCTTTTCCATGTCAAATATTTACCTCCTTTTTTTGATTGTGTTGATAATATACGCCCCACCATCATGACCTGCATCTTTTGGGTTATATGCAATTTCTTCCAAAATTTTTCTTGCATTCTTTATCTTTGATAACTGTTTTAGTTTATCATGGATTTTATCAATCTCATTCATGTCAATACTGACCCCAATTTTATCGCGCAATGATAACTCTAGCGGTTCAAGCCCATATTGTTGCCAATCTGGATTTAAAACTTTTTCTGGAGTATTAACAAAAAGAGTTGGCTTGTTTGCTGCCCAAGCAAGTTCAAGTCCGATACTTGACCAGTCCGTAATAACGATATCAGCATTATGTATGTCAACAGAAAAATCAAGCTGCAATTTATCTTTGTATTTTGATTTCAGTAATGAAATTTTTCTTGGAAAACGCTTTATAAATTCTGGATGAGGTCGCAACAAAACTTCATAATCAGTTTTTTTAAATTCTTTCATAATATCATCGATACAAGTTTCGAATATGTTATCCTTTTGCCAACTGGGTGCAATAATAACCATCTTTTTCTCTTTATTTCCTTTATCCATAATTAACTTATATTTCTTTTCCATTTCATTAAATAATCCAAAACCAACATTAACAAGATTCTTTTCTTTTGAATTATGAACTTTCTCCATTGCCCTTATCTCTTTGTTATAATTTTCACCATAACAAAAAATTGTATCAAAATGGTCAAGAGCATGTTTTCGTATAACATACGTCTGGCTTCCAAAACCATGATCCATATAAATATATTCAATTTGTTTGTTTACAATCGATCTTTTGTACTGATATTTATGTAAATCTGGCATTGTCATAACACAAACCTTGCAATCAAGCCTCATAAGGACAGTTATAAGTTTTCTGTATCCACAATAGTACGCATGGAATTTTGGATTATCAATTTTAAAAACTTGGTCATCAATGTCACTTGTCAAATAATGAATGTGTATTTTCGAATTTTCAAGAATGTACTCTATAACATCCTTAAAGTATTTATAAAAACCGCTTGCTTCTGAATAAAACACAAGGTGCTTTTTGGCTTTCAAAAATCTTCGAACATCTACATTTTGTTTTTCCCTTTGTCGTTTAATCAATGCCCTGTCTTTTTTTTCTGGCGGAAGTATTTCATATGTAATATGTTTTTTAGGGTTGTGAATCTTATTAACAACAAGTTGAACAATAATCGCAATAACGTTTCCAGCAATCCAATAAATTCCGAATCCGATTCCGCTTACCAATGTAAAGTACAAAGAAAAAGCGGTCATAAAAATAGCGAATCCCCATTTGGAAAAGAAATTCATACTTTTCGCAAGCACGTTAGTAAAGTTTTGAACATAACAAAGCGCAAACGCGGAAACAGTAGCAAGAACAGGTAACAGTGCGGTGGAAGGAGTTGCAGATAAATAATCCGATTGCTCGATACCACGCAAAACACCCACAATTATAGGTATTTGAACCAGTAAAGGCAACATTGAAATAAAAGTGCTGTATTTTTCTTGCTTATAAAGTCTTCTTTGTTCTCTTAAAACCTTTCTCCAATCGTGGCTGTAGTATGCACGAATATCATCCAACTTCGGCTTTATTTTTGCAAGCTTAACCGCTTGGTATTGAGCCCACAAAGAAAGTGGAAAAATAATAATTCTTGTAAGTAAAGTAAATAATATTATTGCAAGAACATAGTTTGGAATCAGACTGTAACACCAATCAATGAGAACCATTAACGGGTTAGTTATAACTACATCAAAAAAATTCATTAGTGCAAACCATCCTTAAATATCTTCCAGCTCTTCGTCAACCTCTTTAATTTCAGTTTGTTCTTCCCTAGAACCTCTTCTGAAGATTTTAACCCAAATGCTTTTAAAAAAAGTGGTTATCTTTCTCCACCAGATTGCAAAAACAACAGCCAAAGATATAAAAACTCCAGCAGTAATTTGCCAAATCAACGCTGTAGTCGCAGGGTCAACATAATTAAGTAATTGTGTTAATGACATGCTATATATTAGATAAAATTAAATAAACTTGTCAAGTTAAAAATTGTCGCGTATAATCATTTTTATGAGGTCTTATACAGTAGATAACGCAATTATTTTGGCAGCTGGACTTGGCACAAGACTAGGTCAACTTACAGAAAACACTCCAAAAGGGCTGATACAAGTTCGGGGAGAGCCTCTTGTAGAACGAACTATCAAGCAACTTCTAGAGGTTGGTATAAGTGAAATTGTAATAATAGTTGGATACTTAAAAGAAAAATTTAATTATTTGGTTGAAAAATATGGTGTTATACTTGTCGAAAACCCAGATTATGCAACAAAAAACAATATATCAAGCATATACCATGCTTTGCCCTTCTTAGGTTCTTCGTATTTGGTTTGTTCAGATCAATATATGGAAAACAACTTTTTCAAGACCCACGAGCCGCAAAGTTGGTATTGTGTAAAACATTTTATTGGCGAAACAAATGAATGGTGCGTAGAGACAGACACAAATGGACTGATAACCAATGTAATTGTGGGGGGAAAAAACCAAAAGGCTATTTTTGGACCAGCATTTTTTAGTTCTGAATTTTCCAAAAAATTTTCCGAGTTTATCAAAAGTTATTATTCAGACCAAAATGCAGGTAATTATTTTTGGGAAGACGTGTGGGCAAGACATCTTGACGAACTTCCAACGTATGCTAATGAGCGTAATGATGTTTACGAGTTTGATTCTCTTTCTGATTTAGAAGACTTTTGTGGTGCTTTTACTTGTTGAATTAAAGCCTCAAGATCTACCGAAGAAACTGTGTCAATAAATTTTATCAATTCTTCTTCTGTAAAAAGAAGTTTGCTTGGGTCTTGTTCTGGTCGCGCTGGGTTGTTTTTTCTGTAATTTGCAATATTTTCCGCTAACTGCTTTTCAATTGTTGGTGAGCACAATTTGTAAGAAACCCCATACTTTTCAGCTAGGAATGGGTCATACGCGTCCATAGTTCCAACATGGCTGGCACGGAATTGGCTAAACGTCTCGTACCCCTCTCCCCCACGAAAGGACCCTTATAATACTCTTCATCTGTAACCGCATGTAGCAAATTACCTTTACTTGAATCATTTTCAAACTTGTCAAATTCAATAATCTTCTTAAGTTTCGTAGGCTCTTCAATATACTTAATTGAATCAGGCCCCCATTTAACCTTTCCTAAATAATGAGTAAAATCTTTGTCCGATGCTAAATCTAGCATTACGATTCCATCAAAAAAAGATTTAACATCCTTAATTTTCTTAGGATTTTTCCTAAGATACTCCACCCCAACAGCCAATTCCGAGTATAACGTCAATAGTTTTGATTATTGATTGAAAATTTTATTGTCCATCAACCACTTGAGGTCCTTGTTTACAATCATTGACACAAGATCAACAATCCAAAAAACAAAAATGCCAATACCAAAAATAAATATTGAAACCAAGTGAATGATTCCCCAAATTGGCTTCTTAGGCTCTCGCTGGAAACGAGTAATGATTCCGCAAACCATGCTTGTTATTGGGATGATTGCAAGTATTAAAGATACTATCCAATCTAAACCGAAATATGCTTTTTGTTCCATACTTAACTCCTTATATGCAGTTTTTGTTAATTTGGCGACCCGGAAGGGGATCGAACCCTCGACCTCCGCCGTGACAGGGCGGCGTTCTAGACCGCTGAACTACCGGGCCAATATACTATTGTATCATATTACTTTCAACTATGCAAGCATTATCCACCGCTTAGAACCTTTAACAAATAATCCCTTCCGGTTGCAGGCGCACCATCCGGACTTGAGCCTCCCGCGGCTCCTGGAAGACCCATAAACACAGAAGGGCCAGAAGGCGCTGCTGCTTGTGTAGCAGGAGGCGGTGGAGCCATAGGTGCTGGCTCTGGTTGAGGCGCTGGAGCTGCTGGTGGGATTGGAGCAACATCAGGCGGTGGAGGGGCTGCCTGAGGCATTGGTGGCGCCATAGGTTGTTGTGGCTGAGGCTGTGGTACTTGTTGCGTCATTTGATTTGGTGGCTGCCCTTGTGGCGGAAATTGTGGTTGAAACCCACCCTGTTGACCCATTGTTGGATATTGAAAGTTTTGTCCAACCATAGGTGCACCAGTAAAAGGACTCATAGCCGGTGCTCCGCCTGGCCTTGCACCCATTGCCTGAAGTCTTTGAGGACCAAAAGATGCTAATATGTTTTCTATTTCACGAACTTTTTCGTTAAGCATCATGGAGAGTGTATCCCCCATATTACTCGACATAGCCGCACTTGATAAAGACCGCGCAGCTTGCGCCAGTGCGGCAAGGTCATTAACGGCTTTCATGTTCATTGGGGACGACATAAAAGCCGCGTCATTATAGACCATTTGAATTGCATTATCAAGAGTAGCCAATGTCATACAAACTCCTTAGAATTGTCCTAGAAGGTGAAAACCTTTTGCGTTAGCTGTAACAGCGTCTTGCTGGATAATAAGTCTTGGATCGTTGAAAAGTGTTGTCAAGTATTTTTGGTATTGAAGCGCACCACCCCCAGTAAGTATGATCCTGTAAAACTTGGTGAACTCTAGTCCAAGACCCATAACACCTTCGTAAATTCTTTTTGCCTGAAGCTCTTTGTGGCGCTCGGCAAACTTGTCAAGGTCGAACTTTCCGAAAGGCGTTTCAACCGTTGTACTCTCAAGTAGCGCAACGTCAAATTGGTGAGGGTTAAGCGCATAAATATTTGCCTCTGGTAGCTTGTCGTTGACTTCTTCTTGAAGATTTGCAACATAGTCAGATACACCCATCTCGAACCCAAATGTACCACGAACACGCGATTCTTCAAGCATAGCAAGGTCAGTTGTTCCCCATCCAATGTCAACAACAAGTGCACGCTGGCTAAGAAGCTTTTGGTTAAGCTCTCCTGTTTCCACATCATAAACAAAGTTATAAAGAGTTCCAAGCGGCTGTGGCACGACTATGACATCAACAATCTCGAATGTTATTTCGTCAACTTTATCCCATTTTACAGACTTGATATTATAGTCCCCGATAAGGTTCTTTTTTATCTCTTCTGCTATTGAAGCGTTTTTACTTAATGAACTAGGCAATCCTGTCACAACCCGGATTCTGTCCTTAGTTCCAGGTGTCAATATGCTTGTTATACCTATAAGGGCTTCTGTTTTAAAGCTTTTGCTGTTATAACGAGCCTTCCCACGTCCACCACTTCCCATAGCAGACAAATCACCAACCTCATACACTTCGTTGTCAAAAACAAACATTTGATAGTCTGTTTTAAATGAATAGACAAGACCCGCATCATTGATTTCCTTTACAGTATTTCTGTATTCATTATGCTGGTCATTATCAGTCCATATCTTAATGGTAGAGTTCGCAACATCTATACCAACCACCCTATTGAATGGCCGTCCGGCATAAATATTTGCTGCCGCCTCTCCCTTTTTTTCCTTCTTTCCCATAAATTTTCCTCCTTAAATATTTTTTACAACATTGCCGAAACTGTATTGTTCCAGCTTTGCCTTGTTGCCCACTTTGACACTAGCCTTTTTCCTTTTTTTGTCATACCCGAAAATGGATAATAACCCAGGAGACTTGAAATTTTGTGCGCTTATCATGTATGCATCTTTTGGACTTGAGCCATCATAGCACACCACACCAACATAAAGTTTCTCGTTATTAACATCAAGGTGTTCAGCATCAAACTTCAAGTTACCTTCCTTGTTATCATGAGCAACAACCAGAACATCGCAAACAACCCTTCCTTGATACTGTAGAGAGTGTACGTTCACATTTCGCATTAAACCATACCCAAGCTTTGAACACAAAAAACCAAAATCTGACGCAGGGTTAATTTTTGATTCTGCATCCTGTGCTTTGTCCTCGACCAAACTTTTTAGCTGGCTAAGCTCTGTCATACCCCCTCCCCTTGTTGTTCTGGCTTTATTTCTTCACTTTTATTTTGAAACTGGCCCATAACATTAAATGGCGTAGGCTCTACCTTTTTTGGTTTCTCTTTCACCTTCTTTTCAACCTTCACACCAGTCGGGTTTGGCTTAAGAATTTTTTCTATATCAGCCGCAGTCTTAGTCTCTTTCCTCACATCCTCTTGATTCTCTCTTGACTCGAACATAGTGGATGCCATACCAGCAGCCTTTGAAAACTCTTGAGCCTCATTTTCCTTACGAACACCCCTAGCCTCCATTCCACTCGCGATTTTTTGCCTAAAAATCATAAAATACAAGATAACAAGAATGGCAAGAAGTATTATACCTCCAATCAGTATCCCAAATCCCCATGGTCCCATTAGTTCCTCCTTTTATTACTTTCTATCACACTAAAATACAGCGGTCAAGCGAATTTTTGACATTTTACGCACTATCTAAACTCTCGGTCTGCATTAGCCTTCCATCATAATTGTAAACAGCCACTATGTCCTCGATAACCCCGTTATCTTTGAAATCACGATAGCTTAAAACAATGTGGCTATCGAGCACAGTAAGTTTGTTCAGTACTCCAAAATTAATTGTAATTTCTTCTACTCGTTGACTAGGCTTGATTCTGCAAAAAGAAATTTGGCTTGAGACATTTTTGTTTTCCTTGCTTGGATTGTTTGCAACAATTAAAAACATAGTTTTGTTGAGTCTTTTTAATTGTATATCAAGCGAACTGTGTATCTCTAAAAGAGTCCAAGCCTTCGAAATACTTTCGCAAAAGAATACAATCTTAAAATAGTCCTCGTTAAACAGATTGATCTTGCTGACCAAAATACTCTCGCTTGAGTTTGGATATCTAAACACAGACGATTTGAACTCTTGAACCGTTACTGTTTTCTGAACATAAGTGTCGTCCTTAAATGTGTGCTCCCCTTCTTGCACAGATGCCTTTTCTTGGATATTCAATTCTACTTCTTCTATTGTTACTTTACCCATCCTTATGGCAACCTCCTAAGGATAGTGATTACATCCTCAATCGCAAGCTCCTTTGCATTTCCCTGCATAGCTGGATTCATGCTTGCATAAGCCAACTTTTCAAGTATACTTTGATCTAATTGTTTCTTAATACTTGGAACCTTTATATCCATCTGACCAATCAATCCTTTTATTGCTTGCTTTATATTCTTACCCCCAAGCATTTTTGTGATTTCGTCAAATCTATTTTTATTAGAATCATAACAATAATCACAGACCTCAGCCGCAAGAATAGCAAGAGCAGTCCCGAATCTAAACCCAAATTTTGCCGCAACTGCGTGGGTGATTGCATGAATTGCACCAACTGAGGAAAAATTTGTTGCTAAAAAAGAATTCATAGAAGCAGTGCACATTTGTTTTATGTATTCAATATTATTTGGATCTTTTAGCAATTTACCAGAATACTTTAAATAAGTATTTAATGCATTCATTGCATATTCATCACTTGTTGGATTTGCATATCGAGAAACATACGCCATTAGCGCAGTTGCAAAACAATCAAACCCATTCACAGCCCACAAGTCCGAAGGCAAATTTGTCATTATCTGTGGGTCAATATATGTCTCTTGCGGAATAAAATTTGGAGATGAAATTATATGTTTTTCGGCACCTATTTTCACTTCTACATTGTTTGTAATTTCGTACCCAGCCGCTGGCATAGTAGGAACAGTGATGTGATACAACATATTACCAGTTACTCCATATGGACCAAGAGTTCCACCGGGAACATAGTCGTGTAAAAACCCACCATGGGACAGCAGTAAACTAATCAAGCGACCACAGTTCATTACTGACCCAGGTCCAACCGTGATAATGCAATCTATCTTTTTTCCATAACAATAATTTAAAACAGAATAAACGATATTGTCAGTTAGGCTTGCAGGAATTGAATGAAAAACATGATACTTGGTTTTTATTTTGGATGCAATTTGTTTCTCGAAAATCTCTAATGAATATTGTGTACCAGTTAGCACAAGAATGTTCTTGAAAGAATTTACATTTATTTTTTTTACAATACCTATATCAAAATTTATTTTAGTTGACATTTCTTCCCCTATATAACAACATAAACACGATTTACAAAAATCGTCAAGTGATTTTTGCGAAAACATACATTAGTCTGCACTTTTTGCAGTCTTATATACCCAAAACACAGTGCAGGATTTCGTTGACATACTCTCCTAAATGCCTTATAATAAGATATTTCCAACCTTCGTAGCTCAGTCGGTAAGAACCTGTCGCCTTTGGCGCCAGAACCTTGCCACTTTGGACTTAGGCGACTCTTAAGCCTTCGTAGCTCAGTCGGTAGAGCAAGGGACTGAAAATCCCTGTGTCGGTGGTTCGATTCCGCCCGAAGGCACCAACAAGTTTCGAGTCCAACCTTTCCATTTCACAATCTAGTCTTTCAATGAGTGATATATTTTGCGGAGTTCGTTTTTTTCCTTACGTTTTACAATAATACCGTCATTTGGGTCAACTTTGTATATTGCCACACGAGTCCCTACACCAAGATGCTTGTTTTCACTTGACACGACATCAAGTACTATTTTTCCAAATTTTACTTGAAGAAAACCATCTTTATCAGATTCGGTAACCGCTATCCCTCGTGCACCCTTTAACATACTTATACCAAATCCCATACTAACAACTTCTGAGTCACCTATGCCTTTTTCTTTTATTTGAGCAAAAATACTTTTTCTTGCAAAGAATCGAATTGTGAAATTCACAATTATCGCAATAAACATGATTACAAAAATTGCTATTAAAGCGTATCTCATATAGTCTCGCATCTCTGTCATAATTCTTCTTATAGAACGCACAATTTCAACCATTAAATTGCACCCTCCTTAGTCTTTTTTCTCCTTGAATAAAGCTGTTCTGCAATTGTTGGTTCGTCCATAACATCTTCAATTTCTCGCCTGTCAATATGAGGTATTCGTTTCCAATACACAGGTACAAGCAGAGCCCAAATCTCGACATAATCCAATATAAACGAGAATATTGGCCAGATAGGCATATACAACATAAGCAAGATTGGATTAACTCTCATCCTTTTATGTTCACGAACAATTGTCACTATATATTGAGTCAACAGGTTAGTGTACCTAACAGAATAGAATGCAAACACTGTTATCCACATCGGGCCAAGGTCAATGTTATAGGAACTAAAGGTTGCAATCATGACCATTACAAATGGGTATACAAAGCCATAAAAGAAATTAATTGGACTGTTAGGAAAAATACTTAGCGCATTATCATAGCAGCTGAATCTGGTTTGAATTTCTTTTAATGTACCAGAAAAAATTCCATAACGTCTTTCTTTTTTAGGAAAAAACAAGTCACGGTTTACATTTTCTTCGCCATGGATTTGTTGTTGCAATGCGAATGCACGTCGCATTCTTCGTTTCTTAAAAAAGTCGTAAGGTGCAATGATTCCTAGAAGCAAGAAAGGAAACAATCGCAAGAAAATATGGAACCTTCCTTTTGTCCATCGCATTCTTTGACGATAAAATATTTTCATCGTTAGTGGTTGTTCGTCATAATACTGTGCACTCTCGACAAACGATACTCTACATCCTCTTGTTATTCCTTCAATTGACATTTCAGCATCTTCTACAAGCGATACCCATTTCCAGCCACTTGCCAAAAATTCGGCTCTATATACTGCCCCAATCCCAACTGTTCTTCTTGCTACACCAAGATGTGCGCGAGGACGCGATTGATTAACATTATCGGAAAACCGAGTTATACTGCCAAAAGATGACATCGCACTGTCACCGAAATTTCTTATGTTGATATAACAGTTAAACATATCGTATCGTTTGTTCGCAAAGGCATCATTCACATTTTCAACAAAGTCATTTGGAACAATGTTATCTGCATCAATAACAATATATCCATCAAAACTCATAATTCCGTTTGGATAATCTTTTTTAATTTGTTCGAACATATACCGTAAAGGGTATCCTTTACGTCTTTCCTTGTTATTGTTGTATTCATATACAACTACCCGAACCCCATCAGTTTCCTTTTCACGTTCACGCACAATCTCTACCGTCCTATCTGTACAATTGTGTGCAGCAATAAACACAGTTATTTTGTCCGCTGGATAGTTTTGCTTTTTCAAGCTGTTAATCAGTTGATTAACAGTATATTCTTCGTTTCTCGCTGCAATTATTATAGCAAAACTTTTTTTATCATCACACTTTTTAAACTTCTTAGCTGGCAAAATTATACCCAGGATTCCATAAAGCACAGTATGTGTATTAAGTAATGCCCATACTATTAAAAATGTACGTAATACTATATCTAATGTTTCCACAGTGCTGCAATTATACCATCATTCGACAAAGTGTTGCAAGCACAAAAAAACCGCACATGAGGTGCGGTTTTAAAGTTGTTATTTATTATCCTTTTTTTCTTTCATAGCCTTTTTGATATCGTCTTTGGTTACGTTAACACTCTTACCTTCCTTAAGGTCTTGAATATAGCCGGCAGTGTTGAATTGAATCTTTTGACGGTTTGCCGTTTCAAGTTCTGCCTTCATTGTCGCATACTTTTTCTTAGATAATAACACATAGACAACGGCAAGAACAAGTAGCAACGGAATCAAAATGCTTGGACCTAATATGAGAAGCCATGTAAGCCCTGTCAAACCAAAGTCAACGTCACTGTTAAGTTGGTATCCATGTGTAGCAAACCATGCCGCAGTAGCCTCACTAAAGGTTATTGTTACCGTGTCACCACTTTGCCTTGCACCTGGAACATTGTTAACAGAGCGTCCGTTAATTGTCCAACTTGTTATCCTGCGACCGTTTGGAACATTCGCAGTCAAAGTGATTGTGTCCCCTATTACAAGGTTGTCTGTTCTGGTTGCAAACAAATCCCCGTTCCCAGCAGCACTTAGATTTTGTCTTAGTGTAAATGTAATTGGTCTAAAGTTTACTGTAATATTAAGCGGTCTACCCAAATTTGTGATTTCAACTCTTCCTGGTGACGCAACCTCGGATTCGTGCACACCACCAATTGGAGTAATACCAAACATATAGTTCTCGGCAGAATGAATTTCCATTTCAAACGTACTTCCAACGTCAATACGCAATATCCCATCTCCAGGTAAAGACGTCAAGCGCGTTGGATCCGAGCCTATGGAAAAGTATCCCATTCCAACAGACCCAGCATCAATTATAATTCTAACCTCAACTTGACGAACAAAGTGTGCGGTGATTTCAAAATTGTAAAGATTGTCAAAGTTATTTCTTAAAAAGTCAGCGTCCATAAGTATGTTTACAGATTCATCGTCCTCAAAACTAATTATTTCTCTGTCTCCATCACGGATTGTGAATCTGTCAAGTCTGTGGTTTGCAACAGCAGCATCAAGCTCTGCACGCGACAATATGTCACCATATTGAATAAAACCTAGATTGCATATCAAACCACCACGATCTACGGTTGCAGTAAAATCAATAGATCCAAACATAGAATTACCATGCGCATCAACTGGATTGAAAACTATGTTGAATAAATTTGGTGTAAAAAATGCATTAACAGTACGCGCTCTATCTATATTGAAGTCAAGGTAATCATCAGTAGTAAACTCAGTATCATTAACAGCATTGCTATACTCGAATCTGTCAAAGTTAAACAAGTTATTATCACGATCATCTGCTTGCACAATAACACGCGAGCCATGAACAACTTCCATATTGACATTTGTATCTATTGTGTGTGTCATACCGGTAATTGTATCTACAATCATCACTTCGACTTCACCACGCTCTGTTTCAACCCCTTCTACCACTAACTGGTGAGTTTGTATATATTCCGCAACTATAACTATCTCGGAACCAATCAAATGACGATCCAAGAAATCAATATCAGCAAGAGAACGTACATCTAGATTTCGCCCCATAAGGTTTCCAATCGTGATGTCAGGCTGAGCACCCACAGTGCGAAGCACCCATCTGTGGAATCTGTAACCAGCAATTTCCGGAGCATAAGCAATAATTCTTGACTCGTTGTTTAGCCACACCTCTTCAGCACTTGCGTCAGTAAGCCCTGCATAACCAGTTACACGGAGTAGGTTTACACCTCTCATCTCTGTCAATACAACGATATCGTATTCAACAAACTCAAATTCTACCACAATTCTGCCACCAAGCAAATCTGTTACTCCAAATGGCAATGTTAAT
>Ga0123355_10005020_pt1 | contig 19273 bp, 14 predicted proteins | sample TergutEmb28metaG_3_FD_89872 | JGI IMG/M metagenome (GOLD analysis project Ga0123355, IMG submission 89872) | Embiratermes neotenicus P1 segment gut microbial communities from Petit-Saut dam, French Guiana - Emb289 P1 | ecosystem: Host-associated > Arthropoda: Insects > Digestive system > Gut ... | reverse complement strand
TCCTGGAACCGTACGTTTAGGCTGCGACTGGTCTGGCCTACATACGATAGATTGCATGTGTTGCATGTAAGTTGGTAGATTCCCCACTTATTGTGGGGCGGGGTGTGGAGGTCTCTGTGTGGTCCTAAACTTTTCTCACATCTTCCACCTGACCAATAGGGGCATTTAAAGCATTATTGTTTGTAGTATTTTGAATATGAAAGTTATTTAACTTGCACGCAAAAACTAAATGTTCTATGAGACAACATTTTTATTTACCACCTTCCTATTATTCTTTGCCGTTTAGGAAATTTATGTATGCGTCAGCACAGTAACTCTCCACGGGTGCACAGGTACGTTTTTCTGCATGTTTGCAAAAAATCTCACTCATTTTCACCATGGATTTTTAATTAGTGACACATTTGAACAGTACAGTTCTCCTTACATTCCTGATTCTCGTTGCTATAGACAATTAGGCCCACTTCCGTATGAACAGCATGCTTACACATAAACACGGCTCTCGTGTGTGATTTTCACTCACTTGCAGAAAATCGTGAAACTATTATGTAATAATGATCCAAAAGTCATTGCATGAGAGGACTTGGCGTTTCATGTAACAAAGAACATTATCAGTTAACTGTAGGCATGCCAACTCACGACACAAAATTCTTCTCATTTTATTTACATTTGAGAAGCCTCTTATTAATTACTAAAATATAGATTCATTTGTTGTATATGGGACGATTAGTTGAGTAAAGAGAAGCCAGCTTGTTGCCACTTGTATTATTATTATATTCAGTGCTCAACATGTTTCGGACGTCAATATGTCCATCCTCAGGAGCTTGCGACTAATTCGTAGTTATTTCATGAGTTGTATCTGGTTCGGTGTGTGTTGGCGTTCCGTTTCAGTGTGTCTATGGTGGTGTGGTATCTTGATGCAGTCTGAAGTACTACTACAGTAGTGCTTCAGACTGCATAAAGATACCACACCACCATAGCCACACCGAAACGGAACGCCAACACACACCGAACCAGATACAACCCATGAAATAACTACGAATTAGTCGCAAGCTCCTGAGGAAGGACGTATTGACGTCCGAATCATGTTGAGCACTGAATAAAATAATAATAATAATACAAGTGGCATCACGTTGGTTTCTCTTTACTCAACTATCAAGATGATGCACGGTGCAATAAACATAAGATGGGGCGATTACTTTACTGGACAAACCTCGATTATCACACTCTGCCAGCACACTTCGTTTCAATTCCCCAGTTAGCTGACTGTCCACTTGCAAGGTGGAGAAGCCACTGTCAGTTTCAACGTATTTTGTCAGGTATGGTAACAGCCCCGTACAAATACAAAATAGTTACACTTTAAAGTTTATGTGTTGTTTGGTAGGTATTTACGCCATTTTGTGTACTTGTAAACTGCTGCTTCGGGAGATATAAGAAATTGTGTTTATTATTTAAGATGCTAATTGCTGAACATCTAGGCCAATTTGTGTTCTTGTAAGGTGCTTTTTACTAGAGATTTGCACCATTTTTGCACTTGTAATTTGTTGAGTACTAGTGATCTACGCCATTTTGTGTACTTCTATGGCACTGAGCTGGCCTTCTAGAGATCTGCGCCATTTTGTGCTCTGTTATCTTTTCACAGACAATATTTACATTGGTACCAGATCTGTGGGCTGTCTGCTGAGCGGCATCGTAATGGAATTGTGAGGCAGAAGGCGTGCTGTTCAGATTGTTGTTTCCTCTGTCTGTATTGGCTGTTTACTAATCACCGTATCAACTACATATCCACTCTTGCTTGTTGGGACAGCAGTGTGTGTTTTTGGTTGTAAGTAAGAAACAGAGGAACACGAGAAACATGGTGAAAATGTGAAAATAATTGTCAACGAAACAAGAATAAAGAAACAGCGCGTACAATATATTTTAAGGGGTAAAAGAGTGCATTTCATATATTGATTGATAGAATAGGCCTAATTTTGAGCACTTGGGAACCTCCAACGGCTGTTTTTGGTTACTAGATTTTGTTCCGAGTACAGGCACATATTCCGCCCTCGATCGTTTGAGCCGCCGATCTCCGATTATGGGGATCTTGGGGCGTATAATTAATGCGAAGAGCATACAACACTCAAGGAAATAACTAAGTAATTATATTGTTAACATTCATAAATAACATAATTGAAAACAATACCTAATATAAAGAAAGTAGTCATTCCAAAATGCAAGCAAGAAACACGCACACAGCCGAGCACAAACACTCTAATACAAAATACACAGTCGGCCTAGCGTAAGTTCACCAGTAATACAGAGAACACAACCACTGAAAATTGAACAGTACAGAACAGTACAACTTGGCACAGGTAAACAATTACAACTCAAGATTCTATCAGCCATCAAACATAAATAAAAAGCACTAAGTAATAAGGCCGACTCATTCAACATTCATTGCGCGTAAACAAAATTCAAACAGAAAATCGCCTGATAACAAAACATTACTCTGACACGTAATATTGAACAACATTGTGCAACTTCCCTTCTCGATGCAGTTGTTTGGCAATCGTCAGGATGCATAGCCAATATGAAAACCAAGCTTCAATTTAGAAAAATTAAGAGCTCAAACTTGTTTACCTGCTAGATATATCCCGAACGCCTGCTTAGCTCTTCTCGAAAAAATAACTGAAGAACGGAGCCTACTGCTCCAGGCCCGGCCCAAGAGAGATTCCAAAAGTAGGCCCGACGAATCCAAGGAGACAACCAATTTCGTATCCTAGCTGCAGTTGAAGTTGAAGTTAGAATTCAAATGAAAAAACCAAAAGCCTAAATTCAAAAGAAAACACGGGGAAACGCCCCTGCTTTTCAGTTCTCCGTGGACCAGCCAATGCCCGGATGATAGCCTCTGGGGGAACGTAAAGGAGGGGAGCAAACCGGTCTTCCTTGCCGGAGGGCAAGGGCGAAGCCTAGACCTGCAGCCGACCGGAGGCGGACGGTTAATCTTATAAATAGAGACACACGCACACACAATTACTTTCTGCATAGAGCAGAGTTATTCTTCAGAAGCTAACAGATTCTTAGCTAGTCAGTAACATACTCGAATTTTATGAAAAACAAAGTTTCATTAACGGGTTAACTACAGCCCACCACCTGACCCTATCCTGAACCAGAAAAATCGAACACAATGCCATCCCCCCAAACCCTAACTCACACGTCCTGATAATCTACGCTTGTGTCTTACAAGCGATTCTTAACTTTAGGTTTCCACACCAAAATTCTGTATGCAAATTTACTTTCCGCATACAAGCTACCTGCGCCGCCCATCTCATTCTTCTCGATTTGATTACACAAATAACGCTTCGTGAGGGGTACAGATTATTCAGTTCCTCATTACGTAGTTTTCTCCACTCCCCTGACATCTCTTCCCTCTCAGACCCACATATGCTCTTCAACACCATATTCTCAAACACCAATACCCTACGTTTCTCCCGTTGTTTGAGCGACATGAATTCGTACCCACATAAAACAGCAGGCGAAATCATATTTCAGTACAATGTATATGAATATTTATATTTTTTAGGAACAAAGTGAAGATAAAAATTCTGCACCGAATGGCAACAAACGTTCCCTGAATTTAGTCTGCACTGAATTTCTTCCTGAAGAGGATTTTGATCCGTCAGTGCTGTTCCCATATACTGAAATCTTCCACCCTTTCAAAGGACTTAATTTTTCGCCCTGCATTCTGATCTCGAGTCATGACCATGTACTTAGTGTTATGTTTAGTCCTGTCTCCTTAATAGGAACTGAAAAATGATCTCTAGTTTTTTTATAGTATATTGGTTTCCTCAAAAATATATTACAATTTTAGTACTAACTCGAAACTGATGTGCGCCATTTAATTTCAAGACATTCTGTTTTACCTGAAACTTCCTAAAAGCCTTCTCTAAAGCAAACTTGAAAAAACGATGGCAGTAAACCATCTCCTTGTTTCAAAAATTCTTAATAAGAGAGAGTTCACACAACATTTTCCTAAACGGTATCTGCAGTAGATTTCATTAAGATACAATTTTATTAGCCTTACTAGTATCACGTGGATACCAAACTCATTGACAGTATTATACAAGACCACACCGCTAAATGAATAATAGGATTTCTCGCAGTTTATAACCAGCTGATGTACAGCTTCATTGTGCCTCTTTTTTTTTCAAGTATTTGACGAATATGGAATATAAGAACAGTAGTAGATTCGTTGCTCCATTATCCACACTAATGATGTGGATAACATTTTGTACGGATTGGACTATAGTTACTATATTCCGTTTTTGTCACCACGTTATAAACACGTACAATGATAATGCCTTGCACTCCGCAGCCAATTGCTGCTAACTCAAATTGGACTTAAGTTAATAAGTTTATTGATATCGAAACGAAATTTCAAACTTCCTTTTAATAAATTCTCTTGTAATTTAAAACAGGTAATTTGTGGATTTTTACCTTACAATAGCCACATCCAAAACAAAAGTACTGGGATCAGAAACTAGTGGCTCTGTTGTAAATATTTTTCTCTGCGTAACATCATTAACCACACGTTAATTCAGTAGCTCAGAGAAATGATTCCACTACCTACCCAAAATAATTTGGCAGTCTGTAACTAAATAAACCTTTCCAAATTTTACTCTATTAATTCAAGTTTGGTAACTCTTATACACAAATTCTATATATATATATATAAATTATTATGATAGCAATATATTTTCCTCACAGCCTCACTTTATATTATGTTAAAGCAGTACTGGAAATATCGCACTGTACAGTTTTGCGTATGATGAAACCAGTTTTGTGCGTAACTATGAAATTAAATTCCCGTTTTTTCAAGAAGGTAATAACAGTGAAATGTACATTTACAAAGCAATACGTAGACAACTAACAGTCACCCTTCAGGTATGTAATTTTAAAACTCAAATTCAACCTTTACAAAAAGAGGCGTTCACAAAAATTTCCGGGTAATTCTTCTGAGATTCTGAGTATTATGATCGTGGAATGTACTCCATGCTGAGTGTCATTTGCTACCGCTGTCCACAGTAAGACCACGTTCGAAAGTCACTGCCAATCGACACAAATGTTACATGTCCTTATCATAGTATACTTCTTACTAAAGGGACCGTCACCAATTATTTCAATTATAGCAGGCGGAATGGCTGCGTGCTTTGAGGTGAAAATACGGCTCGAATAGTGGAAGAAGCTGTCTTTCGACAGGAAATAAACGGTATACCGATTGGTGAACAGGAAGTTAACAGGTACTGGAAGTACCATATATTTGTATGTAAATCCACAATATATTATTATTCTATTTAATAAAAGTTCCTGAAGTATGCACTCTTCATAATTGTTTACGTCCTCACAAAAGCTGCACTTTCTCATATCAGAAGATTGATAATCAATGTGTGCATTGCGAAGTGTCTGCAAATTACAACTTTCTATGTCTATAAGCTGTGTATCTGCCCTCGGTAATTATCAGACAGGAATACCTCTCTGATCTCGACCAGCAGGCGTACAAAGATCGGACGTCTTGAAATGGCCTAACTGATATCTCACAACTACTAAATTATCGGTGTTTTAAATTGCAGATTTGTCACTCCTAAAAGGTATTCTTTGGAATTACGGGATTTTTCAGGCCAAGGAAGAGACTGTTCCACCATCTGCAAGACAGTCTTCATTAGGCAACTTTGCACAATACTTGCTGGGCAAAATTAAAAAAAATAGCTGTGGAAATAAATCGTCCTCGAAGAAAGATGCTGAAAAAAGGGCTTCTGAATTTCACTATAGTTTTATTACAGCAGAAAAGGGAATTGTTAAGTAGAATGAATGTTTATAGCAAATATTGTGTTAGATTATTGACGTAGATGTTTGTTATAGAAGATGGTGAATTGTAATACTTGAAATTGGAATATAGTAAAACTCCTATTTTTTTTTCTTTCCTTAAATAAACACAAGTGACAGTCTGTATCTATAGAGTATTTTACTTACGTAATTATACAAGAACAGATTCCATTGGCCACGCGGTATCAGGTGTAAGTCTGCGGCAGGTTGCCTGCTGAGATTGTGGGTTAGAATCGCACCGCGGTCATGCATGACTGTCAGTTGCGATTGTTGTGTTTTGTCAGGAAGAGGTCTTTTCGACGAGCTGATCACTCGTCCAGAGAGGACCTACCGACTGTGCAGCGTCGTTGTGTGTAGTTTAGAATCTCCGTGAATGAATAACCGGGAATCACTAGCGGATATTTCGCTAAAAAAAAGTACACCATTCAAAAAATAAAGGCCACATTTTTGCTGTGTTGCAGGGGAATTGCTGAAGGACATTCGGCTAAGGGGGGAGAGTTTGGGGGATGTTACGTATTTATTGATGACGTGAAAAATAAATGTATGTTAAATGGAGTATTTATCGCTTGTTTGTTTACACTTTTGGTTTATTTGTAAAACTGTAGCTTCCCCATAATCATCCCTTCTTTGGAGTATGTCTGCTTCAGCACTTCCGTTAAGAATACATTAGAAAATTTGACTTTACTAATTGGGAGTATTATAACAGACTGAGCGTTCATTACGTTAGTAGAAGTGTGTCCTTCCATAATAACCTTCATTCATACACATTTATAACAAACAAGCCAATATATTCTCTTCCACTGTATTCCAAATACAGATACAAAATATCTCCACATTCCATAATCAATTCCTTCACACTTGTATCCACACACACTTAAGTAATGGTAATAAACATATTTGGAAATTGGTACAGTCGAGTATAAAATAAAGAAAAAGTTTATTCTCTTCTTATTTTGGCAGTACTGCACTTGTCGAATTTATAACTTAGTTAAAGGATCTATGAAGTGAAATTGAAAGGAAAATATTAAGATTTATATGTGGCCAGTACATGGGAAAGGGCTTTGGCGTGTTGAATGGAATAGATAGAGGGCTAAATGAAATGGACGTTATTGAAATTATAAGAATAGAAAGGGCGTGTCACATCTTGAGAATGGAAGGTGAAAGGATCCCCTCACGAAAACGAGATTCTCAATGAGAATTTCCCCAACAAAGTTAAGGCAGAAAAAAAAAACAAAGAAGAATGGAGAAAATTGTCCAGATTGTTGCATTGCAGTTCCTAGGGATAACAGGTTGGGGGAGGTTAGCAGTGGATACAGAAGAGTGTAGGTGCCTTAGGGGGAAGACAGGGTCCATGAGGGGCCGTAGCGACACACTTGGACGGATGCGGCACATGATATTTTGTATAATTTACTGATATGATGCTACCTACTGAGGCTTCCTCTATATACGTTTCCCCATACTTTTAAGTTCGCAACTGCGTTTATGGCATATTTTATGTAATGTGGACGATTGGTATTTCTTGCGTAATTCGTACTGCCTGATGACAGCTTGGCAAAATGGCTGAAATTTTTAGAATTAAATAAAATGTATTAAACAGCATAAAGTAACTGTGATTGACTGTCTGTTAGTGCTGCGTGTAACTGTACACTGTATGTGTGTTGGTAGCGCATTGTTTTGTTGTTCATATAAGGCTTATCAAGAGTTCGGATTCTGTAGAGTTTAACGGAATGTTGTTAACCGAATAATGAATTGCACAAAATGTGGAACTGTGAAGACATTCTGAGTGTTATACATGCTCATTAGCATGTAATGTTGCATTTGTTACAGTTCCATCTGCAAGAGATGCCTGATCCCAAGCTAAGAGGACCACTCTGTGCCTGCATCCTCCTGACTTACCAAAAAGGCTTAATGCTGAAATATTCGATTGTCTTCATTATGAGTTGAAAAATGTCAGCAGGACTGGGAGCTGTCATTGGATTGATAGACCTAGCGGGCTACAGTTTTCTGCACGAGAGTCCGGTGTGGTAAGTCAGAAACAACCGCATCAGCGACGCTAGGAAAGTCTTCAGTTGGTTGAGAGGATCTGTGCATCATGTACAGATTAGACTCACTCAACCTCTGTACATCTACCGAACGGCAGACACACTGCAGCAAGTTACATTGTTGTGCATGATTTAGATTGTTCCATTGAAAGGAGAATACCTTTACTGGATCAGCAGTAGCTAACATTGGTGTGATTTAAAGTCATTATGACAGTTGCTGAAAATTACCTCCTTCAAATCACAAACCTGTTTGTTACCCGGTGAATAAGGCATTAAAGAATGTTTGAAGTTCGGTTTAGAAACTGTATATATTGCGCAAATGAAATTTTGTTTACGGTCTTCATTTGTGTGTGTATTTTTTTATGAACTTCATCCTACAAGCTCAGACGATATTTACTTTGTGTCGGATTTGTCGAAGCAACAGACTGTAAAACGGTAGCTAGATATTCGATCTACAAAACTGTTACTAAATGCATTTGAAACTTTCTCCGTGCGATTCGGAATTCCTGCTATAAATATTTACAATTTCAAAGGAAACATGAAACCATAATGTGCATGTTGTGTCTTTCTGAATTCATTTTATCCGAAAGAAGATGTTCCCGAATGCTACTGTTGCACTCACAGCACACAGCAGTCCAAGTTTAATGCCATGTGACTTTTGCACTGGAATTGTCTGCCGATCAGTATCTGTTCTTTTATTCTTTAAGAGAATGTTTGATTTGGTTCATCTGTAACGTAAGTCGGCACTGGATCAAGTTTAATGTTATACACTGCGTCATAAAACCAGTCAGTTTAAACAAAGTATTCTCAAATCAGATTACAAACTCGCTCCACATCCTCCAAAGTTTCTTATAAAATGACAGGTTTTTTCCCTTTTTCCTCTTCTGTAACTGTCCGCTCTTGCCTCTGGTTTCAAGGGAACATAAGTAGGTGAATAGACATTCTCTACTCGATGTAATGCTGGTCATAGTAATTTAATTTCTACTCAAATTTCTAAACTATAATTTGGATTTAAAACTGTTTAAATATATATGTTGAATTACACTGGTTAAACCTTGTATTAAGTGCTTAGTACAGCACTGTTGGTATGTTTGTACCTTGGACACTCATTATATTGAAAACTTGTAGTAGCACTGATTACACATTATATTGAACCCTTGTAGTAGCACTGGTTGTAATGTAATTTACTGTTGTAAATTGTGACATGGTCATTTGTAGAACACTGATTGAATATATAGTGACATGGTCACTTGTAGCACTGAATGAATCACTTGTACAAACACTGTAGATGTACTCACTGATAGTCTCGGTGTCAGGAGAGCAGTAATGCAACAATCTCGAACTAACCCGAAACTTATACACTGGCAATATTTTGGGACATGATCCCGTTACATACAGACTCTGGGGACAGAGCCTGTAAACGAATGCCCTTGGAATAAAAAATATAAAAATTGGTAGGCATTCGGTGTCTTAATGCACAATCAGATGTATGTAGAATGCTGAGTGATCAGCATTATGTGACACAAGGTGGTCACATTATTAAGTGTAAGGCAGGGATGTTGCCTGATGTTAATTACACTTAATTAATGTTCTCCTTTGTTTTGGAGATCATACCGTCGCAGGTTTGGACCCTACGGAGTTTGATTTTCAACTGATTTAGCCAGGCCCGAAGGGACGCTGGCTTGGATTTTGGGACAAAGACAATGGCTGGTCTTGACGTCAGCTAGGCGAGTAGGAGGGGGTGCGTAGTAACATAACACAGAGCTAGGGTTTCATACAAAGGTCAAAGTGGTCCTAGCACTCTTGGAAATTTCCACTGTGACTTTATTGTCTACGATTCTTGCTTACCCAGCAATATCTTTGTTGCTAGGGCACGTTTTCATGCCAGATGGCCTGATTTCACATATAGTAACAAGAAACCTAAGCTAGGCCCTATACTAACAAGAAACATACAATGCACTCTTTACCCTCTTATACATGAATATACAATGAAATGAAAACACAATAAAAATACAAGAATTTTGTCCCTTCGTGCTTGAACAGTAACAAAAACCTATCAGGAATTTCAACACCAATCGACGTGCTGTTCATTTCGAATTAAACTGTACAGCGGTACGGCGATTGTTAAATGTTCTGCTGCACTGTTTACAATGTTTGTACATCTGTAGGTTTAAACAAAATATATAATATTTTACATTGAGAACATGTGCTGTGAATGAGATGGATATATAAAGACAGGGTATATGTTACAGGGAAATGTTAAGGGCATATGGACCGGTGGTAGAGCGAGGAATGTGGATAGTGAGATGTGGTCAGGGAATGGGGGAGCTGTATAAATATCTGGACAGAGTAACAGGCATTAAAAATTAAAGAATCGAATATATTTGCTATGTAGTAATAATTGTTCACGAAAGGAAATTTTAAGTATTTGAGAGTAAAACTGTAGGGAAGAAGAAGGTGGGGAAGACCTACAATGAAATGGATGGTAGATATGGAGAAAGATCTAACGGAAATGAATTTTAAGAACTGATGACAGAAAGCACTTGATAGGGAAGAATGGGAGTCCGTAGTTAAGTATGGCAAGGCTGTCAGAGGGCCATGGAGCTGAGAAGTGAGTTTCACTTTGTAATTCATATTCACGAACACAGTTTATTTCTGTTACACATTCTGAAACCGAATCATATGGAAACCTTTAGTGTCTAGGTGTGACTGACAGCATGGCAATGGAAATACTGAGAAATTGGCCAGGCAGAGCCGACAAGGTGGCCGTGAGTTTGGGTTCCGTACTCGGCGTGATGTTACGTGTATCAGCATTCTTACAGCGGTTCAAGGCCAACCGTGCAGATTTGTGAGACGAACCAATTTGAAAATATTTATTTTTCATTTGGAAAAAGAGTTCAGGAAATACTGTGCGATGCCCACATTTCCTTATTTTCTGAAGTCTGGCTCTTTGTTTGGGCAACAATTCTTCAATCATCTAGGCGTCACACCAAGACGGTGTGAAGGAGATCAAATCAATACATTAAACGCATTTAGTTTTTGATTTTTAAGGAAGTGAACCGCTTATTTTAAGAGCCGGTTTTTTTCAAGTATAATAACGTTGATTTATGCATTTTAAAGAAGGATAAATATTGCTAATATCACTCGTTAATCAGAAATATTGGTTGAGCCGATTCGGTAGGCGTGTGTGGGTCTGAATTCTCGCACTTGCCTGGAATGCGGTTTCGAATCCCACCAGCGCGGTGAATGTTCGTCTTTTGTTAATGATATCTGTTTTACATCGAGTTCTCTGCGACAAGCCGATCTCTCGTCCAGAGGTTTATGTCAAATGTGTGCGACGAGTTGTGACAATGAACCTCTATATGTACATTGAGTAAGAAAAGGGATTAGGCAAAAACTATTTGCATACAATTACAGTTTTACTTTTATTTAAAATACAAAAATTCTCAGCACTGTTGGACATACTGGAATGGTACATACAAGGTATAAATAAAGCCACATAATTGTGAATTTCCCAAAAGAAACCAGGTGTGAGAAGAGAAAGAGATTCATGGCAAAGATTATGTATCGAAAAATGAAACTACCAAAAGATTTGAATAATATTTCATGTTTCCTTTCAGGCGGAGAGAGGTGTAGCAGAACTTTTAAATAGAGTGGAGGACGAGAAGAGAGCTGTGGCAAACGAAATGGGTTCGGGTTGGATATATTGGGGGAAATGGAAACAGTATTCGAAACCGCACGTATACAAGCCATTCATTATCATACATGTTTTCAACCTTATGAAAGTTGTGTGTGGAACGAAAATCTTCGTATTGTGTGTTCCCGATATCATTTCAGGTGGGAAGACAGAAGACAGTTTGGACATCGAATTGGTGATGAAAATATTGTTCAATTTAAGACTTGTATTTAACATTGCTTCTAGTGTAATTTTATTGTGGTTTGGACGTCGAAAAATTTGTGTGTCGTCAGGTGTGATTTCAGGCATTGTGGCGGTACTGGTTGGTATATTTGTTTATATGCAGTCGATTCACACGTGGATAATATTGGACTTGATTCTCTTAAGCGTGGCTTTCAGTACATACAGATATTTTGTGATGGCACAAACAATGATTGGAGAAATATTGCCATCTAATATTAGGTGTGTTGGTGGGGTTTATATTTTCACTATGAATTATATGTTTATGTCATTTGCAAACAAATACTTCTCTTCAGGTATCACAGCCGTTGGTACCCACGTCCTTTTCTGGATATTTGGTGTGTCTTCGTTGCTCTGTTCACTGTTTCTGTACCTGATGTTACCCGAAACAAAAGGCCGCTCCCGTGTGCAAATAGAATAATATTTCCAACAACCAAATATTTTATGGCTCACAAGAAATAAAAGCCAGAATATCAGGAACACAAATGTATAAGAACACATGTGGTATAAAAACCACGTACCATGACGAATGAGTAATTCAGGTTAACATTGTACAAACTTCGTGAAATTCCATTTGGATTTTGAATGTAATAATTATGTCAATCACATATTAATCGAGACAGTACTAATTTTTTCAACATTCTACAAATATTCTAACACAATCTCCAACTGTATAGCATGCCTGGCTGCGTTTTGCAGCTTAATTTTTCCCCCGGCAAAATAATCTTATCTTGGTAATTAAAACACAACTCATGGAGTGAGTCTTTGTCCTTACTGTTAAGATTATCGTTCCTCAGTTTGGCTATAAACCTTTCTCCTCTGCATTTTCCTGGATCATCCCTACTTTTCTCCCCTATCTGCCTGCCTATCAATACGGTCTCATAAAAAGAACGTGCAGTGCGGAAAATTGTTATTAGAAGGCCCATTACTTTGCTATATTGTGACTAGGCACATAAATTGTGTGCAAAGTAAGTTAAGATACTCTCTTTAATATAATATATTTATTCCCTTCTTTGTTTCAGATATTTATATATAGCTTACTGTAAAAGAGAGAATTACGGTATTGCAAACTTTACGTCAGATGTACGTAACAGAGCACAACGGAAACAAAACGTTTTGTTTCATCTCTCACTTCATCTGGCTTCATAATTTTATGAACAACGCGGAATTTTTAAAAAGCTTTTCTAACTGCGCATTTTTGTTTCCGACACAATCGCTGCCAGTCGGCTGTTTTTCCTCGTTTCCTCCAATTATTCCCGTCAGCACTCTATTTCTTTCCTTTTTTCCCATCATGCAATTTTTGCTTTATATTAGATAATGAAGTTTGTTAAAAATGCAAGAAAGGACACAAATGTACAGAGAATTATGTAAATTACAGTAAGCTACAGTAAGCTACAGTAATCTACAGTAAGCTACAGTAAGCTACAATAAGCTACATTAGTCTACATTGAGCTAAATTGAGCTACAGTTAACTCCAGTAAGTTAAAGTAAGCTACAGTAAGATACAATAAGCTACAGTAAGCTACAGTAAGCTACAGTACGCTATAGTAAGCTACAGTAAGCTACAGTAAGCTACATTAAGCTACAGTAAGCTACAGTAAACTACAGTAAGCTACAACAAACAAGCACGCTTTTAGCCCCTTCTTTCTCGCTCCCTCTTATCGCCCACACCGTCAGTCTTTCCTCTAAATTTACTATGTTGCTGTTGTGAATTGTGTATTGTGTTTTGGTTAGGTGGGAGTGCTTTGTGGTGCTGTGTCATGGGTTTGAGGATATTTTGACTTTGGAGCAAACCTGCTATATATTTTGGTTTTATTTTATTATATAGAGGATTTCAAATTTGTAAAAATTATTGTGTTAACAGTACTCTGTGTGCTATAAAATGTGTGTTTATTGCAAGATTGTTACATCAAATGTACGTATGTAAGTACTGTTGTATTTCTTGTGAATAAATATGTCTGGAACTGCTGTGTATATAAAGAACTAGTATTCTCTCATTATGATGTGTGCCTGCCTCCCCCACACCCCATAAAACAGACAGAGTAGCCACTGGGTGGTGCAAAAGAAACATGTTATATTATATACAAACTGGAGGCCAATAAATTCACTGAAGAATCCTATGTCAAAGAATTGGCACAAAGAATGAGTAAAAGTGATTAACTGATTGATTGACTGAATTTGTCACACTGTTTCTGTCTCCCTTCTTGTACAGAGATTTTATTATTGAGATTTTCAAATGATAAAAGAAAATACCAGAATATAGTGAGTGGTTACTGTGATAGCGTAATGGGAAACTGATCAGAAAGGGAAGAGTTTCCGTAATCAAACAACTGTAACGGGACACACCTACAACTCGACAGACGCTGCAAACATGTCAGCAGCAAACCCTCTCTCAAGATGAACCAACAGAATGCATCTACAACTCACAAATACCAACAACATGTCAGTTGCTCTCCATTCCCTCCAATTCTACTTCAAGCCGTGTGAATATGCATGAGATAAACTGGTACATTACAATTCCATTTATAAAATGTACCTGCAGTTCACACAACATTCTATACATGACTCTCTTCCTCCTCACTACATGCATTCATGTACCATTGCATAACAACTGATCCCATGGCAGTCTAAAACAGAAATCATGCTACATGTAAAACCGCAGCAATATCTCTTAAATATGAGATATTTAATTTCTCTTCTAATATTTGTCAATTGCAACTGCTACTGCAAAGTGAATATGAATGTTTGGCTGTGTGGGATAGGTTAATAATTTGAGAGAGTGGAACAGTAGTAACAAACAATATTTGACAGATAAAATAATGACCCAATTTTAAAGCTCTGAAAAATTATATTTCAAGTAACACAAATTGAAAGTAAAATTAAATGATATGCAATTATGAATTCACTAAATGCAACACCTCACTCTGTTTCATTTATAATGACACTTAGTAACATAACTCAATTATGGACAGTTACAGGAATTTAAAAAGAAACAAACGTTGCAATAAAATTGTGTTTATTTTAGTGCTTCAAATATAAACTGAAAGGTCTGAAACATGCAATGGCATGTCACCACTAAACCTGCAATGGCATGTCACCACTAAACCTGCAATGGCATGTAACAACAAAATCTGCAAAGGCATGTCACCACTAAATCTGCAGTGGCATTCCACCACTAAACCCGCAATGGCATGTCACCACAAAACCTGCAATGGCATGTCACCACGAAACCTGCAATGGCATGTCACCACTAAACCTGCAATGGCATGTCACCACTATATTTGTAATGGCATGTCAAAACTAAACATGAAAGGGCATGTCAAAACTAAACCTGCAATGGCATGTCACCACTAAACCTGCAATGGCATGTTACCACTAAATCTGCAGTGGCATGTCACCACTAAACCTGCAATGGCATGTCACCACTAAACCTACAATGGCATGTCACCACAAACCTGCAATGGCACGTCACCACTAAACTTGCAATGGCATGTCACCACTAAACCTGCAATGGCATGTAACAACAAAATCTGCAAAGGCATGTCACCACTAAATCTGCAGTGGCATTCCACCACTAAACCTGCAATGGCATGTCACCACGAAACATGCAATGGCATTCCACCACAAAACCTGCAATGGCATGTCACCACAAAACCTGCAATGGCATGTCACCACGAAACCTGCAATGGCATGTCACCACTAAATCTGCAATGGCATGTTACCACTAAATCTGCAGTGGCATGTCACCACTAAACCTGCAATGGCATGTCACCACTAAACCTGCAATGGCATGTCACCACAGACCTGCAATGGCACGTCACCACTAAACCTGCAATGGCATGTCACCACTAATCCTGCAATGGCATGTCACAACTTAACCGGCAATGGCATGTCACCACTAAACCTAAAATGGCATATCACAACAAAACCTGCAATGGCATGTCACCACTAAACTTGCAATGGCATGTCACGACTAATCCTGCAATGGCATGTCACCACTAAACCTGAAATGGCATGTCACCACTAAACCTGCAATGGCGTGTCACCACTAAAACTGAAATGTCAAGTCACCACTAAACCTGCAACGAAATGTCACCACTAAAACTGCAATGACATGTCACCACTATACCTGCAAAGGCATGTCACCACTAAACCTGCAATTGCATGTCACCACTAAACCAGCAATTGCATGTCACCACTAAACCTGCAATGGCATTTCACCACTAAACCTGCAATTACATGTCACCACTTAACCTGCAATGGCATGTCACCACTAAACCTGAAATGGCATGTCACCACTAAACCTTCAATGGCTTGTCACCACTAAACCTGCAACGTTTTGTCACCACTAAACATGCAATGGCATGTCACCACTAAACCTGCAATTCCATGTCACCACTTAACCTGCAATGTCATGTCTCCACTCAGCCTGCAATGGCATGTCACCACTGAACCTGAAATGGCATGTCACCACCAAACCTGCAATGGCATGTCACCACTAAACCTTCAATAACCTGTCATCACTAAACCTGCAACATCATGTCACCACTAAACCTGCAATGGCATTTCACCACTAAACCTACAACGTCATGTCACCACTATACCTGCAATGGCACGTCACCACTAAACCTGCAATGGCATGTCACCACTAAACCTGCAACGTTATGTCACCACTAAACCTGCAATGGCATGTCACCACTAAACCTGCAATAGCTTGTCACAACTTATCCTGCAATGGCATGTAACCACTAAACCTGAAATTGCATGTCACCACTTAACCTGCAATGGCATGTCACCTCTAAACCTGAAATGGCATGTCACCGCTAAACCTGCAATGGCATGTCACCACTAATCCTGCAATGGCATGTCACCTCTAAACCTCTAATGGCATGTCACCACTGAACATTCAATGGCATGTTCCCACTAAACCTGCAATTTCATGTCACCACTAAACCGTCAGGTCCGTCGTTGGGAAACCCATTCGAGTAATGAAACCAAAACTCGGGCGATCGTCATTCTAAAAATATAAAATTTTTTTCTTCATCGTAATAATGGCCGTGTTAGACACTAACTTCCTTGGTAGACTTTAACTGCCTTGGCAGACACTAACTGCTGTTGTAGACACTAACTGCTGTGGCAGACACTAACTGCTGTGGCAGACACCAACTGCCGTAGCAGGCACTAACTGCTGTGGCAGACACTAACTGCCGTGCCAGACACTCACTGCCGTGGCAGACACTGACTATCGCTTTCTGTACATTGACACTATTAGTTACGGAAAAGACTGTGATTCTGCAGTTGTTAAACGATCTACGCTATGGTCATCAATTCAAACTAATATGCTGAAATTATCCAGTGAGAGAACTCTTTATGGAACAGAAGGTCCAAATGTACCACATTTCTTTGAAGGAGATGAGGGAATTGCGCTAAACACAAATTTACTTCGACCTTTTGTTGAATCTAACCTGAGTGTTAAAATAAATATTGTGCAGCTACTGATTGTGTAGATGACAGCGGTATGTGATATGTGCTCTTGGTATTTTGAGAAATAAATTGAGAAATTTGCAGCGATCTTTTAATGTCAGTCCGGAAATTCCTGTCGTCTTTAATAAGGCCAGTGTTGTTCTGTACACTTTATTCTTGAGATAGATAGTGTAATTTGAAGATGCTTTTACAGGGACTGGTCATGAAGATGCACATGAAGGGCAATCAGTAATTTGGGGGCGGGGGGGTGGTGTGTAAGAGCGAAATAAAAGGAATAAATTAACTGATTATATTTTAAGATGCTGGAGTTGCTTCGCGGCAAATGTTAAAAATATAGCAGTAGAGTACATAAAGTAAAAATAATTGTATGAACTTCAATCAGCTGTGTTCACTATATCGAGGCACTACTCAACAAAAGCGTTTTTAAAACATTTCCTAAAACTTCAAAATCTTCTTGAAGTCAAATACAAACTTCACTCCATGACTTTCTCATTTCGTTCATTTCTTTCTCTATAAATATCATCAGTCTTGTCCCACAACACCGGCATTGCTTCCACCAGAGATAATAACAAATCAATGTCTAACTCAAAATCGCCCTTCTTCTCCACTGTAACACCACAGTTTCAGTACACTACAGACACGGCAGTGAAATTTTTTCGATTGAATACGGCCGGGTAAATACCGGAGTGTGTCAACGTGTCTATAAGCAACACATGCACCACTGTTGACTTATCGACCGGCCGTCGACCGAGCATAATATTGGATAGATACAGTTTCTACCCGGCACCCGGCCGGTAAATTCACGGCCGGCAAAACGACAGGCTTGTGTGAATACGCCTATGCTTTCCTGTGTTCAACTACTTTGTCCGGCTGTAATAGGAACGAGTGAACGAGGTCTAAACTGTGTTGGTGTTGACAGGCATTCTGAACTCGGAATTGTGGGGCGTAAAAACGCCTTTCTCACCAGCGACAAGTTTTGAGAATGGATATTAAATTGCTTGATGTTCTGTTGGTGCATTTTCCCTTTACAATATTCCCATGCAGTAACAAAGTAAGAAGGCATCATCAGGCTTCCTAAAATTCCCAACACATTAAGCTGTCACAGTGTCAATTGTTGTCATGTCAACAGCGGCAGTACGGCAGCTGGCGGATGTGTTGCAGGCAGTGTTTAGTTGAGCGGTGGGTTAGGGTAAAATTTCAAACTTTGGCGAAAAGAGCTGTATAATAATATTTTGCCAACCTTCCTCACTAAACCACAAAGCATTTTCCCTTATGTGTCGTACAACTGAACACACAATTAACAGTGAACAACTCGCACACACACAAATACACACACATACATAGAATATTAGTTAACATTATTAAGTCCTAAGTTATTCTACCTTCCGTTGTCACTTCGTCACGCCAGATGGCGGTCGGCAAAGAGGGCCATGTTAAAACTGTGAACTGTCAGCAGGTGGCAGCAGACAGTTGTCAGATAAAATAATGACAGTATTGGGCACAGTGACGCAGGAAACCACCTGTTAAATTGTGGCGAACATAAAAACTGTAAATCCCACATTTAATACTATTCATTAGTTGCATTCCGTCCGTCACCATTCGTAATAGCAACAAATGTACATAACATAAATTGAAAGGCATACATAAGGCTGTTTCTGCTGTGTGTAGCTTATGTATGGCTTTTATTGTGTGTTAACTGCGTATGTTGGTATATTGGAGTGACTGTAAATGGCTGAGTTTCGTTCTTAAATGTCATTTCGTGATCTGAAAAATACTGTTTATGTGTGCAGTCTGGAAAGTGTTGTGTTTCTGTGCACAATACACATTTCTCATATACCGCCTGGAAAGTGTTCTGTTTCTGTGCACAGTACACATTTGTGATGTACCGTCTGGAAAGTATTCTGTTTCTGTGCACAGTACACATTTCTGGTATACCGCCTGGATAGTGTTCTGTTTCTGTGCACAGTAC
>Ga0123355_10005019_pt1:0-17500 | contig 19273 bp, 3 predicted proteins | sample TergutEmb28metaG_3_FD_89872 | JGI IMG/M metagenome (GOLD analysis project Ga0123355, IMG submission 89872) | Embiratermes neotenicus P1 segment gut microbial communities from Petit-Saut dam, French Guiana - Emb289 P1 | ecosystem: Host-associated > Arthropoda: Insects > Digestive system >... | reverse complement strand
TACAGTATTACTTATTAACCGTGTTCAGAATGAAAGTACGTGTATGCTGCGTGATACCGATATCTCATGGTGTGCCCCAATATATTGCCATTTAATAAATAAAGGTGCAAATTTGAACGACTAGTAACTAAACACGCACCGGACCCACCGATAGCCCCGACAACTGTATAAATCTAATTACGTTCCACAGAACACGGAATCTCATTCTAGTACGTTCGGAACGTCATTAATTTATATAAGAATGCATGAGGGCTGTATTTCATTTTATCTCCAAACGTAACTGGGCTATAAATGAAATTGCACTCTAATTTATTAAATGGCATTGCATCGGGACACAAACAAGAGATAACAGCTGCATGCAGAATACAAGTATTTTATTCTTAACACGGTTACTAAGTAATATTGCAGTCGACATAAAACAAGTAATCATCTCCAATTTATGAAATTCTTGTAATTGGTATTTTTAAAAACATTTTTCAAAGAACGAAGTACTTATTATTTTCTAAACGTCCTTAGACCTTTTTGTAATTGTTTTTACCCTTGTATACTTGTATACGTATACTTTACATACACTTTAAGGTTCTCTTTTAATGTAAAAGAGAGAGATCTCCAAATTATGGCCTTTAGATTCTGTACTTGTTAATACTGTTGTATCATGGCCTTATGATGATCCGAGTCTAGGGTCGAAACTAGTTACTATCTAATAAAATTGTTTCGCAAAATGTGTTGGTTGTGACTTAAAATGTTGATAGATATTATAACCTGGTTTAATTGCTATCCTATTACGGTTGGTCTTAGTCCAGTATCTGATTGAAATACGGCATTCTAACAAATGACGTTTTGGAGAATGGCTACTTTATTGTATTGTGTAGGAATGTATTCAAGTTAATTGTGCAGTAGTGATCAATCTGCATTTGGATGATTGTATTGCGCTGTCTTCTGTAACAAGTTACAGAAGACACACGTTCTTCAACATGTCAGTTAAAAACCAATAGCATTTGCTTTGTAACAGTAGCAATGGCGGAGCACTCTCACTTTTACTGGATATTGCGGTAGTTTCGTTGCTATTTCGTCTTAAGTTCTTTGCTTGGGGCCCCGAGGAAGGACACAGTACACTGAACAGCCACACATAGGGCAGTCTGTGTTCCAAAGAGTCCCCACTCCCCATCCCAACTTCTGTCTTGCTTTTCTGTAATAATGGAAATTTCGTTGCTTGGAATCCAACAATGTAACAGCGTGTCTGTGTAATCTTATAGAAGTGGACAGAGGAGCATAGTCTTAAAAGCGCCGTTTGTATGGTATAAAGAATGAATTTCTTGGGCACTAGAGACGTTTCTCTTCTTTAAATGGGTTGTTTTGTTTTGAACACGTTTGTGGTAGACGGCTGACATGGGTCAAGGCTCTTGGTGCGTGTGAAGTGAGAAGGACGCTTGTCAGTTGATAATGTTATATTGCGTCTGTGGTAGGTGAATGTAATATGAGTACGGGAGCATTGGTGGAATGATGCTGACAGCGGGGAACCTATTTACTCCAAGAAAATTGTATACGAATCTATCGCAAATCTCGCATGACTTGATCTGATATGAAAACCAGGCCTCCGCGGTGAAATTCCCAGTTAATCATCTTACATAAAATTTTCGTCTAAAATTTTACTGACACTTATCTGTACGTGTGTGATAGCATTGTGAATATTAAGGTAATAATTCACTCCATGTAATAGGCCTACTTTGTTGGATCGGATGTGTATAAAGACATATAAGAGATATGTGTTTCTAAATCGTGATCTGTTTTATTCTGATGCATCCCTTTGTGTTCCCTGTGTCATAAACAAACGAAAATGTGCCGTTCAGCGCAACACTTTGTCCTATCACACAGTGCTATATGTTTCGGTTCGCATAAACCATCATCAGGCACTTAAATTGTTGTAAAAGAAGTGCCTGGTGATGGTTTAGGCAAGCCGAAATATTTAACACTGTGTGATATGAAATTGAAGTGTTTTGTTGGACGGCATATTTTCTTTTGTTTATGATAAATAATGATCAGTGACACGAGCACTAACTTGCGCGTTTCTTACATAGCGAAACTGAGATTCAAAAGCTAAAGTTAATTAAGCCTTTGTTCAGGACGTACGTTGGGAAGTCCATGAATGTTTACAGTAGGGAACGTAGTACCGTACTCGCAGATGCTCTTGGAGTGCAAACTTGACGCTTTTTGCAACCGGTCTGACTTATATTTTGAGTACGTTTAGTCGGAAATCTCGCTGCTAGTAGTTTATCGGCTGAGGGTGTCGTATAATTCGCAGGACCTTTGACGCTGGACATTTATAATTTCTGGTTCAAATCTTGCGTGAGACTTGGGTTCTTATATATTGTATGTTACTTCCAAGCATGGTTCGCAGATGAAGATACCCGGCCACACGGCTCTACGAAATGTATAATTGACTAATGAATTATAAATTAGAAGGATTCAAGGTTTGTAATCCATGAAATCAGAAAGACAAGCACGTAAGAGTAGAACAGAGCATTTCTTTTATGCTGTCCTTGAATACAGCAGCTGTCACGGCATAACGGCGGTTACTGACTGTCTGTGCGGTAAATCTTCCTTGCTTAAGGAAACGCTAAAAGAATTATCCTGTGGTGGTGGTGGTAATAGAATTAGTAGTGTCATTAGTAGTATTAATAGCAGCAGCAGTAGTAGTAGTACTAGTAGTAATGGTGGCGGTGGTAATAATAGAAGTAGTAGTGCTATTAGTAGTATTAATACCAGCAGTAGTAGTAGTGGTGGTGGTGTTATTGGTAGTGTTAGTAGTAGTAGTAGTAGTAGTAGTGTTAGTAGCAGCAGCAGCAGTAACAGTAGTAGTAGTAGTAGTAGTAGTAGGAATAGTAGTGGTGGTAGTGGTGGTGATAGTAGTAGTAGTAGCACCAGTAGTAGTAGTAGTAGTAGTAGTAGTAGTAGTAGTAGTGCTTGTTACGCGTATCGGATCGATTTGGCTACATGTTCCAGCGTATGTTAAAGTTTTGCAGCGCCTAAATGTTTAAAAAAATTTTTTTGCGTTATAAGTTTAGTTTAGAAAGTAAAGCATAAATGAATATGCGGCACAGCTTTCTGGAATTTATAATGGTATTTTAACTCTTCTTGTGTATACTTTTTTCTTTGTTGACTTAAGATACAAACATGGAAAGTAGAAGGGACGCGTGAAAGTTGTGTAAACTTCTGGTATCTTGAGAACTGACGTCACTTGTGCGTAGGGGCTTAAAAATGGTCTAGTCTGTAACTATTCAACTGTACTTAAGGAAACTAAGAATTGTTCTACCCTGCCTTAATTCAGGCGGTTACTTGCCAGGGTTTTCTCACAGTACAGTCCACTGGGATTTGTGGCGATCTGGTTGGCACTTCGACCAGATTGTCACTCAGTACCCCTTCTGCAGCCTTTCCACTCGCATTCCATCAGTTCTGTATATGGGGAATGAAGAGTGAACCCTTTAAAAGCCCTAAGGCCTCTGAGCCATAGTCTCATTGTACACTCAGTGTCCCAAGTTAGTAGACTTTTCAGTCACAATTTTAATCATAAGGTTTCACATATGAAGCTGGAGGGTTGTTCACCACCCAAGCCACAGGGGAAAAATGTGAGAAGAATAAAAAATCAGAAAAGGGGGTTAATGGAGGAAGCTGTTTTTTTTCTTTCTTTCTGAATATCATCACAGCGATAAATAAGAACTAGGAAGGCTATTATTAGTTACTTAGGAAATGTTGTGTTCGTAACTTTCATTGTTGACAACAATGTAAATAGTCCCTCCCCCCAATGCCCCCACATGTCCTTGTGGACTTCGTGGTCTTCCCTCCTGGGCATGGCAGAAGTGTAACCGACTTCTGAGGTTGGGACGCCCATGAGGCGCGTTTACGTTGTCCCGATGACGAGTGGTGATATAGGAGGATGTAGTGAGGGCCCTTAAACCTAAATTCTACCGTCACTGCGGGAATCCTCCCCTTCATGGAAAATTCCCACGGTAGAACCGGGAATCGAACCCGGGACCTCATGATTAGTAGGTAGAAAGACTGACCACTAGACCACGAGGCTGGTCAATGTAAATAGTTTATTATTCTAAAATTAATAGAGTTCTGTAACAAATATGAAGCGAGAGTGACGTGAAACACAGGGATTACTAATAGATATAAAAAAATATTCTTAAGTTAATGTTGTGATGTAAGGGATTTAAAACCAAGTATTTCATTATGTTTTTGTTTAACAGTATTGCAAGTGTGAGATTAAAAGATAAAAGATTGGCCATGTACGTATAACGTAGTATGGTGGTGGGTTCATACAACCATTGTTACAGTGGAATTGCAAAAATGTGGTATGTGTTGTTGATGGGTACATGTCACTGTCAACAATGCAACATTATGGCAAATTTATATGGCCGGTGACAATAGAATGTACTTAGGTCATCCTGTAGTTTCCGACATTCTTTCCGACTTTGACCAAATTTTTTAGTTTGTGGGAAGATTTGATATAATCCGCAATATCAAATTCCACGGAAATCCCTCCAGTGAGAGCCGCGCTGATACATGTGAACGGACGGACAGAAGGACGTGACAAAATTAGTAGGCGTTTTTCGCGATTACGCGAACGCATGGTTTAATATGGCGCTTTGAAGTAATATAAACTTTATAACTGCAGTTCCTTCTAATATGTCACATCTCCGGGAAAAACAAACAGAATGACGTGTTACGGCATCAAAAAACGGAACCTGAACCTTTACAAAACCGCGCTATCGTATAGGCATCTTTATAGAATCTGAGCACGTTGCCCTGCTGTGTGCCTCCAAACGAGGGGAAAAAAAACCGTGGCACTCTTTATTGACCGGTTGTTTCATAATACCCGAATTTCCCCTAATTCACTGACGAGTATTTTTAACAGGGCATCCCCTGCGGTTGCTAGACGTAGCTGTGCATCAGAAGAAAAAAGACAAGTTGTCAGTCGCAGTACAACCGATGTGCTGTGTAAATGCCTCTGAAAGAGAATATAATTTGTGTTGCAACTGATGACACGCCTCTTTCCATCTTTTGAGTTATGACACAACGGGATGTGTTTTATTAAATTACCTGTGCTTTGCTGGAAATTGGAATCCTGCTCGTACAAAATATGGTTTTCGGTTAATACCTTTCCTGGTAATTTGGGCCAGATAGAATGTTCTGTACTGAACATGTATTGTAGAGGTTGAAACCTAAGACAGAGAATATTGAGATATTTCAGAATCGATTTTGATAATCTTTTTAGATAACATGAACATGTTTAAAGCCCTTAAGCTTCGGACGTTCCTTATGATTAATTATATTTTCTTGTTTTGAATTTCTTACAAGCGATTATGCCTTTATAAATTTCAAGGAAGAAGAAGGGCCTTGAATTTAATTTTATCAATTGAACTCACAAGAGTTACTAAGTACAACGTGGTAGAAAAGGTATATATTAGATGAATTAATTTGGGATTTGAATAGTGTACCTCCTAGATTATTTCCAACACCTCCTAAAGACATCTTTATTCCAACTAAATATCTCACTTTACTTCCTGAGTAAATTCCTACACCAAACTGCTAGCCTAATGGTGAGATGACCTTTCATTCTTCCTTTAGTATCTTGCAGCTGCCTCTTAACTAGGTACTGGGCGTTCTTGCCTAGGGGGTAAAGCGTCCAGAGTTAAGGATGACTGGAACTCTACCCCCGCTCACCATTTAACTTCTTAGTGTGAACATGGGAAAATTCACCCATTCTATTACGAGGAAGTAACTGACTCCATGCAGCATTGTCCTTACTTGAGATCCTCTCAACTTCTCAGCTATTCAAGAAGATCTAAGAATTTTTTATACTCGACGATCATTTACCGTGTTTACAAGAGCCCAATTCTGATGTCCAGTTTGCACCAAAATGTTCCCGGAATCACTTTATTTCTGAGAAACAGAAACAGTACAATTACTGAAGCTGCGTTTCCTTCAAGTGAGTCTCCTTGTGCAACTATACATTTCTGCCAACGACTGTAAAGGTGTTAGAAACATTCCTTGAAGCTATTTTGTGAAAGCATTTTCAGCTCTTCCGTCTCATTCTTAATGATGTCAGCAGCTTCACAAAAAGCGCCGTCCCTTCAGTGCTGATTGCAATCGAGGAAACAGGAAAAAATCAGCTGGGACAAGGTCAAAAGAGTTTGGGGGATGCTCCAGTGTTGTCACATTGTTCTTTGCTAAGAAATCCTTGACCAAAACCGACCGGTGTGCTGGAGCATTGCCGAGAAGGAGAAACCAAATGTTTGTTCTTTATTTTTCGGGGCATTTCCTTCTGACCGTGTCCCTAAGGCGACGAACCGACTTATGAGACAAAAATCTCCCCCATGCAGCAATTCCTATAAATTATACCAACGAATTCCTGTAAATTATACCAGCGAATTCCAGGAACTTTTTAAAGTTAATGCATATAATAAACCAGGAACACAGTGTCTTTTTGCGGTTACAGAATATAGGCTACGTTTCAAAGACTCATTCTTTTTAAGGTTGTGACACCGTATAAACTTAACTTTTGAAGGCCCTCGGCGTTTCCTAAACAAGTAGCAGTAACACCTGTCATTTCTCTTCTTCTAATTCCTTTTTTGTTTTGTAGTTTTGTTTTTTTCTGCTGTACTTTAGCTGCTTGGTTTATAGCAGGGAAGATAATTCCAACTTGTCTGATGGAAGATAATTCCAACTTGTCTGATGGTAGTTTCTAAGCTGCAGATCCCTGCCAGTTCGCCAGTTCTATGTCTTAAATTGCTTATTTCAGCTGTCGTGATTTGGGGACTGGTCGTTGTTGCCAAGGACTGCTTGGCTGTTTGCTACGGCGGGAGGGTAATATAAACTACGAACCCTTGCTTCAAGACACTTTGTAGGCCCCAGGCTTTTGTAGTTAGGCAGAGCGCTCCCCCTTGAGGCTTGCTGCTATAAATGGCTATGACAATTTGATGCGTAAAATGTAAGTTGGTTCTTTGAGAAGCAAGGCCGCACCGTAAATATTTTTGTTTTTCAGTTCTGACTGCCAGGCACTGCTATCTCATTTGAATACTGCCCACCATATTACTGACAGAGTGAAAATTTATGTCCGTTACTCTTTAATGACAATCTGTGGTATGGTAGAAGTATTCAACGTACTGTTCCTCCATGCATTTTTCTCTTTTCGCATTATTAGGTGCTAATGTATAGGTAAACAACTATACTTGTTAAGGCATTGTAGTTACTGGGGTAGCAAGGTACTTAAAATTTGTATAATCGCTAGAATTTATTAACTAACTGAGAAACTATCAGTTTCTTCCTTGAGAAGTTACTAGTAACGTACATATGTAATTAGCAGCATTTTATGGAATGAGCAAGTTCATTACCGTTTTCACAACAGCTGCTACTTTATCCTGATCCAAACTAAGTCATCCCACACCCTCCAATCCTATTTCTTTAAGATCCATTTACATATTATCATCCCTTCTAGGTCTGTGTCTTTCAAATGGTTTCTTTCCTTAAGATTTCCCTTCCACAATCCGTTATGCATTTTTCTTCTCCCCTATTCGTTTCACGTACCCCGCCCATCCTATCCTCCTTGATTTTTTTACGTGAATAATATTTAATGACATGTACAAATCATGCAGCTCGTTACTGTACACGTTTCCCCAGCCTCATATTACATTCTCCGTTTTAGATAACAATTTCTTCCTTAACATATTATTCTCGAAAAACCAAATACTGCAGGGTTATTAAATAATAGCACGGTGCTGAGGAAGAGTTAGGTAGGAGAAATTTTAACATCTCCAAAAACAACTGCTGAAATGAATCAACTAAATATGGAGCATATTAATGCTAATATATACTTGAAGACATGTACAATGCAAAGTATAGTTCGCGTATAAGCTGTCTGTGTTGTGATGTATTGTTACGAGATAAGTAAAATATATACAACAGGTGCCCTGATTCATTTAGTTTTCGTGATATAGGTCGCACCAAATTAAGATAACACGCTCCTCAGCAGTTTCATCAACAAGATAACAGCTCTTTGTTAAGTGTACTCAAGACACACAATGCACAGCAGGCTTCCGTTGTCATGCGTCATTCACGGGAATCTGCACTTTCCTGGCCGACGTCATGCAGACGCGAATGTAAAGCTCATGTGATTTTGCACGTTTTTCAGAGTACTTTTCGACCGTCAGTTGAAACTGCGACTTCTCTTGGAATGCACATATATTTCTATGCGATCGTTCTGCACAGCCATTACACGCGTATTTAAGAGGCGCGTTTAGTTTGATAATTTGATAGCTTGCGCCATTGAACGGTGACGAATACCTCGAAAATTAAGCGTCTCAGTTTACGATGTTGCATAAAACTTCAGGCTTATTTTTTTTTTAAAAAGGGCGCGAATTTATTTTCACCCGGTATAACTGGTCATTATGATCTAGTGTGGAAGGTTCTGTTCTTTATTAGAGAAACGGGTACGTCATTAACTTGTTACTGATCTCTATTTTCATCCATTGCAGTATGAATGTGTCGCTTGGAAGTGGCCAAAAACCATATTACTTTTTTCAGCAACTTGATTACTATATACGATCTGCTGCTTGCTTTAATATTAGTTGTAAATGGCTACGCATTTTACCAATAAAGCACGTATGTGGATGTGTTTACTCTAATCTTAGAATAGGTAAGGACTGTTATTTTTACAATAATATAAACAGCCAACTAAATGCAACAATAATAATTATGTTAATAATTTAAATCAGACCAACATGTCTCGGGCGATAATTTCGCCCATCCTCAGTTGCACTAGGCTGTGTTTACAGCTTGTGGTATAATGCACCGACGGTGCTGCCTGCTGGTGACTGCTGAGTTCCACCTCATCCTGGTCACCAGCATTGTCGGTGCTTTATACCACAAGCTGTAAACACAGTCTAGTGCTCCTGAGGATGCGAAATTATCACCCGAAACATGCCGAGCTGATTGAAATTATTAATAAAATTATTATTGTTGCATCTATTTGGCTGCTTATATTATTGTATCAACGATGTACTGTCACACAAACATCAAACCGTTATTTTTGTATACAGCAGTTACTGATTGGTTGTTTTTAATAAGGACGCCTTACTTTTATGAGAGAGGAGATGAGTTTTGAGATGTTATTTACATTAATTTCGTGCTTCAAGGGTTTAAATACCTACCATACCGAAACAATTGCTTAGAAGTTTATTTCACGCACTAATTGTTTTTTGTGATTAACTTTTTCTAACAAAAGCAGTGACATTCGAGGCTAACTTTGCAAGATGTTGTTGGGCGGGTAATCAACCAAACTGAATTCATCTTTTTTACTTTTGGTGAAGATCTTGAAGTACTCAATTTATCAGAATTGCTTCTCTCTTTCGAAGATGAAACATGACCACAGATTTTGATGGCAAATGACCTCACTTATATGCATTTATTTCAATATATTTTACAACCAATGTAGAATATTTGTAAGAGTTTTTATTGAAATATTTGTTTTTTATTCGTGTTGGAAAATAAAGTCCGGTTATGCCAAATGAAACGTAATCCGCCATCTTTTGCCTTTGTATCTCATTTGTCAGTATGTGGGTGATGCTGTATGGCGAACTTACTATGAGGTTTTACAGGTTTTTGGATGATTATCCGTTACTTCTGGTTAGTAAAACGAGTTAAATAAGATAATATATTGACGAATTAGTTTTTTGTTTTCCTGTATCGACTTTTGCCTGTTGTAACAATTATACGCTGCCTGTGAATGAAGCTGTTGTCAAACATGACCATTGTGTAGCTGGAGTTACTGTACGCGATCATTGGTCGTAAGTCGTGTGTGCTGTTAGGGCTCAGAACAACTGAGTAGCACTTTGGCCTGACTGACGTTTCAGTTGATGAGGGAAGGTAAACTGCTCTCGGGGCACCTTTTCCCCTCGCCCTTCTTGTTTTACTTAATGATGTTTTGTAAACTACAAGGTGTTGAATGTAGAATTAGCTAGGGCATGGTTATTTTTAGGCATTTTTATTTTTAGCTGACCACTTGGGAGATATAGGTTCAGATAGAAGGTTTATATTGAATTATATATTTGAGGAAACGGAGTTTAAGGATGTGTACTAGATTTATGTGATCCAGGATAGGGTCCAGTACCTGTCTGTTGTAGACACGGTAATGAACCATCTAGTTTGACAAAAGACAGGAAATTTCTTGGAAAACGAACTACTGGTATTAACTGGCTGCGGTGCATCGACACCAATGACATGAATCGACATCTCCAAATGTGCAGATCAGCTCTTTATTGTTCTGTATTAAGGGAAGATAAAGGTGAATGCTTTTAAAACGAGTGTGGGAGGTTCAAGAAAGAGTGCAGGCGGATTGTTGTAGCATTACGACAAAGAAATTCCGTGTTATGAATATTATAAAGCCGTGTAGTCTGGTAGAAAATAACTGACGTTTTGTAAGTACGTGTTGCTTCTGTCTTCAGTGTCGATCTCTCCTACCATGAGGATGGAGGGAACAAGTTACTCCGAAACAAGGGCAAATTTATACAATTTTACACATCGTCACGGTTTGCAGTTCCATCCGTCAGAACCTCACATCTCACCAACTTCCTTGCTTAGGAAAAGAGGTGGAAATGAAACCGTGAATCTTCTTAAAGCGGCCAAGTCTCTCTCTCTCTCTCTCTCTCGGTTTTCTCTCTCCTTGTGCGAAACGAGAGAGTTTTAATAGGCGTCATAAATTTCAAAGGGGTTCGTGTGGTACTGCTATTTATCAGAGATTACACCACGAAACTCTGTTGCAGAATACTCCGTACAGCCTAGTAAGCCCACGATTCTAGAAATTTCTGTAAGATATTGTACAAAAAAAAAGTTAGTTTTTTTTTGCATTGAACAATATATAACTGCATGAATCTGTAATTTATTTATTTATTTATTTATTTATTTACTATTTGTTTGTGCAGATAACTGTTAATATAATGCTGTCTCTTTAAAGTTTAGCGACAACTATATGTACTGCCCTGTTTAACATGAATAATCTATTAATTCTTTCTACAGAGTGTATTTATTTGCTTAATATGATTCTTACAGGTAAAAACCATTATTTACTTATACAATATTAACGAAGAGGTGTTTATAATAGACACAAATTATGTTCTTTGTGACTACAAAGTGGATATTACATATGTTATGAGCCACGTGTCCCTCATATGACGGGTTGCCAAAATATTCACCCGTTACTCCACGCACTTTGCATCATTTTTTTTGATTCATGTTGTATGGGTTCAATACATTAATGCTACTCCAATTTTTACTGATTTTTAAACATTAGCGATTCACTAATTTCAACACGTAATGTATTATTATTTTCTTTGTTGATTAGGTTACCTTTATTGTTACTTTCTTTATAATTATCATCAATCACTATGAGGTGTGAAATATTTTATCTATTTTCTTGGAATTTTATACTTACGCCTAAAAGAACAAACCTATTAAGGACAGTCCTAATTATTACTTAAATGTAACTACACTATCGTCAAATCGCACCCCAGTAACTATGGAAACTGTAAGACTTACCAACCATATGTGATGTCACCAACGACACGTCATGGTGTAACTCACTTCGAGAGCCTGACTCACTTGCTACTTTACGTAAGTCAGTTTCGCCAGATTAGAACAGTGTCGATCCTTTTGCTGTTTAATGTGCTGAAGATGGGGGTTTTGGTAATTTTATTAGTTGTATTGTGTAGCTGTAAAAAGTGGCCCTTTCTTTAGAGGGAATATAGAATTAGTTGTGAAGAGGTCTCAGGAAGGGAAGACATCTAAGAAGGTTTGATGAAATGAATACCTCAGGATATGACACAAGGATGAACGTTGTGATGTATTCAAATGCCATACCGTTGTTAAAATTGTGCAATTAGGATTCTACAATAGGTTGGACGTTTGACTGGAATAGGAGAAGGACGGGATACCCGCAGAATTGTAATGAGAGTAAAAACCTTTATAAATTTAAAAAGAAAAACGCGAAGGTGTAGGTTGATGACGAAATTAAATCAGAGGACGGGAATTGTGCGTAACAAGCTCGGAATCGTGGCCAATGGCGAGCTATGATATTGTCGTTATTGACTCTTCACCTTATGCTATCACGATATCAACCACACACAGAATTAAGACGAAATGGATTGGAATATTTTAATAGTTCCATCTTCCTTGCTTTAATCAGATCCAAAAATACATAAATAACGAAAAAAATGTACTTCGATATTCTATTATGTATTTTATGCACAATATTCTTACGAACATGTTTTAGCCGGTATTGTGGCCATCTTCAGGGTGATGTTTTTATTGCAAGAATGTAGTTCTAATAAGAAGACGGACGGAATACCGGCCGAAACACGTGGGTGAGGGTATTATGAATAAAATACATAAAAAAATATTGAAATTAATTTTGTTGGTTATTTATGTATTTTTGGAAAAGGAATATATTTTGAGGTTTTCACAGCTGTGTCGAATGCTAAATAGTAACTGAGGTTTCGAAGGATCGCATGGTCAAGCAGTCCAAGAAGTTTCTTCGGTCTGCTTGACGTCGGTAACTGCTTATCGGTAGACACACAGGAAACACCACAGGAGACTAACAGGTCAGATAATATGTTCACTAAACATAGTAGTTTATTCTGTTATTTATGAGCGTTCGCAATATTGCGAAAAACAACTATTAGTTTCGTAATATCTGCTTATCCGCCCATATGGAAGAACTAGGCTCCCACTGGACGGATTTTAATGAAATTTGATATTTGAGTATTTGTCGAAAATCCGTCGAGAAAACTGGACTTTCATTGAAGTCTGAGAAAAATAACAGGTTCTTTACCTGAAGTCCTATGTACATCTATGATAACCTCTGGCTTAATTCTTCTTACAATGAGAAATGTTTCAGACAGAATTTGTAGAGAAAATAAAAAACACACATCTTGTGTTCAATAGCTTTTTTTTTCCAGAAAATCTTGCCGTTTATCAATTAATGTGGAAGAATACGGTAGAGTCTGACAGGCCACAGATGACAGTATGATACGACGCATGCGCCTGGCTTGCTGCATGTCTAAGGCTACAGACACGCAGAATATTTAATACTCGCTGCTTTACCACGGCAACAGTGGTTACGCGAAAGCATCTCAGTGTTACGTTTATAGGCACACTGATGTCTTGTTCATTCTTATACCGACGACATACGTTCTATATGATCACTTTTCTCATTCGTCGCTAATGTCTTCAGTTTGCAAAAAATTTGTACTGGGAACTCGTTGCCTGTTTTCTAAAGGCACATTTAATCACCAAAACTCTTCTACAGATTTAAATTAAGTTTTACTCTCGGAACTGCATTAAAAGTTTATTGGCAAATCTAATTTTGTTCCGTATCCATTGAATATGAGTTTCTCCGAAATTTTTCGTTTTTTACATTTAAACGACGTTCTATAAAACTAAATTGGGATGCAGACCAAGATTACTGGGCCTTGTTGCAGATATTTTCCACGTGCAGTGTGCTTCATATTTTTCAAAACGCCATATTTATAAGTTTAGCATCTTACTCTTATATTACTGAAGTACCAGCACACTGTTTCAAAGTGAATTGCTTTGGAACTGAATCTAAAATAACAAGAGTGCAAACTATATCAGCCAACTTGAAGATACTAACCTAGGGTCTGTACAAAGTGGCTAAGGAAAGCCGCTGAACCTGTAAACATAGCCGGCATCCGTGCCTGACTTCCCACTTTTGGCCTCCTGAATACAAAGCAAGAGCGTGAAACTCAGCCGCAGTCATATACAGCGTCGCCAAGAAGTAACTCTAACTTACCACGTGGATCTGTGCGTGCACACAGATTACCGTGGTGCGCTGTGGTAACCGTAGGTGGTGGCAACGCTCATGACGCACTGCATGCACTAACAGGTACTGACAATGCTGCCATTAGACACCTGACGGCATCAAAACGCACCACGGCGCACTGCATTGACATACGGTTCCTCGTCGTTAAGTAAGGGCACGGTGTCTTCTCGGGTCACTCCGTGTCTGTGTATTTGTGTGGTTAATAAGAATTTATTAACTTATTTAAACTAACTTTATAATTTACACTATGCCACGTTGAACAGAAGAAGATAGTGATTGATTGTTGTTTATTTAACAACGATTTTTAACTCGATATTTTATGTAGTCCTAAATAAGAGGCTGTGACTTTTTCTTTGTTTATTTAAAATGATGCCTCAATCGAACATGCGCTGAATAACATCAGTTATTGTAATATGATTATTATGAATTTGAATGCCGAATTTTGGAGAATGTAGAAACAAGGCTGTTAGGCTATTTTGCTTAGATTACGAGAGAATGAAACGCTGGACTACCGAATACAGAAATGGAATAGCCATTGCATGTGTACGTTGATGCTCAGTCCATCGAAGATATTTACAGTTAGTGACTGGATTTATGGTACGAAAATAAATTCCTCACAGACTCCGTATCCCGCTAGACTTGTTGCGATATCCTCTCCAGCGTATTTCTTTACTTTCCCCTCCAGTCGTCTAGCCATTTTGTTCACAGGAATGTTGGTAATGATAAACACGTGATATCGAGAGACTGTTGTTGGTCGTCGTGGACCAGAGGGAGGCTCGAGAGAAATGCGAAAGGAATATAAGTTGGAGGTATCGAGCTCTGTTGTCTCCAAACTCCATGGGACTTCTTTCCGTTGCCTCAGTGTAACTTTATCTAACAGGAATAGTTAATGCGACCCTGATGACACTCGCATTTGATTTGTCCTGTAATGACGTGCATTAATGTGCCTAAAAAATGACACGCAAGTGTTAATAATCCGTATGTGCGGATCCTAATTCAATTTTTGGAGCTTTCAGATGGCTGGTTTTTCGAAATGAACTTTCTGTTACCCTCCGACTACGATTTATCAAATAATTTAACGAGCAACAATTGGTGTGTAGCTGACAGAGTTGTATTGCGAATTAACGAGAATTAAGTGCGAACTTTGCCTCCAGCATGCATTTGGTCCTAAAATTTAGTTACGAATGCTCTGTCAGTCTGTGTTGACTCATGTAACTGGCGTAATGCCCATCGAAAATTAAAAGTAAACTTTAACTATTTGTTGTATATGATTTGATATATTATATTTTATTGGCTGGGTCACATTACAGAATTGCAGTGATATGCATGTTAAAATCCAGTTTTCTGCAGTGCACGTATTTTATATTAAATTCTATATTGTTAATGAAATTTTAATCTTAAATTCTGTATTAATATCACACATTTCTTTTAAGTTTTAGCTGTCGCACTGGGTTTATTTTTTAGGTCCAAGCTATGACGTTTGTTTAATATATATTTTTTGAAATTTAATAGCCTGCCGATCCTACGTGTGATGTCGTTATTGTCTGCACAGTGTAGAACTTGCGGATTACTTCATCATTAACACCAAACAGTTTAGCGTGGCAGTAGGGTCCGAAAATTGTGGTTGGGGGATACCAGATTTGATTCGCGGCGGATCATTGGATGACCTGATTCAGTTCCTTCGTTTTCTCGGTTTCCAAGAAAATGCCAGAATAGTACCTTCATTAGGCCACGACCTATTTTCTTCTAGATCCTTTGCAATTCACGAACCCATTTTCTTCTAGATCCTTTGCAATTCACAAACCTATTTTCTTCTAGATCCTTTGCAATTCACAAACCAGTTTTCTTCTAGAACCTTTGCAATTCACAAACCCATTTTCTTCTAGATCCTTTTCAATTCACAAACCAGTTTTCTTCTAGATCCTTTGCAATTCACAAGCCCATTTTCTTCTAGATCCTTTGCAATTCACAAACCAGTTTTCTTCTAGATCCTTTGCAATTCACAAACCATTTTTTTCTAGATCCTTTGCAATTCACAAACCCATTTTCTTCTAGATCCTTTGCAATTCACAAATCGCCCTGCCGTTCGACGCTATACGGGAAGGTACCTAAAATGTTTTGTTAAATTTTCAAGAGGGAGTTTCCCACAAGAAAATAAGGAAAAAGGCTCATATCAATACATGTCCGCAAACATCTATTCTGCGAGTTACGGCGCTCGCGTTCACCCGGCCTCAATCCTTTAGGTTTTCATTTGTGTGTACCCTTAAAGCCCCTAGTGTATTCTGCTCCAATTAAAAATGAAAATACACTTAAGCGACGCATTGTTTATGAGTGTCAAAATATTCCTAACCGCCCCGGAAAAATCTGTATTACACAGTCAGCAGTGCAAACTTCCACATTACACTCTGAATCTCTCCGTAACTTCAACTATATCTCATACCGGTAAACATGTTTGTTACAGTAGGATAAATTTTAATTATTTTCAGCTCATTCGTACAATTTATAGTCTGCTGTGTACCAAACATTGATTTCTTTGGTTGTTACGTGTAAGAGAGTGTCATTTAGTGGCATTAAAGAGTGTTTATCGCTGTCTATGGAATGATGCTTTGTTGCCTGTACGTGCAGACTTGTGCTTCAGCATAGTCTTGTAGGAAATCATACGTTACGTTCATTAACCACATAACTTGCATTCTTTGCGGTATAACAGTTGATGTAAGAAAATTTAAAAGGTAAAGTGATCCCGTTACAGGCCCAGTGTGGCCCAGAGGGTGGGTAGAGGTATAGCTCCACCCTTCCATGATCGTGGCACTAGAAGGAGGTGCGTGGTTAGCAGTACGCCCCAGCCGCACTTTACCCCCGGGAAAGATCCGGCACCCATTTTAGAGGAGGCATAACAGTTGATGTGTGATGTAAAAATTTATGAAGAAATCTTTTTTGTTTCTGTGAGTTCCGAGCAAATTACTCGAATCCTAAAGTAGGAATTGGTGGATTAAGTGCAGTCTTCGTTTCCCAGTTCGAAAGATATCTGAAAAGAATGTCGGAAGGGGTTGAATTGGGACTGTAGATACTCTGAGTGCGTCTATCTTTATCGTATCTCGTGAAGTGCTATGTCAAAACTTAGATCTGTTGTATAGAATATGTTTCAGTCACATCGTCCAAATTTAGTTTTTAGACGTAAAACATGCGTTTTATGGTATGGAATTCCTTATATTTAGTTTTCTCAAAAGAATCTAAAATTTAATCAGAATAAATTAATAGTTTTAAAGTAGGTACATTTATATTTCAATCGATTGTTGTAAGTTGACATTCGTTATTTCCCTTGTTTCCTGCCTTTGAAACCCTAGAAGTTACAAGACGTACCCTGCGATTAGCCAGGTGTTTTGGGGGATTTAATAACCTTTGACCTTCCGGTGTTAACCAACAGAGTGGTTTTGGGGTATATTTTTCAGGAACAGTCGCGTTGTGTGAAGTCTGTTCAGCAAGGTCGAAATTTCGTTTAATTGTGATCTAATGTAAGAGACTTTTTTAATCTTCACGTGTGTTGGAAAGACCATTGTTTTTATTGAACAAAGATTTCGGAAATATTTGCATAGCGTGATAAAT
>Ga0123355_10005018_pt1 | contig 19274 bp, 10 predicted proteins | sample TergutEmb28metaG_3_FD_89872 | JGI IMG/M metagenome (GOLD analysis project Ga0123355, IMG submission 89872) | Embiratermes neotenicus P1 segment gut microbial communities from Petit-Saut dam, French Guiana - Emb289 P1 | ecosystem: Host-associated > Arthropoda: Insects > Digestive system > Gut ... | reverse complement strand
CTTGCTTGCTTGCTTGCTTGCTTGCTTGCTTGCTTGCTTGCTTGCTTGCTTGCTTGCTTGCTTGCTTGCTTGCTTGCTTGCTTGCTTGCTTGCTTGCTTGCTTGCTTGCTTGCTTGCTTACTTACTTACTTACTTACTTACTGCATGGAGCAAAGTTCTTCTTGAGAAACTAACAGGTTTTCAGCTAGTCAAGAAATTCTCCGCATTTTATGGAACCCGAAGGTTCATTACCGCACTCACAAGTGCCCACCACCTGTCTCTATCCTCAGCCAGCTCGGCCCAGTCCCTATCCTCACATCCCACTTACTGAAGATCCACCTTAATATTATCCACTCTTCTACTCCTTGGTCTCCCAAGTGGTCTCTTTCCCTAAATTTTCCCCACTAATACCCTGCATATACTTCTCCTCTCCCCCATATGCGCTTCATGCTCCATCCATTTCATTCTTTTTGATTTCATGACCCGCACAATATTAGGTGAGGGTACAGATTATTAAGCTCCAAATTATATAGTTGTCTTCACTCTCCCGTTACCTTGTCCCTCTTAGGCCCAAATATTCTCCTCAACACCCCATTCTCAAACAACGTCAGTCTACCTTCTTCCCTCAATGTGAGCGACATATAAAACAATAAACAAAATTATAGTCTTGTATATCTTAATCTTTAAATGTTTGGATAGCAAGGGAATCGGAACACATACAGTATATGAATAAAACCAAAACAGGTAACTCAATTTGACTTTATTTAACCACATAAACAACTAAGCGGTCTACACACTTCCCCTAACCTTTGACGAGTTTCATCCAAGTCCATCACAATAGAATTGTGCATCTTGATGATGGAACCAAAACCTAACCGGTTTTCACCTCATCGTTCTCCTTAAGTTTGGCAGAAAGACGTGTGAAGTCGGAGCTAAATGGCAGACGACACAAGACGGTGAAATAAAAGCGCAAATCTCCTCATTCGTTCTGTCCAATTGTGAGCGGACAAACATTGCCATGTTGAAACGACAGGCTGCCCCATATATGGATGAAACCGTCTAAGTCCTGTGTTCAGTTTTCCCTGCCTTTCACAGTACGGCTCACGTTTAAGGATTTTGTAGTAGACATGAATTCTGAACTATCCATGCTTTGAATGTGTCGTTCAGCTGTTGGCATGACACTGTCAGCAGACGCTGCATTGTTGAACACGTGCAAGCCAACACATTACACTCCATAAACCTCCCCTCCCCGACCAATGTCGATCGCAGGCATGTTTTCTAGTCAGGAATTCTAGCGCTGCACGATGATTCATCAGCACTGACACTACACTGCGCCAAGCACACGAACTAAATTCAGAGCGCTCTAGCGACATATGTTTAAAATTCGTCCCCGTGGTCCAGGGAAGTACAGTTAAGTGAATGCAGTTCAGTTTGTAACGGTGCGTGTGTTTCTATTACTTCAAAATTTAGAAAGCATTGTTAGGCTGCACCCCTTCATATATATATATATATATATAAAATCATTCAAGTCAACTAAATTCTTATTTATTCACTAATGACCTATTACCACACGGCCAATTATGTAGTCATTATTATTATTATTATTAGTAGTAGTAGTAGTAGTAGTAGTAGTAATAAGAGTAGTAGTAATATTTGCCTATTTACGTGCTTATTCACCAGGTTCGTGGTGGTAATAATAATAATAATAATCTATTATTCATATTTTGGCACAACAGTTATACGATCAGTTTCAAGGACAGGGGAGAACAGGAAGGAACACATTAAATAACACATAAATGATAATAAACAGAAGAGAGAAAGAAAGAAAGCTAACATTATATTGTACAAATATTTTCTAATTTGACATTAATGCGGGTTTAATTACAGCATAAATAGTTACCATGTAGTATAATTTGTTTTGGGAGAGGCAAGCCTGAAGACGGGAACGGTCCCTGGCCCCGAAATGTACGATGGAAAAGTCCAGAAATTCTAGGAGTTCAGATGTCATTAACTTAAGGATTATTGCGACTAAAATTATTACACTTAAATTAAATATAAAACTGAAACAAGTTTGTTTCTGAATATATCTTTGCTTCTGAATATATGAATATCTCTATGGAAGGCACTAAAAATAATACAAAAGTAGAAATGCATTAATTTTATAAAACAAATTGCGAATAATAATAAAACGTACAATATAAAAATAATACAAAACTATAATACAGTGATTATATTATAACATAATCTTACTATTAGTAGATATTATTATATCCTCCAATGAATAAAATTAACTTCAAGAATTTCAGTATATTAACACAAAACTTCAGCTGCAAGAACATATTTTTTTGAAGGACTGGCCTTTATATAATGCAAAACGGCTACTAAAATAATTCTCTGATTAACCCAGTGGGTATCCGTAAAATAAATTATCAGTAATGGAGGAGGAATGGATAATATTTTTGAAAAAATTAACAAATAATCGGGCACTAAGATTCCGCCGCCTGAAAGTTTGATACATTGGCTTCAATTAAACGTCGACATAATTAGCTTCACTTGCGCCAGTGAACGTGTAATCTGATATAGCGTAAGTTGCAAAATTTCTTTAAATTATCTCATGCTTAGAACATTCTGACAATATAATGAAGTATCAGATTATAAGGACCTACTTGAATTTACACCACACAACTGATGGGTGAAATGATCAAAATGATAATAGTTGCACCAGTAACCTCCCTGATAAGTTTGTAGCACCTCTTGGTAAAAGAAATCTGCATTTCTCTAGTTTCCCCTATACTCTAAAAAGAAATATACAGTTTTAAAATAGCTTAGTTCATTTATGTGTTGACACATGATCATTTTGGTTGTTCTAAAACAGGCTTATTCAGAAACCGACGTTTATTCAGTTCCTGCTTGATAAAAATCTGAAATATAACATAAATCTTCTTCTCCGTGCTTCCTCCATGTTTTAGTGGGGGGTCTTCCTTCTTCGTATTTATGTCTCTGTTTTTAAAGAAGATCAGATTGTGGACATTCTGTCACTGTCCAATAAATCTGAGAATATCATATTTTCTACAAATTTTATTTCTCTATTGAAAGCAAGAAAAGTTAATTTTGTTTACCTCATTCATTTACACTCTTGAAACTTATAAATCTTTGTTCCTGTACAAAAACAAAACGTTCAAAATTCATAAAACTAAATTCTTCTCTTGGTTTATTCGTCCCTTTCTTATTTTGCTTGCATTTCCTCATACGTGTATTCGCTCGAACGTTGTATGTCACAGTTCGTGTTACATCAAAGTCATGTTTTCTCCACAAAAATCTGTTAGTTTTTAGAAATTAGTGTGCGAAATATATCCAGCAATAAACAGCAATTTTTTACCCTATGGATAAGGAATTCTTTGGCCAATTTATTTGGGGCTGGCCGAGATTGAAAGTAGGTACCTCATGAATAGCAGAACTTTATATCTGTTTCACTGAGGTACTATAATAGAAAACCAAAATTTCGCATCATGAATGACATTAAAGTATAAAAGAAAATGTTAAAAAACTTCATGGAAAATTCAATAAATTGACCAAAATATGCTTCTGACAGAGTGCATTTTGATTCTGATGTATATCCCTCGTTCAAGTTAAATAAGATCACCCGGTTAAGTGATATAAACTTCTGTTTAAAATTTTCAAATTCGGAGTTTTACCTGCAGCAAAGAATTTTATTAACTCGAACTTACTTTCGTGGAAAAGGCATCCATCCAACCAGTCACATTTCCACCCATTCACCTCATTGCACACTGTAACAAATCCATTATACATAAGACTTAGAAAGCTCGACACAACTTCCAGAATAAACTTAGAGTTAGTACTAAACAAAGAGAGAAAAATCTTTTTAAAAACAAAAAGAAGTTTCTCCTTCGAACTCGAAATCAGGATGCTTAACATCATGGACAAAGTACACCGTCTTACTTCTCCCTCTCTCTCTCTCTCTCTCTCTCTCTCACTGCCAGTTCTCTCTTTCTGGAACATAATGCCTAGCAGTATGTTGTTTGTTATTGTTAAGTCTGAAGCCACAAGCTATAGAGACTGTCTTCTTGTTTTATGCAGTATTTTCTATTTCTTTTGTGCCCTTTGTTTCTTTCTCTGATCAGCGCCCTTATTCCCACACAAATCCACGTACATCAGTAAGTGTTTGTTCTCACGCAAGTAACTTTAAGAAATTTCCCAGTTTTTTGACAGCACACAGATCAGAATTTCTTTAGCAATTCTGATATAAAATATACTATAAATAAGTAAATTTAAATTCGAGGTTCGCAGATATTATTTCAAAAAACAAAATATCAAATTTTCCTTATTAACTAATGTAAACTATGACTACATATTTCGGCCAAAATGATCATTTTTAAGTAAGTTTCAGATATCTTATTTCCGTCGTACTGCATATATTTAAATGACAGACCGCTTTATAATCTTTCTGTATAAAAATAACTTGTTAATAGTTTCATTCATATTCTGTAATATCATGACACTTAGCTGGTATTTTCACAAACATAATTACTGAAATATGTTAAAGGAAATTAACAAGTAACTGGATAAAGTATAATATATATCAGAGATACAAAATCAAGAAATTTTATTAAAGTCAATTTAAAAATGTTTATTACAAATTCACATCCTTTAATAAACATAATTTTATTTTCTAATTATTAATATAAAAGCTGTGGAAATTGAATTTGGTTTTATTCATTCGAATCAAATAAACAGAGGGGAATACGTCAAACAAATATAAAGTTACTTGAAGAGCTTGAAAGGGGCACATTTCCGTCACGCGCACGCAGAGTGGAGTTCAGGGCATAAGGGTAAAAGAGCCTCCGTAAATATCCAGGCGCAAGAAGCTACTATGTTATAAATATACTTTAATTTAATCTGTTAATCTGTGCATAATAGTGAAGAGCGAGTCTTCATTTCTCACTGCGAAATGGAAGACCAGGTTGGAACCCACGCCAGTCCATGTGGTGCTTGTGGTGGCAGGATCACAAAGGGATCCTTGGGTTCTTCCCTGTCAGTATTATTCCATCATTGTTCCAAAACATTATTTCATTTAACTAAAAGAAAACCGTTTCAAATTTCAAACACAACAACAAATGTACACATTTTTATTTTCACCTTCACATCATGTTTCCATCAAGTGACCATTATCAGGTCATCCTGACAAAATTTAAAATAAGGTGCATTTAGTGCAAATAGCTCTTATGTAATATGGGGTCTTATAAGACTTACACACTGTATTAGAATATTTTAATATAAAAATGACGGTTTTTAGAATGTAATATATAAAAAAATTCATTTATCTACCATAAGAGTGCATAATCATAGCGGTTGAGAACGTCGTTGAAAAAAATATTTTCTCTTTCTCATGAACTTACATTATATCAATTTATATTCTAGTAGTTCCTTAACTACACTCTACATATTTGAGCCTCTATAAGGTCAAATAAGTGGAGGATACGAAATTATGAATTGGAAAGGATTCGTAAGGATGCAGTAATGGGCTACTGTATGGTACTATCCTCGAATTTGCATGGAAGGCGTAGAAAGTACATTCAGATCCTCAGTCGGAAGTGTGGATGTAGACAGCACTCAAAATGGAACCTCGAGAATATCATTTCAAAGCGTTATCATTTCAGTAAAGTTGCTAAGCTACACTTATTACCTTCCTTCCCACGAGCAACTTCGTAATGTCTTCTTTTCACCAAATATTGTTAGACTGGCCACATCAAGGAGAATGACGTGACAGGACAGCGTGCCACACATGCAAGAGGTAAGAATGCATAAAAGTCAGATCCCCCAATATCAGCACGAAGATGTCACTTCGGAGATTTTAGCGCAGATGAAAGTGTAGAAACGATAGGATAATTAACAAAATGTAACATTATGGACTGCATTCGTCTGCTCAGGAGAGGGACCACTTATGGCCATTTGGAACCATTTTAATTAATGGTTTGAAACTGATTTATTATTACGGTGCACCTCAGAAAATATGTTTCAAATAATAGCCATTAAGGTACAGTCATAAACATTAATGGCATCCCCTTCATGTATATATGTTTCAGTCATCATAATATCATCAGGGAGATAATTACACGAAGTATAATGAAAATTATAAAGGCTTAAGTCAAATTACCACACAAATCTATATTTAACATGTTTTTATTGAGGGTTTCTGAAACTGTACTCTTATATTCGGACATCATATTTCTTCTCTCTGGGGACCGCGGTGGCACAGTGATTAAGGTGCTGTGCTACAAATCGCAAGGTCGCTGGTTCGATTCCAGATGGTGTCTTTGGAATTTTTCATTGACATAAAATCCTTCCGATCGCACTATGGCCCTGGGGTCGACTCAGCCTCTAACACAAATGAGTGCCAGGAGCATTTCCTGGGGGTAGAGGCGGCCGGTGCTTAAGGCTGACAACCTTACCACCATCCTATGCCGTTTTCATGAAATCTGGGAACCTTAACATCCTGGAACCTTCTGGGCCACTCCAGGCCTGTAACGGGAATGCTTTACTTTACCTTTACCTGTACATATTCCTTCTCTCTTCTTCTCAGATTACTTCCTTTAATCTATAATTTAATTATAAGCACACTTTCCGTTAAAAGTAATGAAATTAGCTATAAGATCCAATTAATGTACTAAAACATATGTTAGAACATTTAATATTTTCTGGGACGAACTTTGAAATGCGTATTACAAAGGTCCGATATATAACTTGAAGTAGCATATTTTGTACGAATATAATATATAAGCATATCTTTAGCGCAGAACACCCGTGAGAATATTTTAGTTCTACTGCATAGCGTTTTACTAATTTTCGCATAAGATATGCAGTATTAAAATTGTAAATTTTATATCTTCGAAGTTGCAGGTTACCTGTATCATAGAAGTGCCCTAAACAAGAAATTACGTTATTTCTATTCTTATTTATACACATATACACACATATACAAACACACTTGCAAAGCCCTAAACATATGTATATATTTATATATATATGTACATACATGTATATACATATGTACTCATGGCGACAGACAGAATTCAATAAGCAAATGATGAAGTAATGTATATATCTAACCCAATTCTTTTTCTAGTTGTGTACGAGTGATGGAACCCCGATGTTTTGAGTCAATCATAATTTTGGAGTAATCACGAACTGCTTAATATTTGTTGTTGTGGTGATAAGGACTGCAATTGTCACTATACAAAGCTGCGGCTGTGTTTTTCCTGCAGTCACGCACGATAATTTTAGCTGACACTTTCGAACACTGAATTCCTTTCACCAGTGTTTTATTTTTTTCCTTACGCAAGCTGTCTTCCAGTCTTAATGTTATTTATGTCCGTGCATTAATAAAATATTCATACAAAAAAACCAACAATTGCAATAATGTGCTAGTGCATTGTGTTTTTCGCATTATGTGCTGTCTTAATACTCGGGTTACTAGTTTTGTACAGAATTGTAATATTTATGTTTTTAAAATTCGTCACAATTTTCTTGGGATAAAACAGTTCTAAATGGAGATTATACATATTTTCTTTTCTGCAGGAATTGATTCTGAATTCGAAGATCTTGGCGTTTCTTCTTGATTCGTCTACCTAAATCATCTCTGTCCTGTGCCGGAAAACTATAAGCGGAAGGAATCTGTAACGTTGTTTTTATTCCAACGATTTTTTTTGTTAGTGTTAGTGGATTTTTTACAAATAATATTATCGTGCGCTGCTAATTTGAACTCCAAATGGTGGCTTAACTTGACATAAATTATTTCACTCATAAGATTAAGCATTCAAGACGGAAGTCTGAAGTAGCTTGAATGATGGAATTGTGGGTTCGAATTCCACTGAGGGAATTGGTGTTTTCACCTTGTGTTTGTTACGTGATGTGTAGGTAGCGGCCTCTGCGATGAGCTGATAACTCGTTCAGAGCATTTCTATCGCGCGCGCGCGTGTGTGTGTGTGTGTGTGTGTTTATGTGTGTGTGTGTGTGTGTGTGTGTGGGTCTAATTGTGTGTGATGTAGGAACTTTGAAAGAGGCGACTTCGGGCGGAGCTGGGCTCTTGCGTCTAAAGGCAAACGCTTTCGCAAGATAATCTTTCTGAAAATTATCTGATTTGTTAATGAAAATCATTTTGAGATAGATATCTTGCGAAATCATTCTAGTACAAGTGAAACCATCCATTTCACATCAAACTTTCATTTCAGCACCAATTACAGTTAACAGTGCACGAGTTATAGAAGTTAAGAAATACCACAAACAAGAAAATGTGAAGGAATATAATGAATGTGATTTTTCGCCAGTGATTACGAAAGATTGGATGGGTCGATAAAACAGCGTTATTTCAGACACGCAAATACGTTTAATCTAAATGTAAAAGGAAAATCCCTGCTTTCAGAAAATACACACACTTATTACACAATTAACAATTTAAAAAAAAATTATCTCAATAACTCCACCGCATCTTGCTTTACATCACTCTCGGCTTCTGACTTCAACTTTATTTCTCAAGATATATTCTAATATTCTGTGCTTAGAAGTTCTAATATATTCTCAAAGAAATGGAAACGAAATGTAACAATTGGGCTATTTGAAGAATAAGTAGACTAAATTCATAAATTAATTTCCGGTATTAAGGAAAAGGTAGGTTTGCTCCTGTGCTTAACTAAGTACCACACAATGAAGAAACATGGGTGAGTACAGACTGAATCGTGAAAATTGTGTATCTCTTTGGTACTAGGAGAGTAGTGTTCAACTTCGTGTCCCCGTCGTGCTATAAGAGCTACCCATCTGATAATGTTCTGGGGCTATCCATCTGATAATATTCTGGATATACCACATACCACAGTCTAGATGCAATAGCAAAGGGAACACCCGTTGACCGTAAGAGAAATGTTTCAAATTTTCATCTTTTAGAAATTTTTTTCTACACCAGAAATAACAAATATAAAATTCGAAAACAACTGAACAGAAAATGAGAAGGCCGTCGTACCGAAGTTACTTAGAATGAGACGAGCAAGTGGGCCGAAACTTCGTCGGTCATTAAGAGGAACTGCTCCAGGGTAAGAAGGCAGGGGAATATTCTTAAGTAGGATAATGTTTCCAAGCCTCAAGCAACAACGAGCCATTCATCCCTAGAGTTGATGTTGGTAGTGGCTCAATGGTGCAGGTTCGTCGTCGTTGTCGTTCGGGAAAACAAAGTTGGCTTATCTTGCCTGGACTGCCTCGGGACTGCAGATAACACCCAGCTCTGTTCCTCCACCATTACACACAGTGAGAAGTAGAGAAGAGGGATGAAGGAAAAACGAGAGAAATACTGAGACGCGGCTATACATTGCGCCCCAAAAATTAAACGATATTATTCTTTGTAAAATTATAGGGTACCTAACTTTAGCAGAATGAAGCAATTACTCCGAATTATTAATACACTTACTTGACATACTTTGAAACAAAGGAAAAGGTATTCTTTATATGCACGGTATCGCCTCAAGATTTAGACCCTCCTGCGCATTCGCATTACCGCCGTAATTATTTCTACCAATTATTAAGCTAAGTGTATTGTGTATAACTGAGGTTAAAATATATTTAATATTATGTTTATTCTACCTCTCCGAATATATTCGTAAGTATTTATCTCCAAAAGTAATATCGCAGTTGGTTATGACTAAAATTTGACTAAAAATTCGATATGACACAGGTGACAATTTGAGGAGATGCTTCCTCATCAATAGTAGGCAGGTTATGTGGATCATCATCTCCAGGGTGCAACAGCACAGGCGGCGATACACGAGCCACTGGAGATGACGTAAGGAAATCACGCACTGAAGTCTGCAGAAACAACGGTTCCTTTCGGAATCTCATGGCAAGCAACCTTCCTTGTAATCCATTGTCTAGATGCTCCTGCTCGCTACTCCATCGATTCATTGTCTTCACTCACATTGATGCCACCTGCAGTGAGTCGAAGCCGCGCAGTCAACTTCCAAAACTGTCATGGTCCTCTCCTTAGTTGCAGGCTCAGGCTCAAGTTCCTGCGCTTCTTCAGCGGCACTTTGCTTCCGGATAACCACAGGATCGTCGAGTGTGAGCTAATGATCATGCACAGTTCGACATCATACCCACGAATATGTGCGCTTTGCTTCATATATTGTGACTAGAAGCAAACGACCTAAGTGCGGACTTATGTACATGGCGGATTACTGTATTATTGATCCGGTATTGTGCTTAAAGTTTTGCAGCCTAGTGCTAAATATACTTAAAATTTGTAGTATCATTAAAAAGTATACAGTTAGGTCACACGAAGTGCTTATGTTTGATAACGTTCTTACGCTAAACCGGTACTTCCTTATACAATATTAACCGACTGGTCTGTATAACGGAGACGAATCGTGTTATCTGTAAGGAAGGAACCGAAGTTTTAATTAAAATTTAGACGGACACCAATATTCAGACTGTTAGGAAGACGTCATTTAATTTTTCTTAGTTGTTAACTTCGGTTTGGGCATTAAAGTATCCAATTAATTTATCAGTTCCCCATGCGTGCATGGTTATTCGAGTTTCTCATCGTTTTTGATTTGAAATTCTTACTAATATTCGAAAAAGGGAAAACTTACGAAGCTTATTAGGCCTCTTACAAAATGCCCTCCTCCTACGTCTCTTAGTACTTCTATCCGAGATATAATATTCCCTAAGCACTCAGTATTACATGAACTGTCGGAACTTCCTGAATTTATAGGTTTCCCAGCGTAGGAAAGTGTTTGGATATATGTGTTAGGGGACAAACTGCTAACCTTTTGCAGCACAGTTCGTAGTATCTCTACCACGGGCTTTAGAATTCTAACCCACACAGTGGCGGTATTATTTTTCCTATGCTCTCAAAATAAATACAGTATTTCTTTAAATAGCTTTAACTGATCGGCATTTGGGAGGGAAATTCAGCGTATTTGCTACCAGATAGAAACTAAAATTTATGCATTATGTAGACGAGTTTCTTGCTTCAGTGTTATGTTAAAATATCATTGCTTACATACTCCACGGAGCAGAGTCATTCTTGAGAAGCTAACCATTTCTTAACTAGTCAAGAAATTCCCCACGTTTTATGGAAGACGTAGGTTCATTGCCGCATTCACAAGTGTCCGCCTCCTGTCCCTATCCTGAGCCAGATCGATCCAGTCCATATCCCACATCCCACTTTCCAAGATCCATCTTAATACTATCAACCCATCTATGCCTGGGTCTTTCCCTGACGATTCCCCACCAAAATCCTGTATACGCCTTTCCTCTCCCCCATACGCACTACATACCCCGCCCAGATCATTCTTCTCGATTTTATCACTGGAACAATATTGGGTGAGGAGTACAGATTATTAAGCTCCTCATTACGTTGTTTTCTGTACTCCTGTGTTACGTCGTCCCTCTTAGGCACAAATATAATCCTCGGTACCCTATTCTCAGACACCCTCAGCCTAACTTCCGAAATATGAGCGCCCAAGTTTCACACCCATAAAAACAACGGGCAGAATTATAGCCTTGTCTATCTTAATCTTTGTATTTTTAGATAGCATACTGGAAGACAAAAGATTCTGCACCGAATGATTGCAAGCATTCCCTGACTTCACTCCGCTCTTAATTTATTCCTGAATATAATTTTGATCCGTTAAAGTTGTACCCAAATATCGGACCCATTCCACCCTTTTAAAGGAGCTGTTATCAATTTTTATATTGTGACTTCGTCTTGCATTCTGATCTCGAGAGGTGAAATGTACTTAGGTTTATCAGCATTTACTTCCAGTCCGATCTCTTTACTAGCAAAGGTTAAAGCTCGAATGTTTTCTTTATAGTATTTACGCTTCTTCCCAATAGATCAACATCATCATCACAAGCCAAAAGCCGATGTTTAACATTTTATTTCAAGCCACCCTTATTTGCCTGAACCCTGTTACATGCATACTCCTAAAGCACAGTTGAAAATCAATGTCGGAAAAGCATATTCTTGTTTCAAAACATTCTTAATTGGAGACATGTCAGATACAAGTTCGCATATCCGCACTCGGCTGTAGATTTCATTTAGACACATTTTTATTTATTTTTCTCATTTCGTGGGGATACCAGACTCAGTCAGAATATTATACAATACCTACCACCTAACTGAATGATACATTTTCTTGTATTATATTAATGGCTAATGCGCTGCTTCACTCTATTCCTATTTTTTCTCAAGTATTTGACGAATGTAGAATATATGATCAGTAGTTGAACTGTTCTGTCGAAATCCACCTTGACGATCCTAATAACTTCCTCTGCATATGGAGTACATCTTGACAGCAGGATGTTTGATAAAATTTTGTACGTAGTTGACGAAAGTGATATGCCTCCATAATTACTACAGTCTGTTTTATTGCCCTCCTCTTAGCCTGGTATTATGATTTTCTCCTTCCGCTCCTCGGGCAATTCCCCCTTATTCCAAATATAATTAATACGTTGATGGATCTCCGAGCGAATTGTTCTGCTTCCTGCTTTAATCAATTCTGCTGGGATTTGATCAATACCTGTATTTTTGGCTTTTCAATAGCATCTCAAACTCAAAGGCACTCGGCTCAGGCACTAGTGGTTCTGCTGTGTGTATTTCTGTCTGCCTAACATCATTAACCCCGTGTACATTTAGTAGCTGATAGCAATGGTTTCTCCATCTAATCAAAATACTGCGTCAAATTGTCACCACAGCACCCTTCTCATCTTTACCATATTAGTTCTAGGCTGGTAACCCTTCATAAAATTACTGATACCCCAGTACAATTCTTTGATGTTTTTTTGTCTTACTGTTAGTTTCAAGGTCATCAATTCTAGCTTTCAGATATTCCTTCTTTTTGTTCTTGAAATATCTACTAGCGTCACATCTTTGAATGTTTAGATTATGTAAATTTATTTGGTTTTGATCCTGTAACCATTGCATTTTATCCTGCGTCTTTTGATCTAAAAAACGTAAAAATTCTTCATCAAACCATGGTTAATGCTGCTTCACTTCCTACAGGCCTAGACTCTATTCAGCTTAGGGTTTGTTATTCTCTTTAATGTTCTCCAAAGCCGTATCCATGTCCTCACTATAATTTAAGTTCTCCACAGCTGCAAACCTGATTGAGATCTTAGTTTGATACTGTTTCCTAACCTCCACCGCAATTAGTTTCCTGTGATTTCATCTTGCCCCGTCCGAATTCTGCGCTTCTTGTTTACATACTGCCAATATTTCCCTATCTTTTGCAACCGCTCGATCGTGATCATTATCACAGTCAGGTCCCCTAAAAGATTGTACATCGATTATACTCAAATGCCATCTCCTGTCTATCAATAGTGGATCAATATGGTTGTTAGTCTTTTCATCAGGCGAGGTCCAGCTACACTTATAAATCTTTCGTTGCGAGAACGTCTTGATTTAACAACTAAATTTCTTGATGTGGCGTAGTTTACTATTCCATCACCACTGTCTTCACTATCCTGATGTAGACTCTCATTCCGATTTGTCGGTTTGAAGATACTTTCTCTCCCCACTTTTCTATTAAAATTCCCTAATATAATTTCCAAATTGTACTTAAGAAAATCATCGAAAACCGACTCTAATTCCTCATAAAAACTCTCCTTTGAATCATCACTTTTCTCCTCACTTGTTGGAAGCATATTCAAAACAATGATATTACACCAGCGACCTCTCAGAATTACTATTCCTATATATAACATCCCATCACTAACAAACTGTTCCCTCTAATTAATTATACCGTTCAGTAGAATACAAAAAATCGTGTTTCGGTTGATGACTTTCGTTTCTTTTTCCACAGAAAAAAAAATTATCTCTAACGTTACCGTTCCCTCTTTGTCCCTCTTAACTTCCTTTACACCCGCTAAATCTAATTTACATCTTGTTAATTCCCTGGCTGCTGCTGTAATGGAACCTGACCTATACAGGCTCCCAACATTCCATGCACCAAACCTCACATCACTTTTCCACTCCTTATGTCGTACCAAAAGATCAGTCCAGGCCCGAGGCATAGGTCTGTGTTTAGTAGCATCATACTTTTTACGGTGAGGAATTGATAGAATCTCGCCCGACCCTCAAGCTAGAGGAACACCCCATGTCGGTTGTTCGCGACTGCTTATTCAATATATTCGCAGCTACCCTCCATATTGGAAGCCCTTCCTCTATCCGCAATCTGAGGACGCGCCGTGCCTTGGTGACAGGGACGCACATATCATGGCTAAAATGTAATTACCGGGTGTAAAACGAAGAAGAAATTGGCAAATATTTCGTTTCATGAACTCCATTATTAAAAACATTTTGTGGGTTTATATTAATATCACTTTACTGCAAGTAGCTTTCAACCTGTGCTCAAAGAAAACTACTTTATATAGCAGTAAGTACTTCAATATCAACGCCTGCCATGACGCTTGAATTCGAATTGATATTTCGGGAAATTTTACAGTGTTAATTGCAATGTGTTAGGTTTCATTTGATGCTGATTATACCACAGAACTCCAAAGACTTTCAAGACATTCACAAGTTTTATTTATTAAATTGTCCTACATCGAAACTTTCAGAGTAGCGTAACGATGAATAGTCCAAGCTGCATCACATAGGAGCACTGATAGTAACATCAGAGATAACGAATAAAGGACGAACAAAGAGAAAGGAAGAAAGGATTCATAAAAATACCTAATGTATAATTAGAATAATTAAGTCGAATATTTCGTTTTCAGTAATGAACGACTGAATCTTTAGAACTATGAGAATAGAATTCGCATTTTGTCTAAAATTTGAAGGGTAGTTGCTGCTACTCCGTCAAGTTAACTCATAAACTTAATGAAGACTTTGGAAATCACAGAAGTGTTGCAAAATAATATGATATAAACAATGCATGAGCCAATTAGAAAAGCAGAATATCGGTATTTTCGTTACTAATAATTACGATCCGATACAATTAAGATTGCGATAAACAGAACTAAAGAAGAATAAATAAGTTTCCGCTAGGTCTGTGTCATTTGTAACGAAGGCAGATATCATAGAAAATCTTAATCCATTAACTAATTAAATCCATCGGGAAGAGTTTCCCTTGAGAACCTAACGGTCGATCAACCTCTCAAAATTTCCTCCGCTTTCCATGGAAAACAGATGTTCACCGTCTTGTTCAAAAGAGTCCATCAAAAGTTCCCGTCAAACAAATCCTGCCCTGTGACTGCAGACCCTGACGTTCAATCTCTTTATTAACATATAATCTACAGCAAGATCTTTCAAGAGGTCTCTTCCTTCTAGTTTTCTGGCCAAAGTACTGTAGACATTTCTGATCCTTTCCACTTGTGCTTTAAGCCCCGTACACTTCAAGTATCTTGATCCGATGATTGAAATATTGTCCAATGAAGAGGAAGATTTACTAAACGTTCCCAGAAAATGTCTGCAGCCCTGTGTTACTTTCCCCAATAATCAATCAACAACTAATTCCATGCAGCACAGTTTTTCTTAAGAAGTTAATAGTTGCTGAGCAACTCTACTCACATCTCTTTTTCCAAACACCATCCTTTACAATAATTACTTTTCTAAAAAATAAATTAAACTATAATGTCACATATATTCTTGTCTGTATGTCCCTAATTTAGGTCTCAGTCACTTAATGCATTGGAAGTGCATGCATTTCTGAAATTTAAGTCGTGTACTTCTCTGCATATAGGCCTGTTGATGGTTATCACCTTACGATCCTAACACATGCCTGCGAATATCCGTTACTTTAATAATAATAATTCGTAAACTAAACCATTCAAACATTTAATACTACTATACTAATATTCTCTCTGATACGTTTTTTATGCTTGGTGGAAGCCAATATAATCACCGTTGAGAGTGACTGAGAAAATCTACATTTCCGGATATAATGTTCTTACGTTTACTGCATTGAAAGTTCTCACTCTCACTAATTTTCGGTTTAAGAAGTACTGTATATATATTGAAATACACTGCTTATGAATATTGCAAAAGCATCTTGTGATTGATAGTTCTGTATGCTTATGTCTAATGTAAAGAACCTACCATACGTATGAACTGAACAGGTTTGACTGACCGCCTGTCCAAATGTCAGGACATTCATACAGATCACACGTCTGTATGTCAATATATCCCTCTGTCCATCCCTCTGTCACGCTTTTCATCTCCAATCCATCTGTCGAATTCTGATTAATATGATGCAATAGACCGGTAAAGTACAGTCTCGCTTCCGATTTTAGTCGTATCAACGAAATAAGAATATTGCGTCTTCAGTGCCTTAAATGCCTAAATAAACTTTTATGTTCACGTATTGAATTATCAAAAGAAACTGAATCAATTTGTCAACCTGATGTTCACGAAATTGACATACATATGGCAAAATGATATGCTCTTCAGGTATTTAGTGCCTGTTTATTTCACCATAACAACAACTAAGAAGTATCTGTATATATGTCACTAACTAACTAACCAACCAAATAACCAACCAACTAAATCCTATGGAGCAGATTTGTTCCTAAGAAACTAACATGTCCTGATCTAGTCAAGAAATTCTCCGCATTTTATGGTACCCAGATGTTCATTAGAGCAATCACATTAGCCCGCAACTGTCCCTGTAGAGAGCCAGATCAATCCAGTTCGTACCTTCCCACACCACTTCTTAAAGATACATTTTTAGGCGCTTCTGCAAAATTGCGAAAACCTACTATAATTCTGCCATAACTGTCGACCGTTTCTCCGTCCGTCCGTATGAAACAACGCGGCTCCCATTGCATGGATTTTCATGAAATTCAGCATTGGATTTCTTTTCAAAAATCTATCGAGAAAATTAAATTTTCATTAAAATCTGAGAAGAATAACAGGTTTTACATGAAGACCTACATATATTTACGATATCTATCTGAAACCTTCTTAGAATGAAAAATGATTAAGAAAAAAGTTGTACAATATATCTAAACACAAATTTTATGTTCAAAAACTTTTTCACGAACATCGTGCCTTTTATGAAATAATGTGGAAAAGTCCTGTACAGCCGGGCAGGTCACACATGACAATATAATACGGCACATGCGCTTTGCATTTTGGATAAATTAGGCTACAAACTCACAAAGAGAATATTTAATAATTTGTGCTTGTCCACGGCAACAATTGTTAGGCCAAAACACATCAATATCGCGTTTGTACGTACATTGCCTCTCTTGCAGTATTATCCTCCCATCTATGTCCAGGTCTTCCAAGTGATCTCTTTCCCTTAGTTCTCCCAACCAAAACCCTGTATGCACCTCTCCTGTCACCATATATGCCACAACGCCTGCCCATCCCATTCTTCTTTTTTTGATCACCTTAACAATATTTACACAGAAGTACAGATCATATGTCTCCCCGTTGTATAGTCTTCCCCTCACCCCAGTTGCCTCGTTCCGCATTGGACCAAATCTCGTCCTCAGCTCCCTATTCGCGAACAACCTCAGCTTACGTTCCTATTTCAATAAAAGCGTCCAAGTTTCACACCCATGCACACACACACACACACACACACACACACCATCAGGCAAAATTATAATTCTGTGTTTTGTCCTGGTATATGTACGATAAAAGTAATTCTTTTAAATTCTGAAATGCTAACTACTTACAAAGATATTGTGTGTTTACAAAAAAATTAAACACGAAATGCCATCTCCTCCTCTGTTCCACACCAGACACGTCTCAAGTTTAATTCCGTGTTCGGAAGTTTGACGGAAGATTTCGTGATTTTCCACAGTGAATAAAAACAAGTTTTGTAAAGTTGTTTGTATATACGCTAAGATCAGTCAAATATACAGCACATAATTTTAGGTATCTCAGCCACACATTTCGGCTCCTTCAACGTAGCCACCATCAGGCTGCACAGAATTATAAAGAGGAAATTGTTTGCATAAAAACTGTGGGAGAGAATTCGACCTTACAAGGAATTACATATATAAAATATTAGCTTATATATCTGTAGAAAAATCGAATTGTAATAGTAAGCATATCATTATAAAATAAGTTAAAATATGGAAACTTTAATTTTTAATTGGGAAAAAAATGTGAAAATATGCAGTTGTTTTTGGAACAGAACCAATTGGACGTGTTATGGTGAGTCCTGTCAAGGAAGCGTATGTGATATATATATATATATATATATATCGTCACTAAATGAAATTATTTTAAGCATCTTTCGTCTATAAGGTTAGGTAAAGTTAATAATTCTTGACCCTTGAAGAACGGACCGATACGTTGTCCCGAAACGTCGGTAAAGAATTACCACTACACGCTGCGTAATAACCCAGAACAACGCAGTTCTCATCTACTTTGCGGCTGAAGCATGACATCACGCAACAAACAGGACTATTCTCTTTAAGTCCTATGACGAATCATGGCAGTCTACTTTACCCTAACATTCATATTCCGATGTGGCTCATTCACAAGCCACACGACTCACATCCGTCTAGCCACAGTGTTGGTACTCGTTCCAAAATCGCGCTTGAATAATACATCAACCCACCGCTACCAGCAAGAAAAGAAATAAGTGTGATTAAAGTGATCAAATTCAACAATTTTTCTACCTTAGGGCCCCGCGGGATGCGGAGGAAGAAAATGGTGATACGCAGTTACATTCGGCGTCAACGTGATGCTCCTGGGCTTCTCCCAAGGGTCAGATTAATAAGGTCCTATCCGAAACGTTCGTGTGCCTATAAATAAGCTTCCTACGTAATAAATTCGAAAGGTTCTTACACTGAGTTTCATTTGTAGTTACATGAATGATGGATGCCAAATTTGTAGGTATTCCATATTCTGCATAAAACTGAAATACTGAACACCAGCGGAGAAATTATCATCATCATCTTCATAAACATCAAGAATTGGACCCTTTGATCCGTTCCGTCTCCAGAGTTACAGCTGCTCATGCCAACGTTTCTTCGGTCTTCCAGTTGTTCTCCTTTCTTGTGGTCTGTAGTGGTGCGATTTCAAAAGGATTCGGTTTTGTGGCATTCTTTGCAAGTGTGAAAGCCAGTTCCGTCTGTATTCATCTATCTTGTCAAGTATGCCTGTAATCCGTTGTTCGCGGCGTATGTAGTCGTTTGTTTTGTGGTCATAAAGTGTGTAGCCTGCCAGAGGTCTCAGTAACTTCATTTCTGCCGCTTCAATTCTTCGTCTTTGTAGGGCTGTTAGAGTCCAATTTTCTGACCCATATAAAAATGTAGGTAAAACTAGT